>BNJT01001812.1_pt1 | contig 101491 bp, 164 predicted proteins | sample 8540491 | NCBI WGS metagenome assembly BNJT01 (sample SAMD00202455, study PRJDB9452) | human saliva metagenome | host: Homo sapiens | reverse complement strand
CAATCTCCTTCAATGCGGTCGGTACGGGCAACCTAGTCCTGCTGGAAGGCACGACGTCAGCCCCTTTTCGCGCCCGGCCCAACCGGCGCGTCGGCGAGGACATTCCGCGCCGAGACCCACATTCTTCGCACAGCCAGGACGGCGAAGCTCGGTCGCGGGCGCGCAGCACCTGCCCCAGGCTCTGCTCGCCCGCGAGGCGCCCCGGCGCGAGCGGAGACGACGACGAGCCAGGGCAGGTGGTCGCCAGGGTCGCCGCGCACACGAGACCCAACGTCGTCCAGGGAACCCCACCAAGATGCTGGCCAGCGGTCTGTGCATAGCCTCCGCCACCAGAACGGCCGTGGACAGGGGTGACGAGCAGGCCGAGGGACGGTCGCGGCGGCGGCGTGGAGAACTCCCTCGAGTACCTCGATGGCCAGGACGTCGCTCCCATGGCTCCGGCGGCGCGCAGGAGGGCGGCGTCACGGCGACGTCGGCCCGCGCTCATGGCGATGACGGCCCACCCCGGTCCAGGACACGAGGAAGGGCAGCCCGAACACGGAGGTGAAGCCTGTGACGGTGATGTCGGAGGAGGCCGATGCCGGGCCGAAGGAAATGGCGACCAGCCCGATCGTCACCAGGAAGGGTAGGACGGTGGCCGCCGAGCGGCGCGACTCCAGGGCGCAGGTGCGTCCGGCGACTGCCAGGCGACCCCGGGATCCGGGATAAGGGCGGCGAGCAGGCGCTCCAGGACCGGGCTGAGCCAGCCGCACAGGGATGCACACGAGCATCAGCCCGCACAGGACACCGCCGAAAAGGCTCATGAAGACGTCCTGATTCTCCCGCTGCGGATGACGAGGAACTCGGCGGCCCACGCAACCGGCGGCAGCGGCCCAGAGCAGCCGCATAAGGCCCTTGAGGACTAGGCCCACACTCGATGTGCTCTCTGCCCGCCCGACCCGCGCAGGAGCAGGGGCTTCCGGGGTGCGTGAGGCCCGTTTGGCGGCGCCCTCGACCACCTATGACGAGGGTGCCGGCGCTGATAATCGCGGTCCAAATCAGGTCAGCGGGTTTCCACTGAGGCACCGCGCCGGGCAGGGCGGCCCGTCGGAGATAAGCCGGTGCATCATGAACCGGCTGATGGGCGAGCTCAACGGCACCGCGACGAGAGAGGTGAGCGTCCCGAGGGCGAGGGACTGGCCCTGGATGACCAGGCGAACCATCGAGGGCTCATGCCCAGGGCCTTCCACAGCCCGTGGTCGCGCTCTCGCTGGGGAGACCGCGAGGTTGCTGGTGGAGGACAGGACGGCCACGGCGGCGAAGACGACCCCAATGATGATGATGCCTGAGACGGATTTCGGCCCCATCGATCATTGTGGGGTCTCCAGCAGCCTCCGCAGCGGCGAAGGCGCCATGAGCGACCCGGAACTGGCCAGCGACAGCGAGGCGGCCACGACGGCGACAACGGCGGTCCACGCCCAGGGAGCCGGCGTGGTGGCGCAGGTCGGACAGGAGCAGACGGATCATCGGGAGCCTCCAGCACCGCGGGCGGACGGGACGGCGGCGGAGATGGCGGCGGGGTCGCCCCGGGCAGGAGGCAACGAGGTGGCCGGCGTCCATGACGAGGACGTGCTGGGCCCGGGCGGCAGCTGCGGCGTCGTGCGTCACCATGAGGACGGTGGCCGGTTGCTGCACGGGGAAGAGGACCCAGCTGAGGCGGGCACGGCGCCAGGCACAGCACCGGGGCCTCCGGCGAGCTCGGCGAGCCGGTCGAGGACGGTCGCGGCGGCGGCGACGTCGAGGGCGGCCGTGGGCTCATCGGCGAAGACAATGTCGGGACGGGAGGCCAGGACGCGGGCGATGGCCACGCGCTGGCGCTCGCCGCCGCTCATCTGGTGAGGGCAGGTGGCGGGCCTGCTCGCTCAGACCCACACGCTCAAGGGCGTCGTCGACGGCAGTGCGGCTCAGGGGTCTGCGGCGCAGAGCGACCGGGCAGGGCGACGTTGTCGCGCGCGGACAGGGGAGGTGACGAGGTTGTCGTCCTGGAAGACGAAGCCGACGTGCCGGGCCCGGAAGCGGGCAGCGGGCCGGGGGGCGAAGCGAGCTCGTCCGGGTGCCGAGGAGCTGGACGGTGCCGGCAGTGGGGATGTCGAGCCCGGCGATGCACTGCAGGAGGGTGGACTTGCCGCAGCCGGAGGCGCCGACCAGGGCGGTGAAGCTACCGGCGGGCAGGGGCGAGGTCGACACCGTTGAGCGCGGTGACGTCGGCGTTGCGGCGCCCTTGGACGCGGAAGACGCGGGTGAGTCCGGCTACCTCGATGGCCGGCGGTGCCTGCAGCCCCTGCTTGTCGGCACTGACTGTGGCGGGACGGTCCTGGCGACGGATCATGACGGGCCCCAAACCCCTGCGACCGCAACGACGAGCCAGGTGAGGACGGATACTGCTCGGCTTCCCGTCAGGATCCCCAGTCCCCATCGCGCGGCCAGCCTCCTCAGCCAGGGGTCCCATGATGGTCAGCAGCGCGGCCGGGATCGAGGGCAGCCAGGGTCCGCACGCCGGCGCCGCTCATCCTGGCGAGCAGCTGACGCGACTCCACCAGGAGGTCGTGCACCCAGGCCGCCGCTCCCCCACCCGGCGTGGCCACCCCCAGCAGCTGCGTCAGCTGCCGTCCGACGATGACGATCAGCAGCGCCAGCACCAAGGCCTCGGCGCCCACCGCCACGTACCAGCGCGTGTAGGCCCGATGCCGTTCGTGGACCCGCACCTTATCGGGTCCGTTGGCAGCGCCTCGCTCGTCGAATCCCGCCCCGAACACCTCGGTACCGGCGGAGGCCTGGAAGCGGGTGGATGTGCGGGCCGTCCCCGAAGAGGCGGGGCCGAAGGCGTCGCAGGCGACGGCTGCAGTGCATGGAAGGAACGGGTCGAGGCTCATGTGCACCAGTTCACTCGCGACCGGCCGCCATCGCACTGGTGCTCGCCCCCGTCTTCGTATCCGGCTAACCCCACCTCACTCCACCGGAGCGTCCACCACTTCAGGGGTGCCAGCACCACCCCGGGGTGCCCGCACGGGGGCCAGCACGAGTGCGTCCCGTCCCTGAGCCGGTTAGCGTCGTCGGCATGATCTCTGTGCCACCCGGCGTTTCATCCGTCGAGCGCCGTCCCGCCTGGTATCGCCGACGACGTCGGTGGATCGGCATCATCGGATGGGAGTTCCTGCACGCCGCGCTGTGGATACCGTCGATTCCCTCCTCATCCCCGTCATTCTGCTGTTCCATCTCACGGTACCGCTAGGGGCGTCGCTGGAGCGCATCGTTGCGCGTCGCATAGGGGTGGTGGCCCCCTCCGGTCGGAAGAAGGGGGAGCGCAAGACCCCGTGGCTGCTGGCGCGCGTCGCTCACGTGGAGTTCTGGCGGCAGGACCTGCCCCTGTGCCTGGGGAGGCCTGGCGCTGACCACGGCATCGTTCTTCATCAGCGGGTTCTTCGGGGCCTTGGCCGTCACCAGCATTCTGGCGCCCTCCATGGCCTCTCCCGAGGCGCCCATCACGCTCATCTGGGCGTCCAGAGGTGACGGTGACCGAGCCGCAGAACGCCTGGCCGCTGGTGCCGGCCGGGCTGGTCGGCCTTATCCCCGCCTTTGGGGGCGCTCCTGGGCTTCGGAATACTGCGGCTGCTGTTAGTGGAAGCACTGTCGGGTGAGCGCAAGAAGCAGCGCCTGGAGCAGCTGACCGCCGAGGTCGGCCACCTCACGGCCAGCCGAGCCACCCTCATGGACGCCTTCGAGGCCGAGCGCACCCGCATCGAGCGGGACCTGCACGACGGCGCCCAGCAGGACCTCGTCGCCCTCACCATGAGTCTGGGCGGGCTGCGCCTGGCCGCCGAGTCCCTGCCAGACGACGAGGCCACAACCACGTCCCGGACCGCGCTGCTAAAAGGGATCGACATGGCGCAGGACCGCGCCGAGACGGCCCTGCAGGGACCTGCGCGAGACCGTGCGCGGTATCCGTCCGGCGGTCCTGTCGAGCGCGGCCTGGCACCGGCGCTGAAGGACCTGACAGGCCGGGCACCGCTGCCGACCAGCATCGTCGTCGACGCCGAGGAGGCCGACCTGGCCCAGATCTCGCAGCCTGTGGCAACGGTCGTCTACTTCGCGGTGGCCGAGGGCGCTGACGAACGCCGCCAAGCACGCCCGAGCCGAGGCGCGACAATCACGCTGCGCTGCACGGACACGGGGCTGAGCACCGTCGTAACTGACGAAGGACGCGGCGGGCGGACCTCGAGCGGGAGAATGCCACCGGTCTGCGCGGCATGGCGCAGCGGGTGGAGTCCATCGGCGGGCGGCTGAAGGTCAGCTCCCCGAGGGCGCCGGGACGCGGCTGACGATCACGGCGCCGCTGACCCCACCGTGGGGCACGGACGATCCGGAGAATGACCGGGAGCGTGAGCAGCCTGGACAGGCCCCGTAACCATCACCCACACCCGACCATCCGACTGAGGGCAGGATGTGCCCATGAGGATCCTGCTCGCCGACGACGCCGCCCACTCCTGCGCGAGGGTCTGGCAGGGCTTCTGACCACCGCCGGGCACAAGGGTCGTGGCGCAGGTGGCCGATGCCGACGCGCTGCGCACCGAGGTCGAGCGCCTGGCCGCCGCCGGGGAACTGCCCGACATCGTCGTCACCGACGTGCGAATGCCACCGACGGGCACGGATGACGGGCTGCGCGCCGCCATCGACCTGCGCCGGGCCCACCCGGGTCTGCCGGTGGTGGTGCTGAGCGCTTACGTGGCCGGGCCCTACGTGCAGGACCTGCTCGAGGAGACTGAGTCCTCAGCGTCCCCGGCATCCCCGGCCGGGTCCGGCGGTTCCGGCGGCGCCGTGGGCTACCTGCTCAAGGAGCGCGTGGGGCGGGTGGCGGACTTCCTGCACTCGCTCGACGTCGTCGTGGGCGGCGGAGTGGTCATCGACCCGGAGGTGGTCTCCCACCTCATGAAGGCGGCGGGGCCGCCGGTTCCAGGGGCCGGTGGGGCCGCGGAGACCACGGCAGGCCCAGCAGCGGTTGCCCCTACCGCACCGTCCGAGTTTTCAGACGCCGGCGCCGATCGGGGCGGTCTCCCGTCGACGCCGTCGGGCGGAATCGCGAGCAAAGCGCCGGGCGGAGCGGGCCTGGACCGGCTGACGCGGCGCGAGCAGGAGGTGCCTCGAGCTCATGGCGCAGGGGCTGTCGAACGCCCAGATCGCTGAGCGACTGGTGCTCTCCGACGGAGCGGTGGCCAAGCACGTGGCGAACATCTTCCGGGGCTGGACCCTGCAGCCGGGCGAGGAGAACCGGCGCGTGCGGGCAGTTCTGGCCTGGCTGCACGCCCGCGCCTGAGCCTGGCCGCACAGCGCAGTGGTCACGGAGGCCGAAACGGCCCCCACGGCGTGCCTGATGTCCAAATCGGTGACAAAGAAGCCGACGCGGTCTTCAGACCTCCGACAGAACCGCGGAATCATGCGGTTCTTATCTGACACCTTGAACTCGTTTTTGGGTCCTTTGTCACCGATTTTGGACACGAAGTGACCAGCACTGCGAAACTTCGACGGGGATTCCGACGCCGGCCGCGCCACCGATCACCGGGGCGACGCGGTCACGCAGTGGGCGCAGACGCCGCCGGCGCGGCGTTGGGGCGGTGTAGGCCCGGCTGCGGCATTAGGCTGTCTCCATGCGCCTCCACGTTGCCGACCACCCCTCATCGATCACAAGCTCTCCGTCCTGCGCGACGAGAAGACGCCGTCGGCGGTCTTCCGCCAGCTGGTGGACGAGCTCGTCACCTGCTCGCCTACGAGGCCACCCGCGAGGTGCGCACCGAGGAGGTGGAGATCCGCACCCCTGTGGCGCTGGCGCAGTGCCGCTGTCTGGCCGACCCGCGGCCGATCGTCGTGCCGATCCTGCGCGCGGGCCTGGGGATGCTGGAGGGTATGACGCGTCTGCTGCCCACCGCGGAGGTTGGCTTCCTGGGGATGAAGCGCGACGAGGACACCCTGGAGGTGGAGACCTACGCCAACCGTCTGCCCGACGACCTCTCGGGCCGCCAGTGCTTCGTCATCGACCCCATGCTGGCCACCGGGCACACCCTCGTGGCGGCCATCGACTACCTGCTCGAGCGCGGGGCGCGCGACGTCACCGCGCTGTGCCTCATCGCCGCCCCCCGAGGGGGTCAGGACGCTAGAGGAGGCGGTCGGCGAGCGGGCGAACGTCACGGTCGTGACCGCCGGCGTCGACGAGCGGCTCAACGAGCACGCCCTACATCGTGCCGGGGCTCGGCGACGCCGGGGACCGCCTCTACGGCATCGTCGACTGAGCCGGCGGCCCCTCTATCGGGCCGCGGTTCTGAGTCCGACGGCGGAGCCGGCGCGCGGAGCCGGGCGCCGGTGGTCCGATTCGGCGACCTCGGGCCCTGGATTTCGTTAGGCTCGGGAGACATGACGACGGGGCACTCACCATCTTCCGGAGATTACGATGCCACGATGGCGGCCAGCAGATTCGCCTCGCCGCAAGACCTTGAGCGAATCGCGCAGGCCCGCCCCGACCTGCACTCGATCCTGGCGGCAACCCGTCGATCCCGCCCCAGGTCCTCTCGGTGCTGGAGCGCTCCGACGATGACGTGGTCCAGGAGATTCTGGCGCGACGGACTGGGCAGGGTGCGAGCCAATCCGCCGGAATGACAGCGCCCGCATGGCCGGGGCAGCCACAGATTCCCGGCCAGATCGATGCGATGGCGCCAGCAATGGCGGTGGCGCCCCCAGCCGCAGCAGGCCTCTGGATACGGGCGGCGCCCCAGGGCTACGATGGCGCTCCGCCGACGGCGCCAGCGCCATGGCTCCGGGCGCCGCACCTCAGGGGTTACGGATACAGGGACGGGCGCCGGGCCCCAGCCAAGTCCCTTGCCACAGGATTCCTCTCAGGCAGCTCAACCCGTTGCTCTGCCGCCACCGTCCCAGCACCACTCGGCTCCGTCGATGCAGTCGGCGGCGCAGCCCATGGAGCAGCAGCCCGCGATGCCGCCCGGAGTACCGGCCGGAGCGCCGCCGGGATATATGCAAGGGCAGAGCCAGATCACGGCTCCGGCGTACGGCGCACCGATGTATGCGCCGACGATTCAGCCCCCGAAAAGACGGGGTCTCAAGGTACTCGCAATCGTTCTGCCGATCGTTCTGCTTCTGACCGGGGGCGGTGTGGCCGCCTGGTACTTCTTCGGATCGTCGAGCACGTCAGTAGTCACTTTCAGGACCTCCCTAATAGATTCTTGGGCCCAGGGTGCACAGGAAGCGTGGAGCGTCGACGTCGCCTCCGACGCCGAACCGTACGTTATTGGCGACTATTTCCTGACCTATGAGAAGTCGAGCAACACACTCACCGGATACTCGCCGCTGGACAGGGGATGGAAGAGTCATGGCGCGTCGAGCTCGCCGACGACGTCTACCAGTCCTCCTACGCCTCTTCTTCCCCCTCATTTCAGAACTGGGGAAACAGCAGACTCATCTATCGCCATCAGATGATCGACCTGAAAACCGGAAGGAGAGCTCTCCCCGTGGGACAAGGAGGACTCCGCCGTGATCGCCGGCGGCGTAGCAATCAGCTGCAACTCCGACGACCGCTGCTACCAGCCTGGGAATCGCCGAGTAAAAACGATGGAGCAAAACCATCAAGGGGGCGAAAGAGTTTGCAAAGCAATCCGCTGTGTCGAAACACGGAGATCCTTACGCGGGAGGAAAGGATACACCGCCTTCTGCAACATCGTGATCGACCTCAGGACCGGCGATACGATACACCTGGGAAAGAAGGGCGAAGTCTCAAAGGACACGGCCGTTGTCTACATTAAAGACGGATGGTTGCTCTACAGTAAAGACGAAACCTCATCAGAGGACAATCTGAAATGGAATGTCACCGTATATGACACTCAGGGAAACAAAAAGAGCAGCTACACAATAAAGCCCTCCGAGGGTAAGGATCCGATATTTCGAACAACACCCTCCTTACAGCCAGAACAACATCAAAAATACTTCAGTGAACGAGAATACGATGAAGCCCCTCTGACGATCTCCAGAGACAGCTCCGGCGGCTGCGTCTCAAAACTCACCCCTAAGAACGGTCAGTCATTCTCCGCTCCCACGTCCACCAAGCACAGCTCCAGCAGCGATGATGACGACACCCCATGCCCGACGTACGCCTCGATCTCTCCTCACAAGGAAGCATCGTGAGCCTCACCGCCTGGGGAACACAGCGACCCTAATTCTGCGCTTCTTCTCATGAACACCAGAACTGGAAAGGAGATCAAATTCAAAGAAATCGACTGGAAGAGCGGAGACTCGCTCATCATGGCAAAATGATCATCATCATCGGCTGTGACAAGGAGCACGGGAAGGCCATCGGCTTCAAGCCCGAGTCACTAACCCAGCACCGCCTGGCACCCCGAATCCCGAGTAGACGGGTATCCGCGAACGGGCCCCGGCGAGGCCGCCTTTACCACCTCGACGACCGTTCCGACAGCCCCTCATCGGCGTATCCGAGGTCGACAGGTCCCCATGGCTCGATTCGCGCCCCTCACACCGTAAACCCGGTAGGCTTCGAAGCTATGACAACGGGGTACCCTCCTTCTTCAGGCGACAACGACGCGACCATCGCGGCAGATGGATTCGCCCCTTCTCACGATCTTCAACGTATCGCGGCCACCCGCCCCGACTTGCACCCAATCCTGGCCGTGAACCCAGCGACGCCGCAGTCCGTCCTCGACCTGCTGGCGCACTCCGACAACGTTGCTGTCAAGGGAGGCTTTGGCGCGGCGGTCCAGACGAGGGACGACCCAGACGGATGAGGCTGCACCTCCAGCGCAGGCGCAGGCCTCAGAGCAGATTGACGCCATGGCACCGACGATGGCGGTGGGGGCAGCGCGGCCGCAGCAGTCCACCGGTTATGGGAGTGCGCCCCAGGGATACGGCGCGGTGACTGGGGCCCCAGGGGTCAACGGACATCGCGCAGCCGCCCGGCGCCGACAGGCCGACTTCGCAGCCGTCTGTCCCTTCTGCTTCCCCGTGGCGCAGCCAGGGACCCCAGCAGACGGGCTCCATCGGATACCCGGCGATGAATCAGCCCGCCATGGGAGCACCGCCTGGGCAGCCGGCCTTCAATGGCCCACCGGTGCAAGCTGCACCGGCACTGCGTCCGAAGCGACGACGCGGAGCCACGGCGGTAGCGGTCTTCCTCCCCATCATCCTGGTCCTCGCCGCAACCGGCGGGCGTGCTAGTACTTCTTCGGACCATCGGACGCGAAGATCATCAACCGGCACATCGAGGTTGTCGGACGACTGGAAGGACGGCTCCGTCAAGAAGTGGGACGCCGACGTCGCGGCCAGCGCGACGCCGCTGGTTGTCGGTAACCACTTCTCACCCTACGAGAGTTCGAACCACACTCTGACTGCCTCACACGATCGCCGACAGCGGGATGACGAAGGCGTGGGACCTCGAGGTCGGGGGCGACAGTTCGGACCCTCCACCTCGTTCGAGTCGATGGCGTACTCGTGGGGCGATGACAAGGTTGTTTACGGGCCGACGATCATCGATCTGAGCTCGGGTAAGCAAGGTTCTGTACCGTGGGCGAGAGCCAGTCGGCCATCATCGCCGACGGAATAGCTATCAGCTGCGACACTGAGAATCAGTGCACGGCATGGGAGTCCTCAGAAGAAGAAGTGGACCATCACCATCCCAGCCGAGGACGGGGTGAAACTTTCTCGTCAATGCGAGGCAATGTGAATGTTGTGACACACAAGAAGCACAAGTACATCACCATCAATAACGTCGTCCTCGACCTTGCCGACGGCAAGACCAAGGTGCTTGGCGGGGACAAAGCGAAAGCGACGACCAACACCGACTACGCCGAAGATGGTTGGGTGGTCTACGAGAAAAATGCTTTTAACCCGGGCCCCTGACGACCCATGGAGTGTCGTCGAGTACGATCTCGACGGAAAGCAATTGTCAGCTTACTTCGTGGACCCAAAAGAAAGAAGAAAGCCCTCTCATTTATCCCAGAACATTACCTTCTGACAATCAAGCAGATCCACGCATACCATACGAAGAACGAGTCGCCCGCCCCATGACGGGTCTTCGAGACTCAGGGTCCTCCTGCATCAATATGCTTGTCCCCAAGGTTGGAAAAAAGCTTCACGATCCCCAATCTGGAGAAGAAGAAGGAGAACGAGGCTTTCGCCTCCGGCGCCACACCTCTCCAAAGAAGAAGGCGGTCAAACTCAAGGCACAAGCACAGGTCGATCCGAATGCCTTCCTTTATCTCATGGACGTCAAAGGGAGAAACAGGTCGAATTTGCCGGGATTTTCTGGGAGAAGGTGATTCTCTGATCGTCGTCAAACCTGACCTCATCATCGGCTACATGCGCGACCTGGGGAAGGCCCGCGGCTGCAAGCCTGAACTGTGATCAGGGTCGGCCTCGCACCCGTCTCCGAACCTCAGCGGAGACATTCCACGCGGCCGGATACTCCCCCTCAACACATGGAGACATTCCACGCGGTCGGGAACAGGATTCCCGTTCCCGACGGCGTCGATCCGGCGGCGCGCGCCTACTTCATGGGAGTTCAAGCGGCAGCAGGAGGGGCTGGCCCCGGACCGGCGCTTGAGCGTCGGCATCGTCTACTCCTACGCGCCCAACGTCGACGCGCCCGGTGAGACGCTGGCCGATGAGGCCGTGGACCCCTCGCAGCTGACCGCGGACGACCGTGCCTTCCTCGATGAGGCGATCCGCGACTACAACGCGCACTTCGGTACCGCCTACGACACGAGCGCGCAGGGCTTCGAGGGCTACTACGAGGACATCTCGCGGCGGCTGGCGGAGCGGACGATCGACCTGGTCATCGTGGTCAACATGTTCCTCACCGGGTTCGACTCCAAGACTCTCAACACCCTGTGGGTGGACAAGTCGCTGCGTACGCACGGGCTCATCCAGGCGTTCTCGCGCACGAACCGGATCCTCAACTCGGTCAAGACCTACGGCAACGTGGTCCGCTTCCGGGACCTGCAGGACGAGACCGATGAGGCCATCGCCCTGTTCGGCAACGAGGCCGCAGGCGGGCTGGTGCTCCTCAAGCCGTACAAGGAGTACCTAGAGGACTACCTGGAGAAGATCAACGAGCTGCAGGCGAGGTTCGAGCCAGGGTCAGATGATCGCCTCGAGGCCGAGCAGAAGGAGTTCATCTGCCAGTTCGGGAAGATTCTGCGGCTGCGCAACATCCTGGCGAGCTTTGACGACTTCGGAGACAACGACGTCATCGGCGAAGCCGAGTTCCAGGACTACCGCAGCGTGTACGTGGATCTGTACGCCGAGATGCGGCGGGGGGCCGACGTGGAGAAGGAGGTCGTCAACGACGATCTCGTCTTCGAGATCGAGCTGGTCAAGCAGGTGGAGGTGGGCGTCGACTACGTCCTCATGCTGGTGGAGAAGCACCGGGGTGAGGCGGGAGATGGCGAGGATAAGGAGATCCCGGTGGAGATCCGCCGGGCTGTGACCTCCAGTCCCAGCCTGCACAACAAGCGCGACCTCATTGAGGACTTCGTGCACACGGTGTCGGCCTTCGGGGACGTGGGCGAGCAGTGGCGGGCGTTCATTGAACAGCGGCGCGGCGAGGAGCTAGCGGCGATCATCCGCGACGAGAGGCTGCGCGAGGGGCCGGCGAAGGCGCTGGTGGAGGCAGCCTTGCGGAACGGGTACGTGCCCACCGAGGGAACCGCGATCACGAGGATTCTGCCGCCCACCTCCAGGTTCCGCCGCTCGGCCGGCGATGACGGCCACGACGAAAGAAGCGCCGTGTCCAAGCCGCCCCTGGCCGCCTATGTTGAGCGATTCCGGGGCTGAGTGCGATGGATTAGAGACACAAAAGCTCGGTCAGAGTACTCCGCGAATATAGCCTATAGCGAAGCCAAGAAGAATACGCAACGAAGGAGATGGACACGAACCTGGCGGACACTTAAGTTAGAGACAACTTCCACCACACCTTCTACCCATACGATCATCAAAGTATTCAGTCGAAAAGGAAATCATGAAAAATCGATTCCATTCACATAAAAGGATTCAGAAACTTCATCGATTGCGAAGTTGAGTTCGGCAAGCATACGCTCATCGTCGGAGAGAATGACATCGGCAAGTCAAATTTGCTTCATGCACTACGCATACTATTTGATCCATCTTTCAGCTCAAGAGACTTCGAACTTGATGAAAGCGACTTTAACATCACGTCCGAATGTTCCGAAGTCGTTATTACCGCAAAAATCATCGACGTCAGCGAAGATTGTTTGGTAAGCATAGTTTAAGGAAGCGCGAAGTGATGACGGCACCGTTTATAGTCCGTTTTCAATTGAAAAAGGGCGAAGAATATATCTTCCTGACCGGACCTGAAACTGAAAACCCTTGAAGAGACAGCCAGCAGATACTATATTCAGCATTTGCAAATGGAGTATGTTGCCAGCACCCGCGATCTATCGAATTTCCTAAAAACGCCAACAAAACAGGCTTCTAGACATAGCGCGTGTGCAGAGAACGGACGAAGAAGAGCAGGAAGATCAAACAGCGCTTACGTCCATACAAGAGAAATTTGATGAACTCAATAACAAGATCAACGAGCTTCATTACGTTTCAGATTCCCTGAATGTTGTAAATGAGCGCATGACGCTCTGTCCGCACTCAACGCAGAGCAGCAGATTCAACTCGTTGCAGGAAACACCGACGCGGGAGAACTCGTGGACAACCCGAAGTTGGCTTACCTCTCAGGAGAGGCTCCTCTAACATTTGGTGGAGATGGGCGTCGAAAATCAACTTTATTTCGCAACCTGGCTTTCAAAACAAGAATTAGCCTCCAGCAATCAGCGCGAGAAAGTTGTATTTTTGCTGTCGAGGAACCCGAGGCCCACCTTCACCCCCAGCAACAAAGACGCCTGTCGGAATACCTGTCATCGAATCTAGATGAACAAATATTAATGACAACTCATTCATCTCAAATCTTAGCACGTTTCACCGACGGAAAAATAGTGAGATTAGCCAAAGATATAAGCCACAAAAATACCAAGCACTGAGCTATTCAACCAAAGTAGATGAAGCACTCAATAAGTTCGGATATCGAATGAATTCGATTACATCCGAGGTGTTTTTTCTCGCGGTGTCCTCCTTGTCGAAGGTTCTTCGGAAGTAATGTTCTACACCGCATTAAGTGGCGCATTGAGGCATAAACTTAGATCAGTTGAATCTTTCGGTCATATCGGTTGATGGCGTAGGCTTCAAAAAAAGTACCTCGACGTGTGCATCAGTCTTGAAATTCCCGTGACTATCCGTACCGATAACGACATATTTCGCGTCTACGGGAACAATGGTTGTATGCGGTACCGATATGCCGGAGTGGAGCGCGCGGTTGACCTGCTAGAAATTCTACTAGGGACAGTATTTCAGAAGATACTAGATCTACTATCGAACAATACAAACATTCACTGGTTTGGGAAGGGGAGTTCTCAACCGAACAGAATAGTAAAAGCCGCAGAATGCCTCAAAATGCTGGCCGAGGAACATGGGATTTATCTAGCTTTAAAAGACCTAGAAAATGATTTAAGCAGTGGTCCTCTACGAGGATCAACTTGCAGGACACTATGGCAGACATGAAGAGAAGAAAATTGTAGAACAAATGCAGAAACGTAAAGCTGAGCGCATGTATGATTTCTTAAAACAGAACCTGATCTAACTCTTCTAGCGAGCAATCCTATATCTGCCCCTTTGCGAGCCTTAGCTGGGAGGAACATCAATGTCGCTGGCACCGACCGATGAGCAACTCGTCGCGATCGAATACCCTTACAACAAAGCCATCACCGCAAAGGCCAGGCAGTGGGAAAACCTTTACCCTCGCGCAGATGATCGTTAAAGATTCCAAAGATTTACTTTCATATCAAGGAATTGTGCGATTTCGTACACACGCAAAGCAAGTGCCGAATTAAAGGGGCGATGCATTCGTTATGGAGCGATACGAAACAGATCGTTTTATGGAACAATAGATTCATTCTGTATCAACGAAATAGTTGCCCCTTTTCTAAGTCGATTCCTTAAACGCTCGAGTCGATCTGAAGATTATCGATTCAGTTAACAGCAATAAGTTTGATGAAAGAACTAAGGACGAGAAAAGTAATCGAAGCACTTAAAACAGGTAAACTGCCAATCAATATGCTCTGCAGCGAGCCGTGCTGATACTCGACCGAGTAGAAGCCGCCAAGTTGTATGTTAAACGCGTTACAAAAAGCGTCTATGTCGACGAGTATCAGGACTGTGGAAGCTCACAGCATCGGTTAATAATGTGGCTGGCATCGATGGGGTTAAAAACAGTCGTTGTTGGAGACCTCGATCAGGCAATTTTTGGTTGGGCTAATAAAAGTCCAGAGTATTTTGAGCAATCTAATCAGTTCAACTGACTTTAGGGCACTTCGCTCTTACCAGAAATCATCGCTGCCACCCAAGTATCATTAACTACTCTCTCCGGCTTATAGGACACACTGACAATTTACTTACTACCGACGAATTGCGCGTGATTAGAGCTCGAATTATGCCTCTCAATTCGCCGCACTCTAGAAATTTAGTAGGTACTGACGAATCATCGATAGCTCAGGCAATTGAAAGATTCCTTCCTAATATCAAGAATAAGTACAAAGTCCAAAAATATAGTGACTTTGCTATTCTTGCACGATCCAATGCCACATTAGTTCGATTTCAGAGGCGCTAACTGTTCCATCTAAACGTCACGCAGACAGCGTGCTCGACAGAGGTATCAGCAAATGGAGACGGGTGTTCATTATGTTACTTGAGATGTACTTTTCGCCCAACAGATTTTGTCGACAGTTTTTCTCGACGATTACTCCAACCTCTATTCTAAACCTAGCACACGCGCCAAAACAAAAGCTGCTTGTATTAAAGTACTTATCTCTCGCACCTGGGAAACTGTGCGAGGAAACGAGTCTCGCTGTCGAAAATAGCTAAGCGTTGCGAGCCGCGAGGGTTCAATGGCGAAGATATTGAGGCATATCAGAAAGTAGTGTCAGATTCGAGCGTTACAGCAATGTATTATGGGCCCCCGAAGGACAACGAAGTCAACCTATTAACATATCATAAAGCTAAAGGACTGGAATTCGACGTGGTATTCTGTCTTGACACCTACGAGTACGTTATACCTCCCCCAATTGCAGAAAAACAGATAGTGCCTACAAAAGACGCCCCTATCTCTGCATTATGTTGGAATAACAAGAGCGCGGAAGGTCTGCTATATCCCAATAGCGACTCGCCGCCACAATTCGAAAAGGAGAATTACGGGATGCTAGCCCTTCTCACTTCTTCAAACTTAACGACATCAATCATCTGAGACGTGAAGTAGAATGGTGACACTCTGGTCCACCGATATATACTATGCACTTCCGAAGCACGGAGAACGTGCACTCTCGAAAGCACTCCATGGAGTACTCGGCATTTTCTGTCAACACAGCTATAGACCTCATACATCAACCACCAGTCTTGTACCGGGCAACAACAATATGGACGCGGTCGCGCAGGTGGAGCTTGGCCAGGTGCGGCTGACGTTGCGGCATACAGAGACAGGCTGCAGCACGAGTCTGCCAGCGTCTTTCTCGTCCGATACCCCCTGCTGTGCCAGGCACGACTGAACTTTCACAGCCGTTACGGCAAGCAGCGAACGTCAGAGTTCAGTTCTGAGAGCGGAGGTCCCTAAGAACCTTGCGTGCCTCGGCGGGGTCCTCGTCATAATCGCCCACCGCCTGAGCATCGGTCACCATGTCCGACAGAGCCTCGTTCGCCGCCCGACGCTGACGCTCACGGAACTCCAGCACGTCAGTGAGGAACGAGGCGACGATGCCGTCTGACCTTCTCAAACGGGATCCGCCGGCCTCCAACATCCTGACCAGCGTCGACCGCGAGATACCCAGCATGTCAGCCGCCTCCTGCGTCGTCAGACGCTGGTCCTGCAACGCCACCGTGACAACCAGACCTCGACGCATCGCATCACGGCTTGCTGCAGGGGCCTCAGCCGCCGCGGAGGGGAGTTCAATCGTCTCACCATTGACGGTCAGCGCCGCACCGGAGAGGCCTCAAGCGCCGCCTCAAGCTCGGCGAAGCGCCCGGCGACATCCTCCTCAGGTAGGTAGGTCCTGCTCTCAGTCGTCACGGTCATGATGCACTCCACACTGCTGCTCGTTCATCGTTTTCGAGTTGGGCGTTTTGAGCGAATTGACTGTAAACCTCAGCAGGCGTCAGCACAAGGCAAGGCGCTGTCGCTTCTGCCAGCTCCATGGCGGCCAGCCGCGCACATCGAAGACTTACCTTCGCACCGAGGGACGTATCTTTCCCGCACGACGACGGTCAGACCCCAGTGATCTGCGGGAAGACGCAGTCCTCGCGGGACAAGTACGTCCCCGACCAAGGGCAGCACCCCAGTCATTATCAAAAGACCTACAAGCTTTTTACTGTTTTATTAGTCTATTCAACATTAGAGAACTCTCACGCTCACCTGTGGTTCATCTAGGACTGACTCGTGACAGTTGAAGCATGAACACCTCACGCCGCATCCTCGCCCTGGCCCTGCTCATGCTCGTCCCGGTGGCGCTGGCGCTGGCCGCCGAGTTCATGGCCGTCGTCCCCAGCCCGCCCGCGCAGCCCAGCCCGGTCTACCTGACCTCCGCCGGCGAAGGGAGCTGACACCGATGTCCTCCAGCCCCTCATCCCTCCCCCGCCAGCCGCCGACCCCGGCCTCCGGCCCCTCGGTCCCCGCCCAACTGCGCATCGTCGCCTGGACGCTGTTCGTCGTCGCCCTGGGGCTGACCAGCATGATCGTCTCCGTGCGCTCCACCCTCATGGCGGACATCTCGCGCTCCGCCAACACCGACGTCGCCCACGAGGTCAAGGGAGCTCCAGAACTTCGCGTCCACCGGCGTCGACCCGCGGACCTCCAGCCCTTCGCCTCCACCACTCGCCTCATGGAGGTCTACCGGGACGGCCAGCAGCTCACCGACCGGGAAGCCGTCATCATCTACAACCACGCCACCGGCAAAGGCCACCCAGGCCTCCGGCGCCTCCGCCCCGTCCCTGAACCTGACCAGCACGGACCCCCTGTTCGTGAAGATGCTGCAGTCGCCGTCGGGTGCCACCGACTACGGCAGCGGAGAGGTCCGCTGGGCCCGGGTCGAGCTCGAGCCCGACGACCCCTCCCAGCACCTGTCCGTCATCACCATGAGCTTCACCGCCTCGCGCGTGGACCAGATCAACGCCACGATCTGGCTCATGGTCGGCATCAGCGCGGCAGTCCTGGTCCTCACCGGGAGTCGTCGGGCTGCTCGTGGCTCGCCAGATCCTCAGGCCCCTGCGCGATCTGCGCACCGCGGCCGCCTCCGTCTCCACCCAGGACCTCAACCGCCGCCTGCCCGTCAAGGGCCGCGACGACATCGCTGGCCTGACCGAGGAGTTCAACGGCATGCTGGACCGCCTCCAGGAGGCCTTCGACGGACAGACCCAGTTCGTCCTGCGCGCACACCAGGAGATCTCCGGCCCCTGACCGTCATGGACGCGCGCCTGGCCAGCCAGCCGGCCACCCGCACCGTCCTCCAGCAGCGCACCCAGATCGCCGAGCTGCAACGGGTCCTCGACGACCTCCAGTCCCTCACCCAGGCCGAACGGCGCGACTTCGCCAACCTCACCCCGACGTCGACGTCACCGAGCTGGCCCGCACCCTGCTCGACGACGTCGAGGCCATGGCCCCGGGCCGCTGGAATCTCGACCTCTCGGCCCGCGGCACGCCACGCTCGACGTCGAGCGCGTGCGTCAGGCCACCGGCCACCTCGCCCGCAACGGGATTGCAGCACGGCGATGGCCCCTCACCCTCACCATCGCCCCCGGCACCGACGGCTACGGCCGCAGCGGGCTGGAGATCTCCGTGACCGACGAGGGTCCGGGACTGGCCGACGACGACGTCGACTGGCTCTTCGAGCGCTTCACGCACGGCGAGGCCGACGGCAAGCCGCGCGGAAGCGGGCTGGACCTGGCCATCGTGCGGGCCATCGCCGACGCCCACGACGGCACCGTCTTCGCCGTCTCCGCCTCGGGCCAGGGGCCACCGTCGGCCTGCGCATCCCGGCCGGCAGCTCCTGGCGCCTCTCCTCCGACCCCGATCCCTCCGTCGTCGCCTCCCCGGCCACCGCGCCCTCCTCGCGCACCTCGGCGGCCACGGCACCTCAGGTGACCACCGGTGAGCCGGCGGTCGCCCACGATGAGCGCGCACGCGGCGCCTCGGGAGAGGAGGCCGGCTCATGACCACCGCGACTACAGCCACCGGCTCCTTCGAGACCGACACGCCCACCGTGCGCGAGACCCTGCCGCTCTCCCTGGCTCGGCACGACGAGGCCGGCTCCGGCTCGGCGCCTGCCGTGGCGACGCATCGTCTCCGCCGCCCTCGCCGTGAGCCTGTGCGCGGCGGTCGGCGTGGCCGCCTGGCGCGCGGGCGGCGCCGAGGGGAGCCTGACCGTCACCGGAGCACTCACCCTGATCATCTTCATCGCCTCGGTGTGGGCCTGGGCCTTCACGAGCGTGGACGACACCTACATCTCGCTGGGGCGCCGCCACCGCCCTGGTCCTCACCGGCGCCCTGAGCCCGGATGAGATGTTCGCCAGCCTCGGGGACGACACGATCTGGCTCCTGGTGGCGGCCTTCGTCATCGCCGTCGGGGTGAGCGCCTCGGGCCTCACCGGCCGCCTGGCCGCCTGGTTGGTGACCGGCACGGACCACCCGCGCGTCCTGGTCCACCTGGTGACGGCCGCGATCGTCGCCACGGTCTTCGCGGCCCCCTCCACCTCGGGCCGCGCCGCCCTGCTGCTGCCGGTCTACACGGCCCTGGCCGGGGCCCTGAGCACCGGACCTGACGATGACGCCGCTCTGGCGGCCTCCCGCAAGCGGCTCATCCACGCCCTGTCGCTCATCTTCCCCACCGTCATCCTGCTGTCCGCGGTCGGTTCCTTCCTGGGGCGGGTGCCCACCTGGTGACCTCCCACATCGTGGCCTCGGCCGGCGGGCAGGGAGTTCTCCTTCGCCGGCTGGCTGCTGCTGGGCCTGCCCTGGCGGCGCTGTCCAGTCACCTGTCCACCGAGCTCATCGTGCGACTGTTCACCCGCAAGGAGGACATGCGCCGTCGGGTGCGCGTCGACATCGCCGACCTCGCGGCGGCCTCCCCGACCCCGGTCACCGGTCCCCTGACCCAGGCCGAGAACCGCGCCGCCCTGCTCGTCGGCACGGTGGTGATGCTGTGGTGCACCGAGTCCCTGCACGGCGTCGACCCGGCCATCGTGGCCCTCCTGGGGGTCCTGGTGACCTCGCTGCCCGGCTACGGCTCGGTGGCGCTGCGCAAGGCGCTGGCCAAGGCCCCCTGGTCGCTGTTGGTCTTCATGGCGGCCACCCTCGCCATGGGGGACGCGCTGGTGTCCACCGGCGCCGCGAAGTGGGTGGCGACCTCGGCCTTCAATGCCCTGAGGATCGACTCGCCCTGGCCCTTCATGCTGGTCGTCGTGGTGCTCTCGACGGCGTCGCACCTGGTCATCCAGTCGCGCTCGGCCCGCTCGGCCGTCCTCATCCCGATCGTCGTGGCCCTGGCCCCGGCGGTGGGCGTCAGCCCGGCCGCGGCCGCTTTCGCCTCGACCGCCGCCGCTGGCTTCTGCCACACGCTGCCGTCCTCGGCCAAGCCCAGTGGCCATGTTCTCCGACATCGAGGGGCATGGAGACCTTCTCCCCGACGACCTGCGACGTCTGTCGTTGTTCCTCAGGCCCCTCATGGTGGTCCTGGTCATGGCGTGCAGCGCCTGGCTGTAGCCGCTGCTGGGCCTGAGCTGGTGAGGCCGGGCCGCACCGCGCCTCGGAGCCCGCCCTATCCCCTGAGAACCCCTCAAACACTGCAATTCTGGAGGAAGAGTCATGCCCACGTCCGTACCCACCCGTATTCTCGTCGCCCCCTCAGGCTTCAAGGAGGTCTGTCCCCGGAAGGGGTGTGCCCAGGCCGTGGCCGCCGGGGTGCGCCGTCTCCTGCCCGGCGCCGTCGTCGTCGAGCTGCCCCTGGTCGACGGCGGTGAGGGCTCGGCGGCCACGATGGCCCGAGCCACCGGCGGCGACCTCATCACCACTCGCGTCACCGGCCCCGTTGGCGAGCCGGTCGACTCCTACCTGGCCCGACTGGGCGGCTCCGCCCAGGGAACCTGGCTGGTGGAGATGGCCGCGGCGGCCGGCCTGCGCCTGGTGCCCGCCGGCATGCGCGACCCCGGCGCCACGACGACGATCGGCGTCGGCGAGCTCATCTCGGTGGCGCTCGACGGCGGGGCCCGGCGCATCATCATCGGATGCGGTGACTCGGGGACCTGCGACGGCGGAGCCGGCGCAGCTCGTCGCCCTGGGCGCCCGACTCCTGGACGCGGGCGGCCATGAGGTCGACCCGATCGGCTCGAACCTGGCCCGGGTCCGGCGGATCGAGACCTCCGGCATGGATCCCCCGCCTGCGCGACGTCGAGGTCCTCGTGGCCGGCAACATGCACAACCTCCTCACCGGCGAGCGCGGGGTGGCCCGCGTGTTCGGACCGCAGAAGGGGCGAGCCCCGGAGCAGGTGGAGGCGCTCGAGGCGGGTCTGGTCCACTGGGCCGGGCTCCTCGCCGAGGCCTTCCCCGCCAGGCGGGACCACCGCGACCTGCTCACCGGCCCGGGCACCGGCGCCTCGGGCGGCCTGGGGGGCCGGGCTCGCCGCAGGGCTGGGGGGCCAGGCTGTGCTCTCGCTTCGACATCCTCATGGATGCCGACCTGTGCGGGGTCGACCTCGACGCCCAGATCGCCCGAGCCGACCTGGTCATCACCGCCGAGGGCGCCGTTGACTTCCAGACACCGCGCGGCAAGATCCCCGCCGAGGTGGGGACGCAGGGGCCAAGCTGGCCGGCAAGCCGGTCATCGCGCTGGCCGGCTCGATCGGCCGCGGCTCCGAGGCCGTCCACGCCGCCGGAATCGACGCCGTCATGGGCATCATCCCGGTCCCCATGGATCTGCCCGAGGCCGTTTCACGCGCCGACGAGCTCGTCACCGACGCCACCGAGCGGGCGCTGCGCCTCATTCTCCTGGGCGCCGCCATCGCCGCGTGAACCGATGCGGCCGGGTGCAATCCGCTCCAGCCGGGAGCATTCCATGCGTACGGGGACGGGATTTCTGTCCCCGTACGCATGAGATGTCCCCGGCCACGAGGAGAAGGGCCGGTCGCGGTCGGCCTCTAGACCAACCTACAACCGGCCCCGACTGGGTCCGTCTCAGAACGCCGGGATGACGGCCTCGTTCGGCCAGGTCTTGGTGATGTAGTCACGCAGCTTTTCGTCGTTGAGGAGCTTGGCGAGCTTCTTGAGGTGCTCGTTGTCCTTGTCGTCCTTGCGCACGACGAGCTGGTTGGGGATACTCAGGGTCTTTGCCGCCCTTCTCCAGGAAGAGGGCGTCCTCCTTGGGGTTGAGCTTGGCGTCGATGGCGTAGTTGCCGTTGATGATGGCGGCCTCGCCGTCCGGCATCGACCGGTAGACCTGTGCGCCGTCGACGGTCTTGAACTTCAGGTTCTTCGGGTTGGAGGTCACGTCGGTGTCGCTGGGCAGCTCAGCGGACTTGTCCAGCTCGATGAGTCCGGCCGCGGCCAGGAGCTTGAGGCCGCGTGCCGTGTTGGCCGGGTCGTTGTTGAGGATGATCGTGCCGCCGTCCTGGATCTCCTGGACGTCCTTGTATCCCTTCGAGGTGTAGATCCCCATGGGTTCGATGTGGACGTTGGCGATGGACACCAAGCTGTAGCCCTTGTCCTTGTTCTGCTGCGCCAGGAAATTGGGGGTCTGGAAGAAGTTGGCGGCCAGCGACCCGTCGTTCAGCGAGGTGTTCGGCGTCTGGTAGTCGTTGATGGACACATGATGTCGAGCTTGATGCCAGTGCCCTCGGTGAGGTTGTCCTGAACCCACTGGAGGATCTCGACATGGGGCTTGGGGGTGGCGCCGATGGAGATGGTGGTGACGCCGTTCTTCTCGGTCAGGCCGGTCTTGGAGCCACAGGCGGCCAGGGGTGAGGGCGGCGGCTGAGACGAGGCCGCCGGCGATGACGGTGCGGCGGGAGATGGAAGCGGACGAGGAAGACATGGTGGTTCCTTTCGGAGGGCCGGGCGGGCCCGATGATGGGAGAGAAGGAAGTCTGACGATGCTGGGCCCGACGGCGCGGATGAACAGCTCCAGAGCGGTCTGAACCGATCCAGCGCACCTACCCGGCTGGTGATCGCCTCAGCGGTGGTTCACCAGCCGGCTGAGCATGTCGCCGATGAGCTGGATGACACCCACGATGACGACGATGACGACCACCGTGATGACCATGACGTCGGCCATGTTGCGCTGGTAGCCATCCTGGATGGCGAGGTCGCCCAGACCGCCGCCCCCGATGGCGCCGGCCATGGCGGAGTATCCCAGGAGGGTGATGATGGTGACGGTCGCGGACTGGATGAGGATCGGCAGGGGCCTCGCGCACGAGGACGCCCCAAGTGATCTGTCGGCCGGAGGCGCCCATCATGAGGGCGGCCTCGACCTTGCCGTGGTCGACGTCGTTGATGGCCGTCTCCACCAGGCGCGCGTAGAAGGGGATCGCGCCGATCGTCAGCGGCACGCAGACGGCCTGCCACCCCGATCGACGACCCGACGAGGAATCGCGTGACCGGGATGAGCGCCACCATGAGGACGATGAAGGGCATGGAGCGGCCCGAGGTTGACGATCTGCGAGAGAATCCCAGTAGAGGGGCGGGAGTTGCGCCATTGCCCCCGCTGGCCGGTGGCCACCAGCGTGAGCCCCAGTAAAAGGCCGAAAACAATGGTCAGGACTCCGGAGACGAACGCCATCGCCAAGGGTCTCGACAAATGGCGTCGCCGAGCTTGAGCTGGATGGCCGGGTTGTTGAACCAGGTGCCGCTCCCCGGACGTCGAGCTCGCGGCCTGGGCCAGCGGAAGGAGAATCGGGTTCATGAGCGGACCTCCGCAGCAATACCGGCCTGGCGCAGGGTGCTCACGGCCTGTTCGGTGTCTGACCCGGGGACGGTGACGGCCAGGGCGCCCGATCTGGGCCTGACCGATCGTCTCGAAGACCCCGGCAGCGATGTCGCCGCCGAGCTCGGCCACCATGGACATGAGGGGGCGACCGCGGCCGGCTGGCCCGGGTGAGCAGTGATGGAGACGTCGATGACGCTCTCACCGTGGGCGACGGCGGCCTCGGGCACCTTTGGGAAGGGCACGATCTCGCGCGGAGGCGGGAGTCGACGTCGAGCACGATGTCCTCCAGGCGGCCGCTCTGGACAATCCTGCCGGCCTCGGAGCAAGCTGACGGAGTCGCAGATATGGCGGACCACGCTCATCTCGTGGGTGATGATGATGACGGTCAGGCCCAGGGTGTCGCGGACGTTCTTGATGAGGTCGAGGATGGAGCGGGTGGTCTCCGGGTCCAGGGCGGAGGTGGGCTCGTCGCACAGGAGGACGGCCGGGTCGTCGGCCAGCGCCCGGGCGATGCCGACGCGCTGCTTCTGACCGCCGGAGAGCTGGGAGGGGTAGGAGGCGCCGCGGTCGGACAGGCCCACGGGTCGAGCATGCGCTCCACGATCGGGCGGCGCTGTCCCCCGGCACGCCCGCGAGCGCCAGCGGGTGAGGCGATGTTCTGCGCCGTGGTGCGCTGGTCGAGGAGGTTGGCGTGCTGGAAGACCATGCCGATGCGGCGTCGGGCCTCGCGCAGCTGGCCGGCGGACAGGGCGGTCATGTCCTGGCCGTCGACACTCACGTGGCCACTGGTGGGGCGCTCCAGGGAGGTCAGGCAGCGCACGAGCGTGGACTTGCCGGCGCCGGAGGTGCCGACGATGCCGTGGATGGAGCCGGGGGCGACGTCGAGGCTCAGGCCGTCCAGGGCCCGTACCTCCTTACCGCTGCGCAGGCGGTAGACCTTGTGGACGTCGCGCAGGGAGATCATGGGCTCGCTTTGAGAGCCGGACGCGTCGCCGTCCTCGGACCGGCCGGGTCGGCGGCGGACTGGTCGGATGTGCTCACGTATTCCTCCATCGTTCCTGGCGGAAGCACCCGCACCATGAAGGGGGTTGCTGCAATGTCGTCGAGCCAGGTCTCTCGGTTGCTCTAGATGGCCACGAGTAACACGCAGCGTCTCATCGACTGCGCAAGCGACGACGCCGTCAAGGGACCCAGGTCCGCCACCAGCCTCCTCTGACCGTGCCGCCGCCACGGGCCGGTTGGGAAGGCGGGCCGGGCCGCCGTCAGCCCCTCGTCGTCGGAAGGGCCCTTTCGATCAGACCCTTCGTCGACGTTTCGGCAACATTCTGAGTATTCTCAGGGTCTCGTATCGGCGACGCTACTCGCACCGCACAGGGGCGGCATGTTTGGATCTGCTCATGAGTGCGACCTCAGATCAGACGTCCCCGAGCCGAAGCCGGAGCCGACGGACCCGACCCTCCCCTAGCCGGCCCGAGCTCGCCGCACCCACAACCGCAGGCGCCTCCAGCAGCTCCGACGACGCGATCACGCCCGATATCCTGGGCGAGCCGTGGGTGGCGCGCCGCATCCCGGTGACCGAGTCGCCCACGAAGGCGCCCGGCGCCGACCACGCCGTGCTCGTCCACCAGCGCGAGGGCTGCCGGTCGGGCCAGCACGCCGCGCCATTCGCGCGCGGTCCTCTACCTCCACGGTCGCAGCGACTACTTCTTCCAGACTCACCTGGCGCAGGCCTACCTCGACGCCGGTTACGAGTTCTACGCGCTGGACCTGCGGGCCTGCGGGCGCGCCGGTATCGGGTGCGCCTCCCCGCACGACGTGCGCGACCTGCGCGTCCATGACGAGGAGATCTCCGAGGCCCTGCGCATCATCCGCTCCGAGCACGGGCACGACGTCGTCGTCCTCAACGGGCACTCGACCGGCGGGCTGCAGGCGGTCATCTGGGCGGCCGACCATCCCGGGACCGTGGACGCGGTCGTGCTCAACTCCCCGTGGCTGGACCTGCGCGGCTCGGCGCTCGTGCGTTCCTACGGGTCGGCCATCGTCGACCTCATCTCGCGCCGGGACCCCGAGCGCGTCATCGATGAGCCCGGCCGCGGCGAGAAGGACAACTACGTGGAGGCTCTGCACCGGCGCTGGCGCGGCGAGTGGGATTGGGACCTGGCGCTCAAACCGGCGCCGTCCTTCCCGGTGCGGGCCGGGTTCCTGGCGAGGGATCCGCCGCCTGCAGCGCGAGGTCCACCACGGGCTGGGCATCCGGGTGCCGATCCTCGTGTGCTGCTCAACGGCCAGCGGCGGCGTGAAAGGCGGGCCTGGAGGAGGCCCAGCGCTCCCGATGTGGTCCTCGACGTGGACCAGATCATCGATCGCTCGCAGTATCTGGGCGATGACGTCACCGTCCGCCAGATCCCCGATGGCGTTCACGACCTGGCCCTGTCCGGGCCGCCGGCGCGCGCCGAGTACCTCCGGGCCGTCACGCACTGGCTGGACAACCGCCTGCACTGAACTCAGTCGAGGGCGCGCGGCGAGCTCGTCACTGACCCGTTCGACCACCTCGAGGGTATCGGCGAAGTCGGCCATGGTGCCCGTACCAGGGGTCGGGGACGTTGAGGGACGCCGCGGGAGGCCCGGCCGGCGGCGACGGCCTCGGTCTGAGGCGCGGCAGCGGGGTCGAACTCGCGATACATCCGGATTCGGGAGGGCTCTGCCCCAGGGCGGCGGCGCGGCGCTGGAGGACGTTCCAGTGGGGAATCGGTCATGGCCAGCAGGGAGGTCGGCCTCGGCTATCTCGGCGTCGGTGATGCGGTGGGCGGCGTGGAGGTGATGGCGATATCCGTGGCTCGCGAGACGTCGTCGGCGCCGGTGCCGTAGCCGGCCTCGGCCAGGACGCGGCGGGCCCGGGAGTCGATGGGGTTGCCGCGCTCCTCGTCGGAGACGCCGGCCGAGGTGACGACGACGCCGTCGGGCTCGCGCATGTGAGGCCCGCGGCGACGAGGCGGTCATTCAGGACGATCTCCGCCATGGCGGAGCGACAGATGTTGCCGGTGCACACCATGATGACGCGGTAGGCGCCCGGAGCCCCGACGTCGAGGTAGTGAGGGCGGCGCCGGGGCGGCGAGTCGAGGAGGCAGGGGGCTGGCTGAGGTCGTCTCGGTGGTCGTCTCGGTGCTGGCGTCGGAGGAGCTCACGTCCCCGAGCCTTGCGCACGACCCGAGCGCCTGTCCACCGGCCGGGCCCACACTTCCCGGACGGAGGGATTCCACGCGTACGGGTGGGAGGGGTCAGGCGCGTGTTCGTACCTTAGGGTCGCGCGTTCGAGGGGTAGAGGGTACGAACCGACGACCTACCCTACGAACGCGAGCCTAAGGGCACGTCGGCGACCGGCGAGAACCGGCCTGCCCCGGACATACGCAACAGGACCTAGAGCGCGCGGCCGTCCAGGACGTCGGCGACCCAGGAGCGGGCCACGACGAAGTCCTTGTCGCTGGTGCCGGCCAGCACCGCCGTCGGGCGCGCGTCCAGCCGCGGGTAGGGAGCCCAGGAACCGCACCACCGGGACAAGTGCGGTGCAGCCCGATGAGGGCGGCCTGGACCCGTTCCTCGCGCACGTGCCCCTCGACATCGATGGAGAACCGGTAGCGACCCAGGGAGTCGCCCACCGGGCCGGGACTCGATGCGCGAGAGGTTGACGCCGCGGGCGCTGAACTGCTCGAGCATGTCCAGCAGCGCGCCGGAGCGGTCGTGCGGGAGCTGGACGAGGAGAGTGGTCTTATCGGCGCCGGTGGGCTCGCCTACGCGACCGGGCCGGGTCACCTTGACGAAACGGGTGACGGCATCGGGGTTGTCCGCCACTCCCCCGGCGATGACCTCCAGCCCGTACTCCTTGGGCGGCCAGCGGGTTGCACAGCGCCGCCTGGAAGCCGGTGTCCTCTGCAGAGGAGGCCAGCGCGCGGGCGGGCGCCGAGGTGGAGGTCCCGGCCACGTAGACCGCCTCGGGGAGGTTCTGGTGGACCCAGCCGCGGCACTGCGCCCAGGCGTGCGGGTGGGTGGAGATGGCGTGCACGTCCTCCAACCGGGTGCCGGGGCTGGCCGGCCAGGACGAAGGTGATCGGCACGGCCATCTCGGCGGCGATGACCAGGGGGCGTGGAGGCCACGAGGTTGTCCAGGGTGGCGTTGACCCCGCCCTCGACGGAGTTCTCGATGGGCACGACAGCGGCCTCCACCGTGCGCTCGCGCAGGTGGTCCAGGGCCGTGGGCACGTCCGGGCAGGGATCGAGCTCGACGTTGACGGGGGCGACTTGGCGCAGCGCCATCTCGGTGAAGGTGCCGGCCGGACCGAGGAAGGACCAGAGCGGAGCGGGAGCAGTCATGGGCACAGGGGTAGTCAGGTTCGGCTCGGTCGGCCCGGATCCGGGCTGCTCCGCGGGACGCCGGCACGTGGCGGCGCTTGGGCTCGGCACCGGCCCGACGCCGGCCTCCCACTGCCCTCCCACTGCTCTCCCGCGACCACGGCCGACCTGGCAGGCTGGGGCCATGAGCGTTTTCCGCAAGCACGACGACGGTCCGGTCTCCACCGCCCCTAGAGGCCCAGGGCCTGACCTGGCTCGCCGGGGCGATGGCCGACGGCGGCGCCCACGTGGTCCCAGTGACCAGCGGCCCGGGCTGGCTGGAGGAGCCGCGGCTGACGACGACCGGTGTAACGCCGGCCGGGGCTGAGGGCCTTCGGCCGGGCGCTGGCCGTCACCCACGCGGCGGGCGCCCCGGCTTTCGGGGCGGCACCGCCCGGGTGGGACGGCAGGGCGCAGATGGGCCGCTCCGACATCCGGCTGCAGCCGCACGCAGCGGAAGAGGGCGAGCCGCGCCGCTGGGGCGAGTTCTACGCCGAGGACCGGATCCCTGCCCTACCTGCAGCCCAGTCGGGACAACGGCTCGATCAGCGTCGGCGGGACCCGCCTCATCGAGCGGCTGTGCGAGCGCCTGCGCGACGGCGACTTCAACACCGACCAGCCGGCCCTGGTGCGCGCCGGCGCCCGCGAGCGCGGCGCGCGGGTCGCGGTGGCCCGCACCCACGGGGACCTGTGGTGCGGCAACGTCCTGTGGACGCCTGCTGACGAGGCCGCGCAGTGAGCGCCGCCGCGAGCCGGGCTCGGACCGCAGAGCCTGCGCCCGGGGAGTCTCGCGGGGGCGGCGAGGGCCGAGGGGATCGGCGCGGCGGGGGATCTGTCGGGCGGTCGACGGTGGTCGGCGTGCTCATCGACCCCATGGCGCAGGGTGCGCACGCCGAGACCGACCTGGCGGCCCTGGGGGTGTTCGGGACAGCGCTACCTGGACCGGATCTACGCGGCCTACCACGAGGTCTCGCCGCTGGCGGCGGACTGGCGGGAGCGGGTGGGCCTCCACTCGCGGCACATCATCATGATCCACGCCTTCCTCTTCGGTGGCGGCTACGGCGGAGAGGCCGTCGCCGTGGCCCGCCGGTACCTGTGAGCCGATGCCAGCCGGGACATCGCGCCCATTTTGTCCGCCTGGGACGACTTTTGAAACCGACTACGAGAAGAGCCCTCCGCGTTTGTGCAGGTCAGGGCAATTTGCCTGCGCGTCGACCACCGGAGACGACGTCAAAGTCGTCCCTTGTGGACACTTTTCGGGCTGCGAGGCCCCGTAGGCTGGTCGAGTGAGACCTCGACAACGCCAACAGCGCCTGGTGCGCGGGGTTGTGATGCCCTCGTCCTGTTGGTGGTCATCGGCTGATCCTGACGATGGCCAGCTCGGCGCTAGCCGCCCCGCAAACCTGACGACCCCGGCAGGGAGCACAGGACCGGCGCCCTTCAGCTCAGCGGCAGAACCCCCCGCCGTGACGGATTCCGGATCGATGACCTCCTCCGGCACCCCGCACGCCGATCAGTCCTCGCGGCCGGAACCGGTGGTCGTCCTGGGTACCGACAACCTCACCTGGGCGGACATCCAGGCCCGGGCCGCCGACACCGCCGACACCGGCGCCAACGCCGCCGATGTCGGCTCGGCCGCCGCCCATCTTCTGGCCTTCGCCTCCACCAATGAGGGCGGTCAACCTGGCCGTGCGCACCCCGGCGGACCGCACCTGCCCCACCGACGGCTGGCTCACTCTGGGCAGGGGCGCCCGAGCGAGCGCCATCAGAACCGGCCGCTTCCTGCGCCGGCCCCACCGCCGCCATCCCCAACGATGCCTCCCCCTCGTGCGGGCACTCGGGCGCGACGTCTCGATCCGGACCGTCGGACCCCGGCACTCAGCTCACCACCGGCACCCCCTGGAGCTCAGCCAGATACCGATGTCTCCTTGGCGCCTTCCCTGCCCGAGGCCCTGTCCTCCGGAGCCGACCTCACCATCATCGACACCGGTCGTGACATCTCCACCGACGCCGAACGGATCACCGCCCTCGACGCGGCCCTGCGCACGGTTCAGGGAGCAGGCGCGCCCCGGCACTCGCATCGTCATCGCCTCCGTGGCCGACAACGAGGACCCCGGCCCCCAGATAGCGGTTCTGCCATCGGGAACGACCAGCGCTCGCGGCACCTCCGGCAGGCTCATCGTCGGGGACCTCAACACACCAGCCCGGCCTGGCCCAGCTGACGGACCTCGCCCCGACGCTGACGACCGCCCTCACCGGCCACAGCGACCCGGCCTTCGACGGCCAGGCACTGGACCTGCCCGCCAGCGGCAGCACGACCAGCACCACCGACCTCGCCACCGCGCACGACACCTCCCATATCTCCTGGCTCGCCTACGACGCCCTGCACGCCCGCGCCTCTCAGCGGACAGTGATCCCGGCCGGTGTTCTGCTCATGGGGTCGACCGCGGTGCTGCTGGCCTGGGCCGCCGCCGTGCTGCGCGAGACAAGGGCGGAGCGGCGCAAAGTGGTGCGGCGCCGAGTCACCTGGTGGCCATCTGCCTGAGTGCGCTGCCGACGGCGCTGCTGCTGGTCAACGCCATCCCCTGGTGGCGCGCAGGGGCGCGGGGCGATCTCCCTCGGCGTGGGTATCGGGCGCCGCCTTCACCATGACCGCGGCGATCGCGATCGGCGTCTGGCCCTGGCCGCCGGAATCATGACGCCAGTGCACCGGTGGTACACCCGTTCCGCGGCCTCATCGGCTCCCTCCTCCAACGCACGCGCAGCGCACCGCGGCGGGAAGGGACCGCGATCCGCCCCCTCCCGCCCAGCCGGACAACCCTGATGGCACTGCTGGTCGCGGCGGCGATCCCACTGGCCTGGCTGGCGGATGCCGCCGCGGGGCGCACCTGGCCTTCAACAATCCCGCTGGGCATGAACGCGGTGGTGGCGGGCCGCTTCTACGGGGTCTCCAACACGGCCTTCGCGCTGGCGGCCGGGGCGCTCGTCGTCGTCATCGCCGGGGCATGGGACGCCCTGGGCCGTAGCCGCAGCACCGCCCTGGTTCTGACGGGCCTGCTGGGCGGTGCGGCGCTGGTTGTCGACGGCGCCCCCAGTTGGGGGCGGACGTGGGCGGCGCCCTGACCCTGGTGCCAACGCTGGCCTTCCTCGGTGCGGGCCTGGCGGGTCTGCGTCTGAACTGGCGGCACTGGCTGGTCATCGGGGCGACGACGGTCCTGGTCGTCGGCGGCTTCGCAGTCGTCGACCTGCATCCGGCCGGGCGGGCCCCACGCACCTGGGGCGCTTCGCCCGTCAAGTGGCCGACGGCTCCGCCATCGGGCGTGCTGGGACGCAAGGCGTACGCACTGGTCGGTCCCTTCGTGTCGAAGCCGGTCATGGCGGCGGCCCTGGCCTGCACGCTCGCGCTGGTCGTCGTGGCCGTCTGGTGGGGGCGCGGGCAGGTGCGGGCCTGGCACGCCGGCACCAGCCCGTACGCCTGGCTCGCCCCCACCACCGGTGGAGGCACCACGACGGCGCTGCGGGCGCTGGGGGTTCTGACGGTCGTGTCGGTGCTGGTCAACGACTCCGGCGTCACGATGGCGGGATTCATCTTCGCCGCCGCCGCACCCGCTCTGCTGGCGCTAACACTGAACAGGAGCGATTCGGCCCCGCTGCCCCACGACTCCTCACTCCCGGATCCCGCTCGAGCGCAGTACCGGGGCAACGCTCACGACGACGGTCCGGGGGGCCCCCGGAAGGCGCACACGGCGCGTCAGTCGCCGGCCACCTCCGGCGCATCGGCCTCCGAATCGCCGGCATCGTGAGGGCTCCCGGTCGGATCGACGTCGTCGTCGACCTTGTGGGGTAGCGGCACGGCGCGGTAGGCGAAGAAGTGGTCCTGCTCGGCGGCCGCCTTCTCGAAGACGCCCCGCTGCACGCGGTGGCGGCGCAGCTTCCGCCGGGTCACGGCCCGCAGGACGTCCTTGTACTGGGCGGCCCGGTGCATCGTGCCAGCCCGGTCATTGCCGGTGACGCGATGGGTGATGTCGCAGGGGAACCTCGATGACCGAGAGCCCGGCCACCAGCACGTCGATCGTCAGGCCGACCTCGACCCCCAGCCGTCGGCCAGGGGAACGGCCTTCTCGTAGGCCTCACGGCTCAGACATCGTTGGCCGGACAGCGGTGCCACGGGCGACCACCCGGTGGCGAGCGAGATGGCCCGCCTGGCCGCGCGCACCACCCGTCCGCGCCCGCCGGCCCCGGCCTGCTTTGGGCGGGACCGCGATAGACATGTCGGCGACGCCGTCGACGACCGGGGGCACCAGCTCGGCGCAGGAAGCGGCCGAGTCCCCAGATCGGCATCGATGAACAGCAGCAGCCGGGCGGGCCCGTCGACGTAGTCGCGCATCGCGACTACGGAGGCCCCGGTCTCCATGGCGGAGGCCTTCCGCGGGAAACGGAGTGGCGGACCGTCACAGCGCCGGCAGCACGAGCGTGGTCCTGAGTTCCGTCGGTCGAGCCGTCGTCGACGACGATGACGAGGTCCACCCGCGGGATGGAGCGGCAGGCCCGAACAGTGGTGGCGATGCGCTCGGCCTCGTCCTTGGCGGGGATGACCACGGCAACGCGCTGGTCGGGGCGCTTGGTGGGACTCACACCACCAGGGTATCCAGACTCGCGGTCTCCGGCAGACTCCTGAGCGCCCCGTTGTCGTTCTCACTTTTTGTGATGCCCGTCAAATCCACCGATTTTGACACGGTTAGTGCGGGATTTCGCGACTCCCAACGGACCAGGCGTTCACCGACGGCGCTCCGGGAGCATCCCGCCCACCGCCGCGACACGCCGACGCCTGTCGACCAACGCCGGGGAAGCGACCCCATGGTCAGGCCTTCCCCAGCGATTTTGTGTCAAACCTTCAGCATGGGACAACGGTCCCCGGAGAAACCGACAAATATTGCAGTAAAGCAGCACATTTCCTGATAGAAAGGCTAAGATCGCCTGTTTCGGCATGTCACACCCGGTTCTCGTGGCACAGTGAAGCCATGGAGCCCGTCAACGGAGCCGGGTTCCGCTGACGCACCACGCGTCCTTTCCGTGTGCCGGGGCGACGTCCCCCTGCCGCCCCGGCACGCCTTGGCCTCCGCGACCGCGCCGCCGGCGCGGATCGCGTCCATCCATGTTTGCGCAGTGCAGCACCGGTTCCCCATCCTTCGCCAGACGAGGGACCCCGGCACTTCGCGCGGAGCGCCCCGCGGGTCACGGAGGAGGAGCATCCAGGGCCCGGCCGACGAACGACCGGGCCCCTCTCTGCATCTCTTCGTACAGGTCAGTGCAAGGCGCTTGCGAGGAGATCGAGCCCCACGCTGCCCCAGGTCGATACCCCTGTTGTGGAAGGCCCGCAGATCCAGCCGACCGCCCTCGGCACGGGCTTGCTCCTGGGCGCTGCGCCGACCGGCCTGCCAGACCCGCTCGCCCACGGCGTAGGGTCAGCGGCTGGGCCGGCCATCCCAGGTGCCGCGAGACCTCGAAGCGCAGGCGCCCCTCGGAGATCACGGTGTGGTGGCGCAGCACGGCGGTCACGGTGGCCCGGTTCCACTCGCGGCTCGCACCGGGCAGGGCCGCGACATCATCGGGCACAGGGCAGCCGGGAATGGACGCCCAAGTCCACCAGCACCCGGGCCAGGGCGCCAACGGCGCGCCGCCAGACGGCCGAAGCGGTCCTCAGGGCGTGGGCATGAGCCCGAGCTCGTCGGCGAGGGACTCGGCATACAGACCCCAGCCCTCGTCGCAGCCGGGCCACTGAGCCCGAGATAGCGCTGCCAGGCGGTCAGCCGGGTGCTGGTGGCGTGCGCGCCGACGTGGACGTGGTGCCCGGGGAACCGACTCGTGCAGAACCGTGGTCCGCTCCATCCATGGCCACACCAGCCGTTCACCGTCAGCCAGGGACCTCAGGACCACGCCGGGCCGGCGCTCTCCGCCGGTGCCGCGCGGCTCCTCGTAGCGAACGACGCCAGCTCCGGATCTCGCCCAGGCGCACCCGGGGCGGCCCAGACCGTCGGGCGGGTCGAGGACCCGTCCGACGACGGCGTCCCAGGCCCTCATCGGCCACCTCCTGCGCCCAGATGGTGTAGTCCTGAGGGCGCAAGGGCCTGGGTCGGGTCAGCGCGCAGATGCCGGTTAAGACTCGTGGGCGTTGGCGCCGGGGACCGAGGATGTCGACGGCGATAGCGTCCTGTTCGGCGATGACCCGGGCCAGCTCCCTCGGTTGCCCAGGCGTAGGTCTCCTCGGGGATCCACCCTGGGTCCCCGAGGACCCGGCGCATCCACAGGGCGTGACGCTGACGGCCGACCCCCTCGGCCTGGGGGCGCGCGGGAGAGCGTGGTGCGCAGGTGCGAGGCGAAGTCCAGGGGCGGCGCGGCGGGCGGTGATGTCAGCTTCCTGGAGCTGGACGTGCAGGGTGGCCGGCGGATCTCGGGCAGGCCCCGGGGTACGGCGGCTGGCGAGATCGCGCGCCTGACCGGCGACGACATCGACCTGACTGAGCGGGGCGATGGCACCGGCCTCGGCGGAGGCGGCCAGGGAGGCGGCCAGTCCCTCCAGGGCGGCGGGCAGCGCCTCGAGGCGGGTGCGGTGCAGGTTCCAGGCGTCCTCCCACTTGGCCTCGGCCTCGGCGAGGTCGGCCTCCCTCCGAACCGGCCCGGTCAGGGGCCTCGGGGGCCGGTGCAGCTGACGGGCGATCTGCTGGAAGGGGAGGAGAGGAAACCCGAGGTTCCCGCCCTCTTCACCGGCGGAGATGAACTGGATGGAGGTCTCCAGACGCTCCAGGAGGTGGCGGCGCAGGAGCTCGTCGGAGCCGGTCGAGCGATCGACGGCAGCCACGCGGTGGCGCAGGGAGCGTTCGGCGCTGAGGCGCTCGGCCAGGCCCGCGGGCGAGTAGTCGGGCAGAATGGCTCCCGCCGGGCAGGCCGGTGCGGGCGGCCGCCTCGGGGGTCGTAGGCGCACAGGAGCATGGCGTACTCGTCAGCGAGGTCGCGCAGGACCACACCGGCAGCGGCGGTCTCCGAGGGGAGCGGACGGAGGAGCGGGCAGTGGCCTGGGCAGAGGTGTGAGCGGGGGGGCGGTGGGAAGCAGCCGCATCCACCTCGTGCACGCTCAGGGGAGCGCCGGCCGTGCTGACGGGGTGCCAGGTTCCGGAGCTCGGGATGCTGCGGGTAGACCGGTGGCCGCTCGGGCGGCCCGGTACTGACCGGGCTGGTGGTGGGCGCAGGAGCGGCGTCCGCGCCGCCGGTCCAAGCATCCTGCTCGTGAAGGTCGGAGAGTGGCGCGGTGGCACCTGGTTGAGAGCGGTTCGCGGGATCAGTGGTCATGACAACAGGCCTTTCGCTTCACTCGCCGCATGGCGGGCGGGCCCGGCGGCGACGCTGCCGTCCCACCAGGGTGCCAGGAACTGGAACAAAGATCCATAGGCGTCATGGTTACGACAGCGAACGAAATCGAATAAGTCAGGGGCGGACTCCGTGCCGCCCGGGCGGCAGGGACTGGGAACTACGCGGATAGCAGGACCCCGACTGATGAGACTCAACGACGAGCCGGAGCAAGGTCCCTCGGCGGCGGGCTCAGGAACCCGTGGTTCCCCTCGCCCCTCCGACCGACACAGACGCCCGAGGGCGTCAGCGGATGATCAGCGGATAGTCAGTGGATAGTCACTGAATGGCGGTCGACGGGGCATCGATGGCGCCAGCTGGACGGACCGACAGGAGCGCAGGGGGCTGACGCGCATCGGCATCGACCGCGGTGCGGAGCCGCAAGCGGTACGCGTCATCAGCGCTCCTTTCATGCCGGACGAGCCGGGACTTGTCCCGACGCAAGGCGTTCGTCGTGCTGTGATGGACTTGAGATGATTCAAGGCCTCCTCGCCAGGAGTGTCAAGACCCCCTGCCCAGAGGTTCACCCATACCGATATTCCCGCAGGTCAGGGGCATTCTCAACGGCCGCCCGACGTCGTTGCGATAGCACCGTTGGTAACGTTAACAAGATGGTCGTCAAACCCTCTTCGCGCCAGCCCCTCCAGCCTCGGATCGACCACATAGTGGTCACTCTCGGTTGACAGCAACGACGGAGCGCACCAGTCCCGTCACCGAACCGCTTGACAGATAGGGTAAATTGAGTTAACCTACTCTGATGTGAAGATAGACCGGCGCAGCACGGACACCCGTCAACGACTCATCGACACCACCCTGGACCTCATCGATGTCCACGGATGGAGCGAAGTGACGCTGGGCGGCGTGGCCCACGCCTGCGGGGTGACCACGCCCGCCTGCTACAAGCACTTCCCGTCCAAGACGAGCCTCTTCGAGGCCGCGGCGCGCCAGCTGTCCACCTCGCTGGGCGAGCGCGCAGGCGCCCTGATCCGGGAGGACCCGATCGAGTCGCTCGTCGGCATCGGGTCACTCCTGGTGAGATCTGGCCGCCGAGCACCCCCGGCTCTTCGAGTTCAATCAGGTCAGTCCCGCGGCCATCGCCGCGCTCGACCGGTTGGACGAGCACCCGCTGCTGGCACTGACCCGCGGCGAGGTGGAGCGCCTGGCCGTGCAGCGGGGAACCGATCCGGAACCGCTTCACCTCCTGGTGTGGTCCCTGCCTGCAGGGCTACACCCAGCTCATCGCCGCCGGCGCCACCACCGCCGACGCCACCTTCATCCGCGCAGCTCTGCGCGCCATCGTCACGATTGGAGACAGCTGATGACCACCAAGAAGACTTCCAAGAAGACGGGCGAGCGCACCCTCATCGTCTACGCCCACCCCTACGACGGCTCCTTCAACCACGCCGTGCTCGAGGCCGCCACCTCCGCCCTGGACAAGGCGAACCAGCCCTACAACGTCATCGACCTCTACGCCGATGGCTTCGACCCGCGCTACACCGCCGAGGAGCTGGCCCTGTTCAGCGAGGGCGGCACACTGGACCCGCTGGTGAGCCACTACCAGAAGCTCATCGAAGGCGCCTCGCGCATCATCTTCATCTGCCCGATCTGGTGGAGCGACGTGCCCGCAATCGTCAAGGGCTTTGTCGACAAGGTCATGAAGCAGAGCTGGGCCTATCACGCGACGGCCTCCGGGGGTGAAGGGCCACCTCACCCACATCCAACAGGTCCTGGTGCTCACCACCTCGATCTCCCCACCTGGTACCTGCGCCGGTTCTGCGGCAACTACGTCGGCTCGGTGTTCCTGGGCGCCGCCATCAAGCAGCTGGGCATGCGTGGACGGTCGTGGGTCAACTTCGGCACGGTGGGCAAGGCCAGCCGAGGCCAGCACAAGAAGCACCTCAAGCGCGTCGCCCGCCTCGTGGCGAAGTGACGTCATGAGCCCCACCGCAAGCATCGCCACAGAGCGACAAGCCGACCTGAACTCGGGACGAGACGAGTCCCGAACACTGGCCGAGATCCTGGCCATCACCCACTCCACACTTCTGAGGCAGGTAGTGCCAGATGCCCCAGAGGATCTGGTTGAAGCGGCCAAGTATGCCGACTCGCTCGGCGTCCTGGCTCGTATGCAGACCATGGGAGAAGCGCTGTATGCACACCTCGGTCGGTCCGCCTGTCTGGATCTCGCTGACCACCCGGCCGACACAGTCCGGGGCTGGGCAGTTTTCGCCCTGGTCTCTCAAGAGAAGGACGCCGACGTCGACACACTGTTAGCCCTGGCAAGGCCAGCCGCGGATGACCCGCACTTCGGAGTGCGCGAATGGTCATGGATGGCAGTGCGTCCGCACTTGGCACCCCAGCTCGACGAGGCGATCCGCGCGCTGCGGCAATGGTCCTCAGAACCTTCGGAGCGCATTCGGCGCTTTACCAGCGAGGTGCTACGTCCACATGGTGTGTGGGCACGGCACATCCCCGTACTCAAGAAGGAACCTGAGCGGGGCCTGCCACTACTTGAACCATTGCGTGCCGACTCCTCCCGCTACGTGCAGGATTCGGTGGCGAACTGGGTCAACGACGCCTCCAAGACACAGCCCGCCTGGGCCGTTGAGCTCTGCGAGGCGATGGCAGAAGGAGTCACCCACCCCAGCCACTAAACGGATTATCAAGCGAGCACTGCGCTCGATCAGGCCGTAACTCCTGGCCGGCCAGATGGTCGTCAGTCCCGGCCAGGTCTGCCCTCCCAATAGTCACACATAAGACTGACGGGGACATTCCGCGCGGCCGGGGACCTTTCCTCATGGCCGGGGACATGCGACGCCGTCGGGGACAGATTCTGTCCCCGCACGCGAAAGACGTCCCCGACCGCGAGGCCCCTCCCGCCAGGCCGACGTCGGAGGTGCGGCATACTTCGGTCGTGCCCGATACCGCGCGTCTTCCGCTTGAGTCGGTGGCGCCTGCTCCCCCGCCGCCTGATCCAGTTCGCCCTCCTGGAGCTGGCCTGCTGCGCTTTCGCGATCGCCATCTTCGTCGGGCTCGCGGCAAGCGCCCTGATCTGGAACTACACGGATCCGCCGATCGCCCGCCATGACGCCCTCCTGATCTACGTCGTCGTCGTGCAGATCGCCTTCGTCGCCCTGAAGCAGGAGACCTGGCGCGAACTCGGCGTCATCTGCGCCTTCCACCTCATCGGGCTGGCGCTGGAGGTCTTCAAGGTCCACACTGGCTCCTGGGCCTATCCGGATGCGGGGGCGGTGCGCATCGGCGGGGTGCCGGTCTTCTCCGGATTCATGTACGCCTCCGTCGGCTCCTATATCTGTCAGGGCCTTCCGGCGCCTCGACCTGCACGTGGGCGGCTTTCGGTGGTGGCCGGTGAGCCTGCTGGCAGTGGCCGCCTACCTCAACTTCTTCACCCATCACGTCATCGTCGACCTGCGCTGGGTCATCGCCGCCGGTTTCCTCATCGCCCTGTGGGGAAGCGCCGTCCACTTCACTGTCGGCGGGGACCGCTACTGGATGCCGACGACGGTGGCCTTCATCCTCATCGGGGATTCCTCTGGCTGGCGGAGAACCTGGCGACGGCGTTGAGCGCCTGGCGCTACCCCGACCAGGCCGAGGGCTGGCACCTGGTGCATGCCGGCAAGTTCGGCAGCTGGGCGCTGCTCATCTCGCTCAGCTTCGTGCTCGTCGCCGCCGTCAAAGTGAAGGAGGGCACTCTCTACGGGCGCGGGCTGCCGCGCGTGACACGCCGGCGCCTGCGCATCGCCGAGACCTGAGTCGCCCGGCCCGCACCCCGGCCCCGCACTTGCGAACACCGTCGAGCCGGGCATGTTTCGTGGTGCCCAACAGAATTTCTGCTGGTCTGGGCAAAAATATGCCCGGCTCGACGAGAAGGGAAGGGGAGGGAGAGAGCTCAGAGATTGACCTGGCGGGAGATGATGCCGGCCTTAGCGCGGCGGTCCTCGGGACTCAGAGGGCTCTCATCCGACAGTGCGGCCTCCAGGCGCTCGCCCCGCATGGCCTGCAGCGGCTTGGTGAGCTCCTCGGCCTCCGTGCCGGGCACGAGCTCCCACACGGGGATGGCCAGGCCATTGGCCCTGAAGGCGCCGACGAAAGCGCGCACCCTCCTCCAGGTCGGACTGGCGCGCAGGTGGATGCGGGCGAAGGCGTTGAAGAACTCGTCCTCGTCCTCCCCGCGCACCCAACGCACGAACTCCTTGGCGCCCAGGCGGCACCAGTAGGCGTGCTCGACGCCGGGCACGGGGCGGGTCGGGGCGATCTCATCCTTGGCGCGCTCGATGGCCTCCTCAATGGCCTGGCGGGACTGCGCGTCACCGGCGCCGACCCTGAGGATCGACCCAGAAGTCGAAGGTCTCGCGCACGGAGATGACCGGCGGCTCGGTGGTGTCGAGGATGTCCTGGAGGCGAGGACCGGGTTCGGGCAGGCTGTCGGCTCGCAACGCCTGGCCCTCGGGCAGGTCGATGGCGGCCAGGACAGCGGCGGCGACGTCGCGAGAGGCGTCCCCGGAGTGCATGGAAGTCTGCATGGCCACCAGGACCTCGCCGTCGGCGCGCTTGATCCCCTGGACGAACTCGGGCAGGAGCGTAACGAGCTGGACCTGCCCGCCGCCGTACTCCTCGGTCAGACGCACCGTGGCCGTGGCGGCCGGGATGATCTGGGCCATCGCCACCAGGTCCTCCTCGGCCGGGCAGACCGGCAAAGGGGCGGGCGACGAACTCAATACTCTGCTTGCGGGGCTTGGCCGACTTGCCGGCCGGACGGCGCCCGTGGCGCTTCTTCTTCGACATGGCCGCCAGCCTACCGGGCGGCTCACGCCCCTCCCAGACCGATATCGGTCCGTTGGCGCCCCATGACGCGCTTCACGGCCGACGACGATCACCAACCCCGTTCCGTACCTCGGTCGTCAACCGGTGCACTGACGTGGACCGGTTCAGAAGCTCGAGGAGGAGCCGGATCCGGGAGAAGCCGCCGCCACCGCTGTAGCCGCCGGAGAAAGCCGCCTCCCGAGAAGCTGGACCCGGAGCCGGAGCTGCTCGGCGGGGTGTAGGAGGAGGCCGAGCTGTAGCCCACTACCAGGTCGGAAATCGGGGTGAAGGAGCTGTAGGACCCGCCGGCACCAGCACCCGAGCTGGACGAGCCGATGGCGGAGATGGCCGGTGAGGAGGGGTTGAGGCGGATCGTCGAGTGCGGGTTGTAGCTGCCGTGCCCGCCGCCCAGGTACCAATAGCCGGCGTAGGGCGGCTTCCTGGACGAGCGCGAATCGTAGCGCCGACGACGCTCGTCGGCGTAGCTGGAGGTATCGGCGTCAATGGCCTCGCGTGCGAGCCGGGCGGCCTTCGTCTTCGTTTCACTGGCGATCTCGTCGAGCTCGTCGAGCGCGGCCGAAGGCTGGAGCGAACCGTCCTCCAGACTGGAGGTCATGTCGTCCAGGCGCTGCTTGCGAGAGCGGACCCACTCCCGCTCCTCCTTGGTGTGCTCGGCGATCGAACCGCTCTCGGCGGCGTCGGAGCTGTCGATCTCGTGGCACAGCCGCCGCAGCGACTGCAGGTCCTCCAGGGACCGGCCCCTGCTCGTTGCTCCAGACTCGGTCCCAGCCCGGCGACCGGCCCAGGAAGGTCGCGGTGTTGGCGATGACGTCGTCGAGGGAGTCCAGGAGCGCCGAGCGCTTCTCCAGCTCGGTGGCCCGCCCGAGCACCGACATGCCGAACCACTGGGCGCGGTAGGGGTTGCCGAAGTCCCTGCCAGGAGCGGGTGACTTTCTCATACTCGCTGCGGAACCAGCGGTAGCGGGCCATGACCTGGGCCCCGTGCGGCTCGTCCTCGGGAATCGTGCCGGCCAGGAGCTCGGTGGTCTCGTAGTCGTGGGTGACCTGCGAGTAGTGGCGCAGCGCCTCGCGCGCCGGCGCCGCGCCGCGAAACCGCGCCACAGGTAGTACGAGAGCCAGGCGAAGCCCACGAGCGCCGAGATTCCGGGCAGGATGTAGGTCATGCCCGACGTCACCACCGCCGGGCCGGCCGATGACGTCGGCGGTCTTGGCCGCCATGGAGACGGTGCCCCCGTACCAGTCGGCCTGCCGGTACTGGTTCTTGGCGGCATCCTGGATGGCGGCCTGCTGCGCAGAGGGACCGCGACGTCCTCACCGAAGTAGCAGCCCACCTTGCGCGCCTCCGGGGCAACCGCCAGGATCACCAGGCCGTCGCTCCAGTAGTTGGGGTTCGACGTCGAGATCCACGGGACGTCGGTGTCGCTCGCGATGCGAGCGGGCGTACTCCAACACCGCATCGTTGAGGTTGTCGACATCCCAGCCCGGGACCGTGAGTACAGCGACGTGGACATCCTGGCGAAAGCGCATCGCCTGGATCTCCTCGATCAGCGGCTCGGTCTGGAGTATCCCGGCCTCGTCATGGACCTCCACGCTGGGGTGGTGGCTGCCGCCAGAAGGGCCAGATGACCATGACCGGCAGCACGGTGATGAGGGCTAGGCTCACCACCACATTGGCGACGAAGGCTGTCACCGACCGGGCTCCGCCCAGGCGGGCGATGCGGGACTGTTCCATCTTTACTCCCCTTATCTTTCTGTGGATCTGGGTCTGACAGTGGTGGGACACCGGCGGGCCAACGGGCTCGTAGAGGTGGGCGATGTCTCGTGCCGGCCGATTCGGACACTGGACGATGGTCCGGCCCCTGAGCGGCCATGGCCGCAACGACCGCTCAAGGAGTCGAAGCTGTTCGATGGACTGCGGGAGGATGAGAGCGGCGGTTGCCGCGGACCTCAGTACCCGGGGAAGGTTCCGTCCCCGAGGAAGCCCGCGCGACTTGCGCATACGGCCGGGTACTGGCGTGGGTGCGGAGTTGCCGCCGGACGGCTGCCAGTGCTCGTCGTGCCTCCCGGACCCGACGATGCCCGGCGAACCGTGGGCGGCCGACCGAGGCGGCATCCGGCACCGGAGCCCCCGAGGGCCGACCGGCACCGGTCACGCGGAGTGCCAGGCTGCTCCCCGCCCGGCGAACATCGGCCGCTATCCAGGCAAGCTCGTCGAGCGCCGCCGAGGGCTGCAGCTGGCCGGCTGCCAGCTCGGTGGTCATCTCGGTCAGACGCTGATGATGGGCCCGGACCTGTTCCCGCGCTTCCACCGTGCCACCGGGCGTGAATGCTTGGGAATCGATCTGCTGGCACAGGACCAGGAGCAAGTTGAGATCATGAAGAACCGGTTGCTGCTCCTCGCGCCAGAGCCTCTCCCAGTTGGAGGACAGGCTCAGGAATGCGGCGTTGCCGGCGATGATGTCGTCGGTCGAGTCCAGTGCGGCCGAGCGCCGTTCGATCTCGGAGACCCGCTGGAACACTCCCGGTCTCGAACCACTGGGCGCCCTGGGGACTGCCGAGGTCCCTGCCACGTCCGGGTCAGGCTCTCGTACTCGTCGCGGAACCAGCGGTAGTGGGCCATGACGCGGGCGCCGCGGGTCTCGCCTTCAGGGATGAGGCGGGCATGGAGCTCGGTGGCCTCGTAGTCGTAGGTGACCCGCGCGTAGTGCCGCAGCGCCTGCTCGAGCATGCGCCGTGCGGAGAAGCCGCGCCACAGGTAGTAGCCGATACCGCCAGCACCGACAATGGCCAGCAGCATCGAGACGGGTAGGAGGCCAGGCACCCAGGCCGCCGCAGCCACTGGTGAGAACGAGGCCACAAGACCACCGGTCATGACGGCCGCGAAGGCCAGCAGCGAACGGATTCCTCCGAGACGAACCGCGAGGGGCAGGCGCGTGGGCGGCATCTTCTTCCTCTCATGAAGCCCTCGAAGCGGAATCCTGGTCGGCTGGTAGCTCTGCGGCCACCCGCCGTGCCTCATCCTTACCCGCGGTCACGCCGCCTGCCATGGGGAGAGCAACACGGGGCGTCCCCCCGAATGAGGAGACGCCCCGCACCATCCAATGGCTCTCAGGACCGGACGGCAACGGCCTCGATCTCGACGCCGGCACCCAGCGGCAGGGGCGGCGACGCCGAAGGCTGCCCTGGGCGGGAGGGTCCCGCCGGTGAAGTAACGGGCGTAGACCTCGTTGACGGCGGCGAAATCGGCGATGTTGGCGAGCAGGACCGTGGTCTTGACGACGTCGTCGTACCCGGAGTCCGGCCTCGGCCAGGATGGCCCCCACATTCTGAGGGACCTGCTCGGCCTGAGCCTGGATGTCGCCCTCGACGAGGGAGCCGGTGGCCGGGTCGAGCGGAACCTGGCCGGAGACGAAGACGAGCGAGCCGGCCTCCTGGCCGGTCGAGACGCCCTGGGAGTAGGGGCCGACGGCGGCGGGGGCGCTAGCGGTGGCGATACGGCTGACGGTCATGGTTCCTCGTTCCTCCTGGACATCGGGATGCGTTCGCGTTCCTGACGGACGGCGCAGCAGAATAGCTGCGCGACGCCCGGGCCAGACTACCCATGTCCCCCGCGCCACCTGCTCCCTAGACTCGGAGGCAGCCGGCCACCTTCGAGCCGACGCATCCCTACTGCTCCCATGTTTGAAGGACCGCCGTGAAACTGCCCAGTATCCCTCGCGAGATGACCTGACCGCCCAGGCCCGCAACCTCGCCGGACAGGCAGCCTCCGGCGCCGCGAAGGCGGCCGACACGGTATCCCAGACCGCGGCCGACACGGGCTCGGGCCGCCGCCCGCACGGCCGCCCAGGCCTCCCAGCGCCTCGGCGTCGACCACCTCCCGGGTCTGTCCGCTCTGTCCCAGCTGGCACAGGATGACGGAGCCTCGAGCGACGCCGGGCCGCGGGTCACGGGCACCCCTTCGCCCGAACCCTCGCCACCGCCTTCGCCACCCATCCTCACACGCGCAGTGCCGGAAGCTACTTGATGGGCGCAGGGCTCATGCGCACCGGCCTTCGTATGGGAGGCCGCGAGCGCAAACAACTCAAGAACAACGGATTCGCCCCCGAGGCCACCGTGGCGCCAACAGCCTGCCCGAGCTCGACGTCACCGAGCTCATCCACGTGCACGGCCGTCGCATTCCCAACATCATGCGAAACGCCTCGTCACGGTTCTTCAAGCGCAATGTCCGCAGAGCACTTGACACGGGCTCGGCCACCGGCTCGCTGCACTGGATCAGCGTCTCGGAGCAGGAGCAGGCCCGGGGCGCTATGGGGTGGACCCGCCTGTGCGTGGACACCGATCAGGGCCATCAGTTGGCCGCGCAAGGGGAGGACTGTCACCTCGATATCGTCATCACGTCAGTGGGCCAGGACCCCACGCGTACGCCGCCGACACGGCCGGTCTCCTGCCGCAGGGATACCGGCCGAGGCCTGGCAGGCTAACCGCCGATCCGGCCCGCCGGGCAGTGCGCCTGCACCTCCTGGGTCAGGATCGCGTCGCGGTGGACGCCGGCGCGGACACCCTACACGGTGTTCCACGACGTGCCCCACCCAGTGCGTGGCTCGCTGCTCATCATGGGCAACCGGGCGAGGCGGGCCGAGCTGTGGCTGGCGGACCGCGAGAACGCCGACATCGAGTCTTTCACAGACATGCTCACAGATATGCTTGAAATGCTCCTGATCCTCCCTGACGCCGGGAGAAGCGCCCCGCAGCACCCGTCACCGTCGGCCTCACCCGCCACCCGGGACCCTACGACACTTCCCCACCTGCCTTCGCGGCGGACTCTCCCACAATGCCGTCGCCGTCGAGCATTCTGCTCTCGCGGATCACCACGTCCCAGCCCCGGAACGGCCGGTGTTTCGCACAGCGAAACGGGCTGATTCAGGCAGTGGTACGTGACACACTGTGCCCCATGCACGCACGCGCAGGACAGCCAGCACAGCCCGAAGACCTCATCGACGTCGACGAGGTCGTCTCCGCCTACTACGACCTCGTCCCTCGACCCGACCGTCCCGGCCCAGAAGGTCGTCTTCGGCACCTCCGGGCACCGCGGCTCCTCTCTGGACACCGCCTTCAACGAGGCCCACATCGTGGCCACGACCGCCGCTATCGTGGAGTACCGCCGCTCCCAGGGCACCGACGGCACCCTCTCATCTGGGGCGCGATACCCACGCCCTGTCCGGAGCCGGCATGGCGCACTGCCATCGAGGTGCTCTCGGGCGCAGGCGTCGCGACCGCCATCGACTTGCGCGGCTCCTACACGCCCACCCGGCCGTCTCCCACTCCATCCTCCTGGCCAACGGCGCCGGCACCGAGATCGGCGTGCGCACCACCGGTGCGGGACTGGCCGACGGCATCGTGGTGACCCCTCCCACAACCCGCCGCGCGACGCGGATCAGGTACAACCCGCCCACCGGCGGTCCGGCCCGGCTCGGACGCCACCAGCTGGATCGCCGACCGCGCCAACGAGCTGCTCGCCTCGGCTGGCGGGACGTTCCCCGCGTCCCGATCGCCGAGGCGATCGATGGCCCCTACGTCATCAAGCACGACTATCTGGAGACCTACGTCGCCGATCTGGAGAACGTCATCGACCTCGAGGCGATCCGCAAGGCCGGCGTACGCATCGGAGCCGACCCGCTGGGCGGCGCCTCGGTCGATTACTGGGGCGCGATCGGCGAACGCTACGGCCTGGAGCTCACGGTGGTCAACCCTAAGGTGGACCCGGCCTGGCACTTCATGACCCTGGACTCGGGACGGCAAGATCCGCATGGACTGCTCCTCCCCAACGCCATGGCCTCGCTGCGCGCCAAGATGACGCCCGACGCCAAGGGGCAGGGACCCCTCTACGACGTCGCCACCGGGGAACGACGCCGACTCCGACCGCCACGGCATCGTCACCCCCGACGGCGGGCTCATGAACCCCAACCACTTCCTGGCCGTGGCCATCGAGTACCTCTTCACCCACCGGCCCGGCTGGCCCGCCGACGCCGCCGTGGGCAAGACGCTGGTCTCCTCCAGCCTCATCGACCGGGTGGCCGCCGCGATCGGCCGCACCCTCATCGAGGTGCCGGTGGGCTTCAAGCACTTCGTGCACCGGGCTGCTCGACGGCTCGATCGGCTTCAGGGGGCGAGGGAGGCGCGGGAGCCTCGCTTCCTGCGCAGGACGGCACCGTGTGGACCACGGACAAGGACGGCATCATCCTGGCCCTGCTGGCCAGCGAGATCATCGCCGTCACCGGCAAGTCCCCTCCCAGCTGCACGAGGAGCAGGTCCGAGCGCTTCGGCGCCAGCGCCTACGCGCGCATCGACGCCGCCGCCTCCAAGGAGGAGGCCAAGCTCGCCGCCCTGGCCGCCGAGGACGTGACCGCAACCGAGACTGGCCGGCCAGGAGATCACCGCCCGGCTGGTCGATGCGCCCGGAAACAGCGCCGCCATCGCGAGCTCAAAGGTCACCACCAAGGACGCCTGGTTCGCCGCCCGCCCCTCGGGCACGGAGGACGTCTACAAGATCTATGCCGAGTCCTTCAGGGCGCCGACCACCTGGCGCAGGTCCAGGAGGAGGCCAAGCAGGTAGTCTCCGCGGCCCTGGGCGGCTGAGGCACGCGGGCCCGCGGCCTCGCCGCGCATCCCCTTCTCACGGCCGGGGCATTCGACGCGTATGGGTACAGGATTCCTGTTCCCGACGGCGTCGGCTGCTCTCTAGCCGCTGTGCTGCTCGCCGTCGGCTCGCCGCCGCCGGTCGCATCGAGACGGTCCCATGCCGTCGGTATGGCGCCTGGCACAGTTACCTCATGACCGTTCAGCCCATTCCCGGTGGTCGCGCTCCCCTCGGAGGCCGTACTTCGGCGGCTCTCAAGGGGGTGCGTCTGGGAGCCTGCGCCTCCGTCATCGGGCTCATCGCCGCCGCGATCTGGCAGCGGCGCGCCCACCGCTGGGGCGTCTTTGTCGCTTGAGGACCGGGAGGGCGCGATCGGCAAGTGGCGGGACCACGTCATGGAGGCTGGCCCTTCTTCTTCCTGTGCGCCTGGCGCTTGGCGCTGGTCTGCGGACTCGTCTGGTGGGGGCTGCGCAGAAGCGGTCGGCTCCCGCGGCCGGGCACGGTCCTCAAGATCGTCATCGTCGTCAGCCTCCTCATCCCCTGGGCGTCGCCCTTGCCCTGAGCCGGCAGGTGGTGGCGGGTCCTGAACCAGTACGGCGTGAACATCGGCTACCTCTTCAACCTGGCCCGTTTGCCGCACTGGCCCTGGGGTTCGCGCTCATCAGCGAGGGCAATCATCCGCCGCCGGCCCCGGGCCGCCACGCCGTCGGGCCCCGGCTCGTCGCCGCCGGGGTGACGGTCGTGACGTTCGCAGCCTCGGCACTGGTGCCGCCGCAGGTCCTCTCCCGTCCAGTCACGGACGATCGCCGCGCCGAGCAATGTCCCTCAACTTCCTGCGCGGGTAAACCGGAACGGTCGAGTGAGCCGGGAGGTGAGCCCGTATGTCGATGTCGCCACCGGTGCGTCAGGGGCCGCTGCTCGTGACCGGGGAGGGTCTGGGGTCTCGACCCGGTCGATGGCTCCACGCTGTGGAGCTACCGGCGCACAGGGAGCACAGTTCATGGGGAGTCGGCGAAGACTCCGACCCTCGGGTCATCACCAGCCCGGACCGCCGCTACGCCCTCATCTCGATCTGGTACCCGCGCACGAGCTATGCGGATGACGGACGCATCATCGTCATCCTGGAGACCGCCACCGGCCGGGTCGTGGCCGAACGGGAGACACTCACCGCCAACCTCGAAGACGGCGTCGTGCGGGTGACCGACTCGGTGGCCCTCATCGGCCGGGAGGGCGTCTCCCTGTCGAGACGGATCCACGCTGTGGGCTGCCAGACCCCGGTGCGGCGTTTCTCCGGTACGAAAGCGCCGCACACCCTCGTTGTGGACCAGCAGTGCGACGAGCAGAGCGGAACCTGCTCCCTGACCCTGGCAGACGACGCCGACCCACTTCGACCCGCCGCCTGAGCAACGTCGTGGTCGACCCGGCGGACGACCGCATCCCGGGCTACGGGGACGACGTCGTCACGCTGGCCCAGGGTGGACGGTGCGGCGCGCGTCCCCGGCGGCGGACTCGCCGTTGGAGGCGATCAGCCTGGATGCCGCCGGCACTGCTGACGAGGCGCGAGGGTTGTCGCATTGGGAACCTATGGCGGACCGGACCGGGCGACTTCCGGGGCGCGTATCGCTCTGCGGCCCGTCATTCAAGCTCGCCCCGGGGCTGAGGACGGCTCGTCGCCGCCGGCCCCGGCGCCGGTAACGGTCTTCGACCCGGCGACTCGCAGCCTCACCGAGGTCTCCGTGGGACAGGACTGGGACACGTCACTGCATCGGCCCTCCTGGCCGACCCCGGACACAGGTGTGCCACGGTGGTCGATCCCCGACAACGGCGCGCCAGATAACCTGGGGAGCGGGCTACCTGGAGCTCGGGCGGGTCGATGGATCGAGCGGCGTCCCCATCAGTCCGCAGAGACGCTGCGGAAGAACGACACCGCGCACAACCCCTTTCGCCGTCGCCGCCCCGGGATCGTCGTCGTCGGGGTCGAGGTGAGCACCGACTTCGAGAAGATACGGGGCGGACACGACCAGGACCGCAGCCGCACCATCCTGTACGGGGTGGGGATAACTAGCTGCACCGTTGAGCTCTCGTCCCCATTGTCCGCGGTGGGACGTCGCCGGACGCTGATTCCATGAAGGACGATGACAAGGCGCAACCCCGCCCCGCTCCAGAATCGGACCCGCCGGCCTCGTCTCCCCCGACGGTGGCGTCGACTGGTGCACAGTCTCTTCATCGGTATCGACCTGGCCTCGGCAATTGCCATGCTCGCCCTGATTGCCGGCACGGTCGTCTCGCTCCTGCGCTCACCATTATCGATGGCGATGACAACGCCGCTCATCGTAATCGGGGAGATCGGTATTGTTCTGCTCGGTTACGCCATGATCTGGGCTGCGCTTCGAAAGCCGGCCGTGAGTGATGTCTTCGACGCTGCGGGCGCCCTGGCCTTCTTCAGCCTTGTCGGGTGCGCGCTTACCGTGGCGGAGACCAGCAAGATCATCCGGGAAACGGGAACGGTGCCCGAGGTCGTGGGCAGACTGGCAGTTGCATGGATCTGCTTCGTTACTGCGATGCTGACACATCTCGCCCTACGTGCGGTCGGGTCTTCTCCGCCATTCATCAGGTGCTTTCAATCATCAGGAGAGCGGCCAAAACGTAACGGGCAGGATCGGTATCGGGATCGTGAGATCCCCAGACATTCTACGTGACCAGCGACCGTTCAGAAGATTTCGGAGAAAAACTCGCCGTCCCAACGGGAGAAGGAGAGGGGAACGTGACACTCAAGAACGGAGTCAAGGCGCCTTGGAAGAAGGTCTACACCCCTCTTCTGGAAAATAGAGTTCGCGACACCGTCCTATGCCCCCGAAGGAGGTAGTTTCCGCCGAGCAACAGTCGGACACAGGTCAAGTCTTTCTGAAGGGTTGGGAGGTTTCCCGTATGAAGAACGGCGCAGCACCAACCAGCCCGCCCGCAGTCGAGCCCCACCCGTTCCACCTCCTCACCAGGAACCGCGGCCCATGCGAGGTCTCCTCATCAGGATGATCTGGGCGACCATCTCCACAACCGTCGCCCTGCACTTCGGCGCCCTCATCGTGTGCGCGTACGCACCACATTCATCGGACATCATGTGGCTCCTGTACTGCTACATGATCGTCCTGGTCTTCGTGACATTATGTGGGTGGCTGCTTCGTCCTTATCGGCCGAGACCGCCGCACAGCAATAACTATCCAACAGCGACCTTTATCCTCATCGTGTTCACCTGCGTCCAGGACTGGTGGATCAAACCCATAGGGGTTATCACATTCTGACACAATACCCTCATCGGTCGAGCACCTCACAGCCGCCTGGATCAGCCTGATCGTCGCCATCCTCTCATGCCATGCTGCTGCAGGCGTACGACGATCGACTCATCGGGTTACGGGCAGCCGATCAATCCTCTGCTCAGACAGGCGCCTTAGACGGATCGACGACGCCATCGGGCCGCCTTCCCCATTGCCAATCGAACTCAGAGGTGAAAACTTGCCATATGAAAAAGCGATGATGCGGCACTGAGCAAACCTACCCCACAATCCGGCTCAGCCACTTCACCTCCCAGGCGGGAGCGGTGGCTCGTGCGCAGATATTCTCCTCGGGGTCAACCGGGCCGCTGGCCTCGCAACCGCGGCCCTGCACGTCGAGTGCCTTCATCGTCTGGCTGCGCTCCCTTTGTCCATGGCAGTGGGGTCCATGCGCATCTATGCGATCACGGCAATCATAGCCATCACCCCTGTGCGCGTGGTTGCTGAGACCAAAACGGCTGCGAACCAGCAATTACTTTTTCGACCACTCTTCTTCTTTTCATAGCCACCTTTATTCTGAATCAGAACGTCAGGAGCGAGGTGGTGTCATTCACCTCCTCATCAAGCACTGTTCCGAGCGTCGCGGGATGGCTCCTTGCCGGCTGGATGGGCGTTGTTATCACCGCAGTGTCATGCATGCTGCTGCGGGCGCGCGACAAACGCGGAAACTCCTCCGACGCCAGAACACCGGAGATGCTTCCAAGCGGGAGGTGGGCCTGAGAGGACTGTCTCCCAGATGATGCGCTTGAGTCGGAGGAAAGTCGTCCAACCGGGCGAGGGGAGGATCCAGACAACCTCTTGCCACTCTCGAGCTCCCCGTAAGGAGCGGGCCCAAACGCTTGTGCGCAGTGCCGCTGGCGCACTGACAGTCGCCCTGGCGGCGACGGCTCCCAGTGCCGTCAATCATCACCTGGATCCGCTCATCCAATCAACGACCAAGGCCGCCAATAGCCAGGTCTCATTCCCAACCGTCGATGAGATTCAGGCGGGAGCTGGGGACCGGCTACCACCTCGAGAACCCACCTGGGAGAGACCTCTTGGTGATACAAGAGTCGACCAGCTGCTGACGGGAAAACACAACGCCGTATGCGTCACTGACAAAGGAATCTGCGGCATCAATCCTTCCACTGGCGACTTGACCTGGTGCTTCGCAACGACCAGCCCAGACATCCTGGAGTATGACGCGCTTGGAAAGACCATGAAAACACTTCCATATACGCAGATAAGCCCGCGTTCACCTCACCGGACGGCACCTGGCTCGCCTACGCCATCGACATGACCCTAAAAACTCGCATGACACTCTGACCCGCATTGTCATTCTGCGTACTGATAACGGTGAAGTCGCTGTGGATACCCAAGTCTCAGAGAACGTGCCAACCGTACAGCTGACCGATTCCATGGTTGTCATCAATCGCAAAGTTTACGAGCTCACCAGCGGCAAGGAACTTGATCCACTGGATGCCGCCGTGACCGTTGTCCCAGGCCCCGGTGGTCCACCAACGTTCTCGTCAAGACCGATAACGAGCAACCCGAGGCACAATCAAAGACATCAGTGGAAAAGTCTCCCAGAGACATATCTGCGCGCCTCATCAGACAATAGATACAAGATCGAGCACCAAAGCTTGAAACGCGCTTGGATACCTGTCGGAGATATCATCACATCAGGCGGATGGATCGTCACCTACGTCGATGACAACAACGAGCTGACAGCGCAGAACATCGACAGTGGAAGCAGGGTGCCTCTCACCGGCCCTTCAACCAACTTCAAAATGTTCTTCAGATAGAAGCAAGCCAGCAAGCCATCTCGGTCTGGACTGTCGATACAGAACCGAACCAGGAGCTCAATCAAGCATCCACCCCATCTACCCTGTTTCTCTCCAGCGTCTTCGACACTCGCTCTGGGAAAATCAACAACCATCGACTCCTCCGGCCTCTACCGCAGCACCAAGCGCGCCGATGACTCCGTAGCAGTAGCACTGAAATCGACCGCGCCGCTAACGGGGCCGTCGACACACCAGTTCTTTTTACAAACGGAAAGTTACGACGCCTACGGAAAGCTCGCCATCCGCATGGGGGATGACGGGGGCGACCAGAGCGTCATCACGACATCGGACGGGCGCAGAGCTGCCATGGGTACGCATCAGCATCAGATCCCCCACTCCCCTGGACACATATTCTCTTCTATCTCCAGAAGGAATGATGATCACGGCCGAAAAGAACTCCATCTCCACGCTGGCAGGCAAGAAGCTCCTCTAGCGCCTTCCCACCGGAGGCATTCGACGCCGTCGGGAGCAGAGTTCCCGCGCCTCGATACGAGGATGTCCCGGCCGTTGCCCAGCGCCGGCGACACTCGACGCCGGCGAGTCACCCGGAGAGAATGCGGGTATGGGTTCCACCGGCGACTCCACCATCCTCCACATCCGCACAGCCCGCGCTCAACCGGCACAGCAGGCGCAGGATGCAGCCATGGCGGCCGCCCTGGAGGCCGTCTGCTTCCCGCCCGAGCAGGCCGCCAGCCCGACGTCGATCGCCGAGCGGATGGCCCACTACGCCGACCACTTCTGGCTCATCGAGGACGAGTCCGGCACACTGCTGGCGCTGGTCAACGGCCTGTGCCCAACGAGCGCGACTTGAGCGACGAGATGTACGAGAATGCCGCAATGCACGACCCTGACGGGGACTGGCAGATGATCTTCGGCGTCGCCACAGCGCCCGCCGCCCAGGGGCGAGGGACTGGCCACCGCCTGCTGCGCACCGTCATCGAGACGTCGCGCACCCACGGCCGCCGGGTCTGGTGCTCACCTGCCTCGACGACCTCGTGCCCTTCTACGCACGCCTCGGTTTCATCGACGAGGGCCTGTCCACCTCCAACCACGGCGGCGTGCCCTGGCATCAGATGCGCCTCACCCTGGCCTGATGTCGCCGTCGACATAGAGCACGGCCGGGGACATGTTGCGCGTGCGGGCACGGGTTTCCCGCTCCCCGCGGCGTTGAACGTCCCCGGCCGCATGAGGACGGCGTAACGCCTTCGCCCGTGCAGAGCGTCCCCGACCGCACACGGGGGCGAACGACTAGGGTGACGGGTGTGAGCCAGTCCCGCCCGTCGAGGCCGTCCAAGCATCACGTCGAGCGCTCCCCTGCGTCCGCCAGCACGCAGGGTCCTCCCCCGAGTCACCCGTATCCTCCTGCCTCCCCAGAACTCGTCGATTCCGCGGAGGCTCCACATTCGCTCCGACCGGCTCGCCCGACGGCGCCGCCTCCCCGGCATCGAAGGGCACCGCCGCGCCGCGCCGCGCCCCTCCAGCAGTCTCGGCCCGGCCCTCAGGGACGACATCATGCTGGCCACCGGCAAGCCCCGACAGACCGAGCGCCCCAAGCCCCCACGCAGGAGCAGATCCGCCGCCAGCCCGGCCGTGGGCCTGGGTTCCCCAACCAGCACGGGGCCTGGTCGATGCTTGTGCTGCCTCCGATCGTCGGCTGGGCCGTAGGCGGCTTCAGTTAGGGTGAACCTCCTGTTCCTGCCGGCGTGGTGGGGCGGCTACCTCACTACTGGTGCTGGTCGCAGTGGCTGCGCACCGCTCGGCCCGCAAGCGCGCCCTCATTATGCTGCCGCTCCTGGTCTACACCGGCTGGACGGCCTCCCCGGCCCTCATCACCCTGCTCGTGGCGCCCTACCTCATCCAGTGGGCGGTGCCGCTGCTTCCCCTGTTCGCCATCGCACTGCACAGGTGTGGCGCGGCCACGGCGCTCGCTGATATCGGGATTGTCGACGACGGCGGCCGCCTCCCTCGCAGCGGCCGTCACCTACAACCTGGCGGTGCGCGGGGACGGCGGGTTCTTGGGGCTGGGGACGCCGAGGCGCCCCGCGGGAGCCTCCCCAACGGCGCACTGACGGGCTGGTCATGGATGTGGCTGGTGACGGCACTGACCGCCGCTTACTTCTGCGACTGTGCCCTACATCAGTCGATGATCCGCGAGCGCTTCAACTACGTGCTGCTGGCGGGCACGGTGGCGGCGCACTCGGCGGTGGCGGTGGCGACGATCTGGCTGGCGTCATCGGGAATGCTGCCATGGGGACACGCCGTCTTGTGGGTGGTGCTGACCGTGCGCTCGCTGGTCATGCCGCTGGCAGTGGAGCCTGGTGCGCGAGCGCCACCGTCCGCTGCGCCCGGGCACCATGGGCATCGTCGAGGTCGTCATGTGCCTCGTCTTCCTGGTGACCATCTCGGTCATGACAACTGGTCTGACAACTCGGTCTCGAGTCCGACAGCGCCCCGGCACCTGCGCAGCGGTCCTCAGCGGTCGAGCCAGGAGGCCGCAGCGGCCAGAACCCTCTCGTTGTCCGACGTCGTCCCGATCGAGATCCGCACGCCCTCACCGGCGAAGGGGCGCTAAGGATGCCGGCGGCGCGGAGGTGCTCGGCCAGCGCCGTCGTCTCGTTGCCCACCCAGCCAGAAGAAGTTGCCCTGGGCGTCGGGCGCCTCCAGCCCTGGGCGCGCAGGGCGGCCACCCGGTCGCGCTCGGCGGCGATGGTGGCCGAGCGCTCGGCGGTGCGGGCCAGCTCAGCCTCCCCCAACGCGGCTGCGGCAGCCGCCTGCGCGGGAAGGTTGACCCCGAAGGGCGTGGCCACGGAACGGATGGCGGCGTCAGGCCCGGCTCGCACAGAGGTGGCCACCCGCATCCCGGCCAGGGCGTGGGCTTGGAGAAGGTCCGCGAAACCACGGGTTGGGGGCCCCGGCCAGCAGGGTGAGGGCGTCTCCGCCTCGGGGTCGGTGACGAAGTCGAGGTGAGGCCTCGTCGATGGGGATGACGACATCGCGCGGCACCCCGCCACGAGCTCGGCCAGCTCGCAGGCGGTCAGGATCGTCCCGGTGGGGTTGTTGGGGTGCAGGCCATGACCACGCGGGTGCGGGGATGACGGCAGCCAGCATGGCGGGCACGTCGTGGCGCGCGTCGGGGGTCAGCGGGATGCGCACGGGCCCTGGCTCCGGCGACGGCGACGCAGATCGGGTGAGCCTCGAAGGAGCGCCAGGGGATGACGACCTCGTCGCCGGGCCGGCAGACGGCGTCGAGCAAATGCTGGATGAGGGCGACCGACCCGTTGCCGACGACGACCTGCTCGCTTTCGACGCCCCACCGGCGGGCCAGCGCCTGCGTCAGCGACTCGCCCGTCATCTCCGGGTAGCGGTTGGCTCCGGTCGCGGCGCGGGTGATGGCCTCGACAACCCGCGTCCTGAGGCGGGAAGGGCAGCTCATTGGAGGAGAGCTTGGCGATCTCCACCGGGCCCTCGGCATCGGGACGGGCCCCAGGCACGTAGGGCGGGCAGGACGGCGACGTCGGGGCGGATGCGAACCGTCGTCGATGTTTCGCCGGGCGCTGGAGTCGCTGCGGAAGTCATAGCCCCATCTTGGCACCGGTGCAGGCTCACTTGGCACAATGGGCCTATGGAGATCGTGGCACGAACTATCGGAAATGCAGCCGGCCTGTGGCTGGCCACGCGCCGCCTCCTGTCCGGGCTGAGTGTTGCCCGAGGGGTGGTACCCGCTCAGATGTGGCTGAACCTGGCGATCCTGGGGCTGGTGCTGGCCCTGGTGAACTCGCTGGTCAAACCCGTGGCGAAGTTTCGACGTTTCCTCTCTACATCGTCACCCTTCAGGGCTGTTCTCCCTGGTGGTCAACGGCGCGATGCTCTCAGCTGACCGGCTGGCTGACCGACCATATCGGGGCATTGGGCGCAGGCGGCTCCGGTGCCACTGGGGCTGGAGGTCTCCACCTTCGGTTCGGCGATCATCGGCTCGATCATCATCTCGGTGATCTCCTCGATCATCGCCGCGATGCTCGTGAGCCGCGAGGACTGAGGCTGCTCGCGGCCTCCGGGGCCTCAAGCCGCCCGCCTCCTCTCCTCCCGCACGGTGCCTCGCCCCGGGCTCGTCTGATCGTTCTCCCTCGGTTTCAGTGCTCTCCCGTCGGTTCGGCCGACGGCGTCGGCAGTTCGTGGAAGGGGCCGACGACGGCGTCTTTCCAGGTGGTCGGCGCCGTCGGTGTGAGACCCCGTTGGAGTCGGTGTTGCGCTGGATCGCGAGACGTGCTCGGTGGTGGTCGCCCTGCTCGCCGGCGCCGAGACGCGGGAGAAGGAGGTGCTCCGATCCGGCCAGCTCAGGGGCCCTATCCTCCAGGCCCTCGGTGGTCTGCGCGTGCGAGACGCTGGGGCGTGGGGGTAGCCGTCCACATCCATCTGGTGGGTGTCGATCGTGGCGACCTGGCGGTGAGGCCGGTCGGCGTGGGGGCAGCATCGAGGGCCCGGACGGCGTCGCCGGTGTTCTCAAGTGCAGGGCGTGGACGTCTCGGGGATGTCGGCTCCGCGGTCGGGGGCCCCCAGCGGTAGGACCGTGGTGATGTTGTACCGGCTCTGGATCTCCGGGTCGGCCGCGATATTGAGAGACGGTGATCCCGCCCTGCGGTGGCCGTGAGGGGCGACCTCGTCGCCCGACTGGATGCCGGCCTGGCGCATGGCGGTGACGACGGCGCTCTCCATGACCGTGGGGGTGCCGCCCACGCCCTCGAGGTTGGTGAGCAGGTCCTGCGGCTCGCCGTCGCCATTGGTCCAGTCGGTGGTGCCGGGGACGTAGACGACCCAGGAAACGCGGCCGTCGGCGTGCTCGACCCGCTGGATGGAGATGACGCCCGCCTCCTCGTAGTCCTCCCCAGGGATCCCCTGGAGGCCTGCAGCTCCTGGCAGTGGAGGATCGTCTCGGAGATGTTCCGCGGGGGCTTGGACTCCTTGCCCTTGCCGGTCATTCCGGCCTGGACCGGGCTGCCCAGCCCCAGGGGATCACTGGTGGCGGGCGGAAGCACGGTGGCTCCTGCTGCCGCCCATCAGGGGTGACCGTGATGCCGGTCTGGCGCCCATGAGACCGTAGAGCCCAGCATCGCCGCGTTCAGCCCCAGGTGCTTGGTGACGCGCTGCATGGGTGTGAGGCTCTTGGTGTCCACGGTCTGCGTCCCCACGGTCACCTGGGCGGGAGAGCGCTGCATCACCCAGGGGTCGAGGCGCTCGGAGACCTGCTTGAGGTGAGGCCTCGATCGTGGCCGACTCCCGGCCGGTGCGGGCCTTCTGGAGCCAGAGAGTCAGCAGGGACGAGCCGCGCGGCATCGTCCTTGACCCACTGGGCGGTGGCCGGGTCCAAGGCCAGGAGCTGAAAGGCCTCGAGACCGCCTGTCCTCCCTCATTGTCCTTCAGCAGCGGGTATACCGGGCTGTTGGGAGCGAAGCAGCACCGATAAGCCGATGGCATCGGGGGAACATGGTGGCGAGGTGATTCCCAGTGCCTGGTGGACCAGGCCTCCGTCGAAGGCCCGGATGTCCACGGGCCCCCACGAGGGTCGGGGCCGGGGTGGCGCCTCCGTCGGCGAGTGTGGGGCCTGAGAACAGGCGGTGACATCGGAGGCGATGCCGCGCAGGGTGTCGGCGACGTCCTGGGAGCGACCCGGCTCCGGTATTCAGGGCGTTCAGCGAACTGATGGCGGTATTGCGCTCCTGGTCGAGGGCCACGGCCTCGAGTAGGGACAACGCGTTGAAGTGCACGGCCCCCGTTTCGTCTGTTTCGTAGAGTTGATCGGAGTACATCGATCGTGGAAGCCGCTCTCCGGCGACGCACTGCATTCCGTCGTCGTGCCACACCTCATTGCCATGGGGCTGCAGGGTCATAGGAGCCGTATATCTTTCGTTCCCGGGGAAGAGGTGCTGAATTGACGTCGGAAATCGCGCAATCGATCCAGGATCTGGCGTCATCGAGGTGAGCCGGCGGCGGAGTTCAGATCGGCGGACAACGTGTCCAGATCGGCCGTATTGACCGAGACGCTCCACCATTCACCACCAGCGAGGGCCCGGCCCTTCCATATGTGCCATGGATGCCCCGTATCCTCCGGTGCAGGTCCGTTGTGCAGGGGCAGGGGGAGCCGCGGGCGGGCGGGGGCCGACTCGGACTGGGCGCCTGCGTTGCATGAGAGTCCTGCGCCCATGCCGGGTAGGGGTTGTCGGAGCTTCTCGTGGATAGCGGGCTCATGACGGGCTCGTTCCACTCGATGAGCTGCGGGCGTCGATGACGCCGACGTCGGAGAACGCCGTGTCAGCGGCTCGCCAGCGCCTCAGGAGCCCGGAGGCGTCGTCGAGCGCCAGCTGACAGAGCGGTGGAGTCCGCGCCCACCCAGCTGGCGGGGACCGAGGCGGGGAACCGAGTGACTGCGGTGTCGTAGTCCGTCTTGGAAAGATACAACGAGAATGACATGACTCGACGTTAGAGCGCCCTCGGGGGCGGCCGCAGTGGCCGTGGGCGGCCCTGTGGATCAGCCCTGCTGATTGGCGCCTGTGGCCCCGGAAATCAAGCGCGAACAGGACGCCGAGAAACTCGCCGGCCTGACCCGGGCCGGGACGCACACTCTGCTCAGTTCTGCTCAATAAGGACTCGGCCCGCGGTCCGGTTCTCCGGACCGCAGGGCTCTGCTCGCGAGGTCCTCCTGCTACCCGGCTTCCCATAAGGCCGGGGAGCGGGACTCTCCTTCGCCAGAACGTCAGTCCGGGCTCCTAAGACCCGTTCCGAACTCGGATACCCTGTCAGTCAACGACTCCCCAACCCTCGTGACCGGTTCCGTCCGGCGGCAGTAACTATGTAACCCACCGATCCTGGGCGGACCCCCGAAAACTCCTACTGAACATGCTGAAAATGGGCGCTATCCCGCCATATCCACGTTGACTGCACCACTCTGACCGTCGGCCGAATATTTCCAGCACTTTCCCGGGCCGGTTCTCGCTTTCCTTCAGGATGCCGGGGCTTCCGGCCTGCGCAGGCACACGACGGCGTCGGCCCGGCTGCCCTCTTGGCCGTCGGGTCCCGTCGCCTGTCGCCTGCGCTCCTCGGCGACGGTCTCCCCAACCGGCCGTCGCCCCGGCCAGGCCCTCAAGGGCTCATCGGCCGTGTAGGTCCGGGCGTGGTGGGTGTGCCAGGGCGGGTTGACGGCGTGGACGGCCGTGAGCAGGTGCCCGCCGGGGGCGACGCGAGCGGCGGCGTGGGACAGGAGGGCCACGGGTCGAGGGGAGCCCTCCTCGGGCCCGCCGTGGACGTAGAAGCTCGTCCGCCAGGTCGAAGGGCCCCTCCGGCAGGCCGGCTCCGACGTCGTGCACCCGGCCGGTCACGCGCGAAGCGACTCCGAGGCGCTCGGCCTGTCGGGTTAGGGCGCCCGATGGCCGTGGCGGACAGATCCAACCCGGTCACCCGCCAGCCGCGCTCGGCCAGCCACAGGACGTCCGCGCCCTCGCCGCAGCCGATCTCCAGGGCGCTTCCGGGCGGCCCAGTTGGCGGCGAGCTCGGGCAACCAGTCGATGGGACACCCCGACCAGAGCTGCTCGACCGAGGCGTCGCGCTCCTCCCAGCGAAGGCCCGGTTGTCGTCGTCGGGCTTGGGAGTATCGGTCTGCGATCCGCAGGCCTGTGCGCCGGCGCATTGAGGGTGCTGGTGGGACTGCGTCATGGCGCGAGCCTACCGGCGCCGGCCTCGGCCGGTAGCTCGCCCTGGCACTCACCCGGTGACCGGGCGAGGTCTGCTGCCCCTGCAGTGGCGGCCCTGAAGCTGGAGGGTCCACCAAAGCACTGCGCATCCGCCCGGGCGCCCCGCTCTGCGAGTTCGTGCGGCAGTACCGGGATAAGAACAGGGGTTCCACCGGGTCCGGGGCGCTCACCCGCACCATGTGCCTGGCCGGCGTCGACTGGTCTCCAGCGCCGCACGGCCCGGCAGGGTGGAGAACCCTGGGACGACTGGGGAACCGGCAGGGGCAGCGAACCCAAAGAGGTCAAAGCGCCGACGGTCTCCAGTCCTCTGGATCAGCCGGTCGCCGTCGTCGTTCTTCTAGCGTTTTTCCCGACGTTTTCTGCCCGTCTCCGGGCGGGCGGCCTCAAGCGAACTGGCTCTGTCCACCAGTTAAGGTTCCCTGAACTCGGGAATCGAAAAACACAGCATCAGGAGGAGAACGCGCGGATGGCACGGGAGGACGTGGATTCCAGGGCACGGTGCTCAAGGCACTGCGCGTACCGGAGCGCTGGCTCACGGTCACCGGAGTGCGACCTCCCGCCCTACACGGGCTGACCGTCCAGTGCCCGAGCCTTCTGGGCGCCGCAGGCCCCAAACTGCCGCCCACCGCCTGGGTACGCAGTGGATTCCTCAGGGGCGACCGCGAGTACCAGCGCGCCTACACTCACCCGCATCGACCGGGCCCGGGCCAGCGCCAGCTGCTGTTCCTGCACCGCTGAGCCGGCGGGGCGGCGTCGCTGTGGTCCAGCGGCGTCGGGGCCGGGGCCACCGATCGCCGTTCAGGTCATGGGCGGCACCAGCTATCGCTCGCCGTCTCCCGGTGATCGGACTGCTTTTCGTGGGCGACCGAGCCTCGCGCCGCGCTCGCCGACGCCGTGAACGCCGCCCCGACGGGCAGCCTGGCCACGGTCATCATGCTGGCCCCGAGGCTGGCTACCTGCCCAGGGCCGAGCGCGACCATGACTTCGTCCGTCTGGACCCCGAGGTGTCCGAGGACAGGCTGCTGGCCGCCGTCGACCACGCCCTGTGGGAGGACACCGGGGATATCTCGCTCGACTGGATCTGGATCGCGTTGGAGAGCAGACGCCACCAAGGGCGGTGCGGCGCCACCTGGTCGCCTCCGGGCATGAGTCGACGCAGCATCCAGCACCAGGCCTACTGGATCCGCGGCCGCGCCATGGGCGTGGCCTCCGAGACCTGACCCGAGGCGGCACCGGGCGAGGAGCGGACTTATCCTGGAGCCGTTCATCGTCACGATCTGTTCACCGGGTGCTCGACATGCGACTCATCAGGCTCGCCATTCCTGTCATGCCCTGACCGTCCTGGTCACCTCGATCGGGAACCTGTTTCTCGGGTGGCAGTTCAGCAGCCTCAACACATCGCTGTGCATGCTCCTGCTCGGCCTGGTTCTGCTGCAAGCCCAGACCTCAGATCCGGGCGAACGCAACCTGTCGCCGTCGGGAATCCGGTTGCTGGGGATCGCCGGACTCGTCCTCTCCGGGCTCGTTCTCGCGCGCGGCCTCTACCGGTCCGACGTCGTCGCGCTCCTCATCCTGCCCGCACTGGTTCTGCTGGGTTTACGTCCTGGTGCGCAGCCTGAGGGACCAGCGGCCCCGTGGTCGCCGCAAGCAAACCCCTCGCCTCGATAAGCCGGCCCCGGCCACCAGACTCCCTCGACGAGGGTCGATCGAGAACGTACTTCCGCCGCGAGGACTGCGTCTTCCGCAGATGACTGGGAACAGACCGCAGTCATCTGCGGGAGAAAAGTCACGTCGTCGTCAGGAATCGCAGTTCTCGGCACGTACCGTTCGGGGAAGGGCCGCCGCCCATCGGTAGCGGCGGCGCGGCCAACGCGGGTCCGACGGCGCAGGGACCGATATCGAAGTCGAGCGCCCGGTAGAAGCCGACGGCGTCGTCGTCGGTCTCGGCGACGACCGGCTCAGCCCCGCCAGCCAGGGCATCGACGAGCACCCGCCCAACCCCGCCGCCACGCAACTCTGGAGCCACGGCGATGTACTCCAGCACGACGCCATCGGGTCGAGACACGTATGCGAGCCACCGACGTGGGCGCCCCCTGCAGACCCGTGCCCACGACCTCCATGAGTGCTGGCTCCTCAGCAATGATCCTGCGCAGCTCGACGACGGGCGAGTCCCGCGGCCTCGCGCATAAGCGCCAGCATTTGCTCACTGGCCAGGTCTTCCCCCACCAGCCGTCTGACCCTCGGTCTCGTCGACATCCGCGCTCCCTCCTAGGGGCTCGTGATCTCTGGGTGCACAGCCCTCTATGGCATCACAGATGCCATTGCATTTTCTCTGATCAGAGCCAATTTTAGGGGATACAGGACCGACCTGCCGTGCAGGGTTGACGGCAACCGGGCAGTACTCCCCATCAACGACGATGGGTGAATTATTGAAAAGTACCATAAGGATCCGGCAGGGATTTTGCCTGGTCTTACCGCTCCCCATCATCTCCGCCCCTACGAGGTCACTACCATGCGACTCCTCCCTCCAGTCGTCTTCACTCGCCACGACCGTCCTGGTTCTCACCGTCGGCGGCGGGTCTCTTCGGCTGGGCAAACCTCCCTCCTGACGCCCCTGGAGTCTGTTGACGGTCAGTCTCATCCTCCTCCAGGCCCAGCACGTTCAGCGGGCCGAGCCGATCCCAGCCATCCCCGGCTCCCTCGGTCCTCGCTCTGGCCGTCATCGGCCTCGGGCTGGCGATCGCCCTGCTCGGCTACGGCGTCTACAGCCACGACGCCGCTGCCGCCGTCAACCTGCCAGCGGCCGGTGTCCTGCTCTACGTCATCGTGCACGCCAGTACGCCCGCCGCCAGCTCAAGCCTACCGCAGACCGTCTTCGTGACCACCCCGGAGGCTCCCTCGCAGAGATCGGCAGCAACCTGCCACAATAAGCGGCATGGTCGATCTCTCCACCGTCTCCCCGCCATTGCCCTGGGCCCCCTGGACGGCCGCTACCGCGCCGTCGCGGCCCCGATGGTCAACCATCTCTCCGGAGCCGCCCTCAACCGGGCCGCCTGCAGGGTCGAGGTCGGTGGCTCATCCACCTCACCGACGGCGGCATCCTGCCCGGCGCCCCCGCCTGAGCGAGATCGGAGAGGGCCTACCTGCGCGGCGTCGTCGAGGACTTCAGTCGAAGGGATCGCCGAGCTCGGCGCCATCGAGGCCGAGACCCGCCACGACGTCAAGGCCGTCAGTACCTGCTCAAGCGGCGTCTGGCCGCGGCCGCGCAGTCCCCAGCGTCGTCGGCGCCAGAGCGGCACCCCACCGTGCTGCCCACGGTCGGCGAGATCGTCCATCTTCTGCACCAGCGAGGACATCAACAACCTCTCCCTACGCCTGACCATCCGCGCCGCCATCGAGCAGGTCTGGCTGCCGGCCGCCTGCAGCCTGGTCGAGACACCGCCGCCATGGCCCAGTACGCCGACGCCGCCATGCTGGCGCACGCACGGCCAGCCGGCCCCCCACCACGCTCGGCAAGGAGCTGGCGGTCCTGGCACACCGGCTGCGCCGTCAGGTGCGCCGTGTCGAGCCACCGAGTACCTGGGCAGATCAGCGGCGCCACCGGCACCTTTCGGCGCGCGTCGTCTCCGTTCCCGGGCGCCGATTGGCAGGGCGGTGGGCCGCGGCTTCGTCGAGCACCTGGGGCTGACCTGGAACCCGCTGACCACCCAGATCAGGGGTCCCACGACTGGCGGGCGAGGCTCTACTCCGACGTCGCCCGCTTCAGCCGGATCGCCCACAACCTGGCCACCGACGTGTGGACCTACATCTCGCTGGGCTACTTCCACCAGCGCCTGAGCGCGCAGGTTCCACCGGCTCGTCGACCATGCCGCACAAAGGTCAGCCCGATCCGCTTCGGAGCAGCGAGGCCAACCTGGGGAATCTCCTGCTCGCTGCTGGACACGCTCGGCCGCCACGCTCGTCACCTCCGCCTCCACGCGGCCTCACCGACTCCACCACGCAGCGCAACGTGGGGGTGGCCCTGGGGCACTCGCTGCTGGCCGTCGACAACATCCGCCGCGGCCTGGCCGGGCTCGACGTCGACCGCGCTCGCCTGGAGGAGGGACCTGGAGGCGACCTGGGAGGTGCTCAGCGAGCCCGTCCAGCAAGACCCATGCGGGCGGCCGCCGTCGCCGGGGCCACCGGCATGGCCGACCCTACTGAGCGCCTCAAGGAGCTCACCCGCGGCAGAAGGTCACGCCCGAGGGGCATGCGCGAGTTCATCTCCGGGCTCAGCATGCCCGATCGACGTCGAGGCGCGACTGCTCGCCCTGACGCCCGCCACCTACACGGGCCTGGCCGCCGGGCTCGTCGCCCACCTGGACGACTGAGGCCGTCGGCCGATCAGCCGACAGCCCCGGAGCCGCGGCGGGCCAGCATCCTTCATGATGACACGCGGCGTCGCTTCATCAGACACTCTGCGGCCCTTCACTTGGACACCTCGATCAGACACTTCATGCACGCTCTGGGCCCTTCATCGACACTTCATGTACAATCGGCATGTGATTGTCGATCTGACTGACCTCACGGAAGCCCTCGCTCGTTTGGCGCTGGAGGCGGCGACTGCCTTGAGATCGGGCGAGACGTTCTCGAGTACTCCCGCAGCGCCCTCGGTCCCCACGCTGTCGGCCTTCGCGAACCTTCCGGAGGCGGCACCATCCTCCTAGGGCGTCAGCGAGGACCTGGTCTCCGTCGTCAGGTCAGGACCCGCGAGCTCAGCAGAACCCTCGTCTCACGAGGCCCGTCAGGGCTTCTCCACCGAGATCGCTGTCGATACGCACGCCATCGCCGTGAAAGGCAGAGACCGTCATCGCCGCCAACGTGCGGAAGCTCCGTCAACAGCAAGCCATGCCGGTGGAAGGAGACGGGGCGGCGTACCTCCGCCAGTACGACGGCGACTACCGCGTATCGCAGCAGGGAGGAGCGACGCTCCTACTGCGCCTAGCACCGTCCCGGCAGGACTCCGTTGCCGTTCCCGGCACCTCCGTGGACAGCCTCGACAACGATCTGGTTCAGCGCTTTCTCCGAGCGGTTCGTACCGGCTCCACCGCGCTCAACGGCCAGTCAGATACCGAGGTCCTCCTCAATCTGAACATCCTCACCGAGGACGGAGGCGACCCGAGCAGGGACTGGCACGCGCTGGGCCGGTATCCGCAGAGGCAGTTCCCGGCCTGTCCATCACAGCCGCCGTCACCGACGCGAACGACGCAGTCAGGGGACGGCGGATCGACTCACGATCGCGGGCCCCCTGCCGCAGATGCTCACCGACGCCGTCGACTGGGTCGCACGCACCACAGACTGACGCATCCGGTTCGGGGATGACGGGCATGGTCGGGATGATCCACGAGTTCCGCTCATCGCGGTTCGTGAGCTCATCGCCAACGCTCTCGTCCATCGAGACCTCTCCGAGACGCGCTCTCGAAAAGGGATTGAGATTCGTCTGCTGCACGACCGCCTCATCATCTCCAGCGCAGGTGGTCTGTGGGGGCTGAGCGTGGATCAGCTCGGCACACGAGACGGGAAGTCTGCGGTCAACGAGCACCTCTACACCATCTGCACCTTCGCCACGGACCACGAGGGACGGCGCGTGATCGAAGGCCTGGGCTCCGGTATTCAGGAGGTCCGGCGCGCCCTGCGAGAGGCGGACATGGAGCCGTCCGCTTTCGGACACCGGCGTGCGCTTCACTGCTCTGCTCCCCGAGGCGCCCTCCTCTCCCCGAGGATCTCCCTGGCTGTCCGTCTTGAGCCCACGACCTCGGCGTCGAGCAGCGCCACGCACTGGTCGAGATGCGGCACGGAAGTCATGGACGAACGCCTCCTATCGCCGTCGCTTCGGCTGCGACTCCCAGCAGGCCCGTCGTCAGCTCCAGGAGCTGGTGAACCGGGGCTACGCCGAGGCCCAAGGACAACGCGGCTCCACCTCCTACGTTCTTGCCTCCGACAGCACTCGACCGGCTTCCGGCATCAAGACATCACTGTTCCGCAGAGATCTCGACCCTGACCACCAGTACGCCCGCCGTCTGGACCCTGTCTTGAGGCCGGGCGCGCTGCACGCCAGCAGATCGTCGAGGCAACACGCCTGTCCCTACGCCAGGGTGACGTGCGCGCTCAAATGCTCTCAGGAGGCCGGATTCGTTCAGAGGACGGCCGTCGGGGTACTCCACCACCGCATGCCACCGCGCCTGATGGGCTCGCCCGCCGGGCTCGTCGCCCTACCGACGACAGGCCCTTCATGAACACCCTCTTATACATTCCAGGCCCTTCATGACACTCTGTGAGCAACCCAGCGCTTCATAGACAAAGCGACGCTCGTGGTTACCCGGCGGCGGCTGAGGCTGGGCGGGGCGCGGCTCCCCGGACGAAGCTGGCGGGCGCACAGCCCGGCGATGCACTCCTCACGCGGGTTGAGACCGAGCCGGTTGACGTCGATGTGCAGCAGATCCGGGCCCGGCGCCCGTCGGTCCCCGCGCCCATGGCGATGGCGCGCCCGGCGTCGTCGGCCAGCTCGCCGAGGGCCCGGCCGCCTGGCTCCAGGACGGATCTCGTCGAACTGGAACTCGATGACCTCCAGCAGCTGTTGAACGATCGGCTCAGGGCACTGCCGTCACGCAGATGGGCAGGGCGGGCGCAGCCCCACATCCGCAGGGTGCGCGGACAGCAGCTCGGCCTCAGGCGGCGGCGCGCTGCGGGCCGCCAGCGCCAGGAACCGCGCCGCCAGGGGCCGCCCGCGGCACCGGTCAGGGAAATCTGCCAGATCTGGTGGTCAGACACCACCGGCTGGATGACGTGAGAGTGGCGTTCGGCCTCCTCGACCCGGCCACGCCCCCGTACTTGTCGTGCTCGGGGCCGTAGACGTCGAAGGCGATCCCGGGCCGGCTGGCGCCGATTCCCCCGGTCATCGGGTCGGAGACCAGGCGCTCGACCGTGCGCACCTCGGCTCGCCGGGCACGGCACGCTCAGCTCGCGCCTGCTCGCGTAGGGCGTCATCCAGGACGCCCTGAACGGCCTTGGCCGCAGCCGGACGTGGTGCCCGCGCAGGTCGAGCGAAGCGCAGGAAGTGCGCTGAGCGGATGTCCCACTGTCGCGGGCCCGAGGCCAGCCACTGCGCGATCTCGGGCAACAGGGCGTCGGTGTCGTCCCGCCAGCGCGGTGAGATCCGCGCGTACAGCCAGCCGACGTCTCGCACCTGGTTGACCAGGGCCGATCCCCGCTGGCGCACCGAGCTATGCTGGGCGCGCAGGCTGCCGAAGTCGGCGGCCGCCATCTCCAGGGGCTGGATCCCACGGGATCGAGGCCCCGACCTGCGGAACGCGTCTGTAGGCCGCCCTGGACCGAGGCCTCCCAGCTGCTCCCGGCCCGCGAGCGCCCGCCGAGCCAGCGCAGGCGCCGGGAGCGAGGTGAGGTCGGCTGGGCTGGTTGCGCTGATCCGCGTCTGCTGGACTGGGCTTCGTCGCGACGTGCTCATGCCATGCTCCCAGGTTGCTAGGCCACTGGGCCCCACCAGGTGACTCGGCCACGGTCGGCTCACCGTCCTGTGTGAGTCCCAGGGCCTCGCCTCCGGGCCGGGAGGGCCTCGGCAGAAGCTGATGTGCGCGCAGCGTCGGGATCGATCCAGCCCTCGCAGCGCCAGCAGCAGAGGGCCGGCGGCTCAGGTCACGCCAGCGGGGAGCGTGCTGATCGAGGTGGCTCCCTGAGGAGGGCATGTGCTGGTGGACGAGGCCTCCACCAGAATCCCCACTGCTTGCGCAGGTCGTCCATGTGCAGCAGGGGTCAGTGGTCAGGTCGCGGTCCACTGAGGCGGGGCGATCTGGGCAGCCGGGAAGGTCCAGGACTCGCGCCGCGCGTCACCAGGCGGCCGGCCACGGCCCGCTCGGGTGCATGACCTCGTCGGGAAGAGGACCCGTTCAGGTCACGACGCCGGCTGGTCCAGTGGTCCGCGAACGGGGCAGCCGGGACCACGGAGTCGCTCAGCAGCACCAGCCAGGACAGGTATGCGCCCTAGGAGGGTACTGGAGGTCAAACGAGATAGGCCAGTCCCACGGGGCCGGCGTCGTCGGTCAGGAACAAGGGTGCTCGTCGCGGGTCGTGGACGAGCCACAGGGAGCTGAGGGGGACCGATGTCCGGTGCGCCCGGCTCACCGGGGCGGGCCAGCGGCGGCGAGAGCCCGCAGGAGACAGCCTGGCCGGTGTTGCACTCGGTGCTGGCCTGGATCTCCAGGACCCGCTCGGTGCCCCAGGCGGTGCGGATCCGCGTGGCCAGGCGCTCCCGGAAGCCCGGAGACCAGGAGCCGGTGGAAGCGGGCCTGGGCGAGCCGTTGGCGTTAGTGAAGGCGTTGACGACGGTCAGTCCTCCGCCGGCGGCATGGGTCCAGGCGCTTGGGGGCCACGCGGCTGGAGGAAGGCGCCCGATGTCTCGGCGAGGCGGAGCCCACCGGGCAGGCAGCGGCGCTCCGTATCGGGACCGGCGGCGTAGTCGAGCCCAGCGCGCGCAGCATCTCCTCGTCGCCGTCGGGGGCGTGGGCGAGGTCATAGAAGGCAGCGGGTCCTTGCACACCCACCGCTTCCGAGACAGTGGAGACGAACCGGGTGCCATGGGGTCGCTAGATGTGGGAGCGGGCCACCACGGGGGTCGGCAGACTCGCCGAGACCTGCACGTCCTGGGCGAGGGAGCGTCGTCGAGGGGATCGGTCCCAGCTGCGGGCACTCGCGGTCCTCGTAGGGGAAGCCGCTGGGGCGCTCGCCGAGCTCGCCGTCGGGGAAGACGCGCTGGGCCAGCCGCACCGTGCGGTTGAGGAGCTCGGCCCGGGTGGGCCGTCGGCGGCGCCAATCGGCTCGTCGAGCCGGGCCAGCCAGGCCAGATCCTCGCCCCACTGGCGCTGCTGGTCCGAGTGAGAGCGTGGCGGCCAGCGGCGGGAAGGGTTCTCCCCTCGGTACCAGGGCACCGCGGCACGACGGCGCCCGGGCCAGCAGCCGCTCAGGCGCAGGCGGGGGTCGGCCCGCCCCCACGCGCTCGCAGGCATCGCGCACGCTGAGCACGGCGTGCATGCCGCCGCCGGTCGGGGCGTCGTGGGTCCCCCTGGAGCCAGCGGGCGGGCTGGACGGTCTCCTGGCGGGAGACCATGCCGTTGCCGTACTCGTGCTCGCCGACGACGGTCAGCGTCTCCGCCTCAGTTCGGCTGAGGCGGGTGCTGCCCGTATGCGTGGCCGCTCCCCCGCCGGGCCGGCGCTGAAGGCCCAGCGCAGGAGCGGGCTCGAGGTAGAGGCGCCGTCAGGCATGGATCCTGGGCGGTGGCGCTCGGGATGCGGTGAGCCAGGTGGGTCGCCACCATGCGGTGGCTGCGCCCGGCGGCGGGCTGGCCCCGCCTCGTTGACGGTGGTCAGTCCGAAGGGGGCTGGTCTTGAGGCAGCGGTGGCGCAGGAGTGTGAGGTGCACGCAGGACGCGGGGATCCTCAAGCCTGCGGCCGCGGGAGGCCAAAAGTGGAGATGAGGGCCGGGCGGCGATCGCCAGGGCCTCCTGGTAGCCGGGCTCGTCGAGACCGGCCGCCAGCAACTCGCGGCTGCGGTCGAGGTCGACGTCGACGGGACGGCCAGACGCCGCAGGATCTCCTCACTTGCGGGCCCGCAGGGCGTCCCAGCGCTCCAGCAGCGCGGGAGCTCAGTGGTGAGGCAGCCAGGACCTCCTCGGACAGGCCCGGTGGCGCCCCTGGAAAACTCGGCGCTTGGCGCGCAGGACCGAGCGGCGCTCGGTCTTGGCCAGGGGTGGGGATGAGCTCGTAGAGCAGGTCGAGCAGCTGGTTCGCGGCGCGTCGACCTCATCGAGCCGGCGCAGGTACTCAGGTTGCCGGTGACGGCGGCGGTGGTCTCGAGGACGGCCCGCACGGGGAAACCCGCCCAGGCACGGGTCAGCAGGGGCGACGGCGGGCTGGGCCAAAAAGCCGGAGGTTCCGGCGCCGGCACCGGGCTGGTACGGCGGAGAGACGGGGCGGATGGACGCGGCTCCCGGGGGTCACGGCGGATGTCGGGTGCGGCGTGGCTGTCGGGATATGGGAGGCACCGGTACGGGAAAAGAGACCGGCTGCGTCATGCGGGAAACCTTTCACGAGGCGTACAGCCGGTGGCCTATCATACAGCGCTCATCGTGAAGGCCAGGAGACCAGAAGGCTGCACAGAAGCCCGTGAGTGAGTAGCCCCAGCGCGCGGAACCGCATCCCGGCCAGGGGCCGGCGGCAGGGGTTGGCGTGGAGGGGCAGCGCAGAACGAACGCGGAACGCCCGCGCCAGGTTGACCGAACAGGTGGCCGCCTCGACCGCGGCAACCCCGTCGGACTGGGTGAGGGGTTGAGGTTGGTGATGAGCATCGTGAGCTGGAAGGCGCACAGGGTCGGGAGCCACCTGAGCGCACCGATCCCGTGAGGCCCCAGGCGACGGCCGCCTCCAGACCGCAGACGACGCCGTCGGAGAAGATGCCGGCCAGGGCCAGCATGGTCAGCCCGCGCCGGGATGCGCGCCCGGTGAGATCGGTGCGGTCGACGTAAACGATCGGGATGACGCCAGAACATGAGCGCCACCCCGAGCCCGCGGAATCGGCGTGCCCAGAGTAGCCGGCGACGATGGCGTGCCAGGACTCGTGCAGCAGGATGCTCACCAGCTGGATCGCCACCGCCGTGATGAAGACGAAGACGCTCGGGCGGGGCTGACCGGGGAGCTCAGCGCCATGGCCCCGGCCACGTGTCAGCCGCAGGCGGCCAGAGCCAGGAGGCCAGCTGAGCGCGCGGGCGCGGGCCTGAAGCAGGGTGACGACGAGGCGACGATCCGGTGGGACTGCGGGCGACGATGATGCGGGGCAGCCACCAGCCCGCTGCGGCGAGGCTTTCGACGCGTGGTGGCGGGCCTGGCGGGGCTGGGCGGTGTGCACGCCCGCGGAGTGCGCCTGGTGCGCGCCGGGGCCGCCGGAACGGCGGGAGCGGAGGCTCACTGCCACGCCAGGAGGCTCTTGTCGCGCAGGTTGTCGACCAGGCTCGTGATGCGTTTGGCGCCTGCCTCGTCGATGTCCTGGGGCGGCTCCTCGATGATGGTCGGCGGGGAGCGCACCCGTCAGGTGGTTGACGATGAAGGCCGCGGCCGCACCGAGCCGGTGGTACTGCGCGGTCGAGTCGAACAGCATCGGCGTACGGTTGTCCGCCCGACGATGAGACTCACGCCGCGGCGCAGGCGCGATCGGATTCGTCGGGATGCTCCCAGGGCTCATCAGCGTGCTCGTCACCGTACATGCTGCATCGTGAACTCAGGCTCCCTCAGGTCGGTTCGCGATGTCCGGGTGCCGCTGTGGCGGGCGGGAGACGGTCTCCCACGCCGCCACGTGGTCGTCAGCGGGACGTCGTCGACGCGCGCTGGCGGCTGGGCCGAGGCACGGGCCGAGCGGCATGGCCGGGCACGAGGCCGAGGCGGCGCGGGCCGGGCAGGACGCGCTGGCGCTGCTGAAGGCAGCAGCGGGGCGTTGCCCTCGAGGGAGCTCCTCGACGCCGAGTCACTGTCGGCGGGGTGAGATCCGATCGCGCTGTTCGTCGCCATGCTGTTCACCTCCTTCTCTCCAGATGTCTATGGGCGGGGCGGGGCCCGATCGGGCCCCGAGGGGTCAGTCTGCCGGGACCGGGCCTCAAAGCCGCGAGACAGGGGTGGTCTGTGGAACTCTCTGACGCGGTATGCAGTTCTGGGTCCGTCTCGCCGCCGGCGAGGCAATCGGCTCACGCAGGTGATGACCGGGGCTAACCGGCCGTCGGACTCGTCTCGGGCTCGGCCTCTGGACTGGCCACGGTGACGGCGAACATCTGGTGGCGGCTGACGCCGTCGGGTCCAGCAGATGGCGCACCGCCCGGGTGGCGAAACCGGCAACGCAGTCCCACCAGCCCTCGGGCGACGGCGCGCAGGTGGACCGGTAGATGAGGGCCGCACTGCGGCTGCCAAAATGAAGCGGTAGCCGACCGCTCCCGCCCCAGGTGTCTGCCTCATCAGGTTGGCGGCCACCGAGACGATGGCGCCGCGCGGGCGTTCCCTGCACCGTCATGCCCTCAATCACCTCGGCCTCGGCGAGAGGGCGGATGAGGTCGACGCCGTCGAGCGGACCCGGTGCGATGCCGGGTCTCTAGCTCCGCGCGGGCGCAGGAGGAGGACGAGAGGGCTCAGGGGGCAGGCCGCCGCTTCCTCGTCCCAAAGTGCGCGCGTCGTCGGCCAGGGCGTCGCGGACACATGGCCAGGAGGTTCGGCCTCTAGCGGCTCGGTGCCGTAGGCTGGTGGACGACGAGCGCGCTCGAAAGGTCTGATGCGGGTCGTGCGGGTAGGCGTACCCTAGGGGCCAGGCACGAGCGCGTCCAGTTCCCAGCAGGCCAGCGGCGGGCGCGGACGGCGCGCGGCCAGGCCGTCGGAGGTCGGCTCGCCCGGGAGCTTCCCGATCCTGATGAGAAGCCGTTGACGAGCTCGCGCAGCGCTTTTCAGAAGTCGTGCGCATGGGCTGCCTCCCAGGTCGACGACGATGCAGGCCGGCTCGCGGGCCGGGGTCGGTGCCCAGCGCCGGGCGATCCGCTGCTCGTCCCAGCGGGACGAGCCCGCAGGGGGCACTCCCAGGGCGTCGGCGACGGGCCGGATCACCTCGAAGGAGCAGCCACAGTCCTGGACCGCGATTCGCGGGGCAAGGAGAAGTACTTGCGGGCCACCTTGTCCACGTTGCCGGTCAGGACGATTCTCGCGCGCCGACGCCGTCGGGAACGACGTCCGTCTCCGAGGCCGAGGGGCGGGCCCGATGAGGGCCAGGGGACGTGGTCGCGCTCGATGTGAGACGTAGGTTCCCGGAGCTGGTTGCTCCCCACCGACTTCACCCGCCTCTCCGCTCGCGGGGACGAGGACGTAGGCGGTCACCGAGCCGATATTGCCGCCGGCGGCCAGTCAGCGGCGCAGCGGCGCTCAGGGGAGTCTGTGCGGCGTCAGCCGCGCCCGGTTCCGCGGGCCGCCAGGGGCTCGCGCACGCCGACCGACAGCGCCAGGATCGTGGCGAGCTCGCGGGGTGGGGCGGGCGGCGATCGGCATCGCCGCCACCTCCGATCGGATGCACGACGGGCCAGGGGCTGATCCAGGCGCTCGGTCGGCGGGACGGCGGCTGTGTGCGCGGGCAGACCGGCCAGTCGCGGAACTCGCGCTGAGGCGGCGCAGGTTGGAGGGCTTGTAGTGCTGCTGGTGGCCCTTGGGTCCACGAAGGCCGCGGGCAGGATCGCCACGGACTGCTCGCTGGCGGGCGCCCACGGGGCCGAGGGCGCCACCGGCACCGGAGGTCTCGCCCTGCGCCACGGAGCAGACCGGGCAGCCGGGGCGCGACGACCAGGCGGTCAGGAGTGAGGTGAAGGTGGCCAGGTCGGTGCGCCGGGCGTCCCCGGGCAGGGTGGGTGACGGTGGCGCGGGCGATGAGCGCGGCCACGGCCCGGGCGGCCAGGCCGATGACGATATCGCGGCGGGCGGCGTCGGGGCGGGGCCGAGCTCCGGGCTCGTCGGCGCTCGCGCGCAGGCCAGGCAGGGCGAAAGCTCTCGTCGACGTGAGGGGCCGATCGTGACCGCCTCATGTTCGGCGCGCACGCAGCAGCGGGATGCGGGCCTGGCGGCAGCGGCGCGCCACCTCCTCGGAGCGGTCGGCGGGTCGATCGTCTCGATGAGGGACGACGAGCGTGTCCCCTGGCGGGTGCGCCGTCGAGTCGCACGTCCGGGCGGCGTGGGACTCCAGGGCGGCGACCATCTCGCCCGCCAGCTCGGTGTCCCCGACGACGGCGACCGGGCAGCTGCCAGGCGACGGGCGGCGTCCTGCCAGGAGTCGTTGACGCCGGTGGAGTCGCCCAGGCGCGAGAGGAGCCTGGCCAGCTCGAGGGCCGGCTCACCGGGGGCAGGCTCGGTGTCGCCCTCCTCGACGATGCCGCCGGTCCACAGCAGGGAGACGGCCTCGAAGGCAGCCTGGGGGCCGATACCGGTGGCCTCGCCGATCTCATCGAGGTGCGGGTTCCATCGCAGGCCTCGAGCAGGGGACCCCATGTACTCGCGGGCGAGGCTCCGCCCAGGACCTGAGCTCTTGCGGGCGCCGTCGACGATCCAGCCGCCCTCGTCGGGCCGGGCGCGCAGGCCGAGCCGAACCACGGGCTTGCGGGGGATGCGGAACTGCAGGTCGCGGCGAGCGGCGCGGCCGACGTCGCCGGCGCGCATGACAGAGCCTGTGGCGTCCCCGGCCATCTCAAGCCACCTCCCCTCGGCGTTCGGGCAGGGAGGGCGGCGAGCGCGGGCAGACCATCGCGCCGGCCCTCGTAGCGGCCCGAGCAGATCTCGCAGCGGTCCACGGCCACGGTCCGCGAACAGGAGGTGAGGCCCGAGATGAGGTCGATGGTCCACACCTGGCCACCGATCTCCGGGGGCTCCCCGGTATCCGTGGTGCCGTCCTCGACGTCGTCGGCGCCGAGCGGGGCCTCCTCCTGGCGGTCGAGGGTCTGGAGGGCCAGCGAGATGAGCCCGGCGCCCATGAGCACGTGGTGGTGAGGCGTATCCCTGCTCCAGCAGGCCGAGCTCGGCACTCGCCTCCGGGAAGCGGACGGTAGCCGTGCTGGCGTCGGCGCCGGTCGTAGCAGCGGTAGCAGGCGCTGCGGCCGGGACCACTGAGCGGTCACGCAGCGCAGCTCAGTGGGGAAGAGTTCCAGGCCGAGGAGGCATGCCCTGGTGAAGGACAGGGCGTCGGGTCCTCGCGCAGGCCGGTCTGGTCGGGGTCGGCCACGAGAACAGCGCGGTCGGCGTAGGGGACGAAGGTGCTGACCAGCCCGTGGTCGACCGGGCACGACGACGTCGTCCGGCCCGGCGAGCCGCCGCAGCGACGGCTCGTGCGAACCCGCCCTGGGGCAGGTAGGCCGTCACCGGCCCCGAGGGGCCTGCGGTGCCAGGCCGCGCGGCCGAGTGGGGGCGTCGTCGTACTCATGGCGGGTCAGGGGCTCCTGAGAGTTGGACGGAGGCGTCGGGGACGCTGTTGACATCGAGGGACAGGGACTCAGGCGAAGGGTTGGCGGACGGGGTTGATCCCCGCCTCGTCGTGGACGGTCAGGCCCATGGCCGGGGGCCTCGTAGAGGCGGGGCGTGGCCAGGTAGCGGGCGTGGTGGCTGAAGGACAGGGGCATGGCCTCGGGGATGAGGGCCTTGATGACGTGCATGCCGACCTGGCGGGCCTCATCGGTGGTGATGTCGACGACGATCGCCTCGGCGCCGGCCCGCTCCAGGTTGGCGACGACCTGTTCGAGCGGTCGGCACCGGTCGAGGCGCCTCAGAGGGTGCCGACCTCGTCAGGGCGTGGACGGGGCGCTCGCCCTCGAGGAGAAGTCGAAGACGTGGCGCATGGACAGGTCGGCGTCGGCCGGGGCGCCGCCGACCACCGTGAGGTCCTGGCCCTTGAGTCTCCTGAGCGCGCGGGCCGCGGGCGTGGCTGCGCGGGGCGATGCGCAGGGAGGCGAGCTCGCGGTGGATCTTGGCCAGCGCCCGCTGCGGGTCGATGTCGCAGGTGGCGGCGACCACCTGGGCCAGCTCGGGGTCGACCTGCGAGGTCTGGACGGCGTAGAGGGTGGGGACGCCGTAGTCGGTGGTGGCGTCGAACAGATGGGTCTCCAGCTCGGTGGAGGTGCCGACCCGGTGGTACTCGGCAGCTGTCTCACCCAGCGCGTCGGGGTTGACCGCGACCGCCAGGCAGGCGCAGGCGCTGCAACCAGGTCAGGGGCGATGGGTCGCGCTCAATGACCTCGAGCAGGCCGCCCAGCACCGCCTCGCGCAGGTCGGGTGCGCGGCGGTACCGGTGGAGATGGGGTTGACGAACTGCTCGGAGGGGTGCGTACCGGGAAGTTGAGATAAGTCAGGACGGCTGGGACGAAGACCTCCCGGCCGCGGGTCAGAGACCAGCCGCGCACCCAGCGCATCGGGACGCGGGGGTCCGATGCGATGAGCCCGCAGTCGGGGTCCGCCAGCTCCGTGGCCGAGCACGCCGGCCAACGTTCCGGTCCGATCGCGGCTTCGCCGAGACCGGCGGGGTGTCCCACACCAGCTCCTCCTCCGTCCATGAGCAGCTGGAGTAGCGTTCCATCGTCTCCACGATCGCGATGTGTCTGGCGCGATCGGCATCGATAGCCCCGCCGGCCCCGTCGAAGTTGCCCGCCTCGGCACGGTGATTTCCAGCTGCGCTGTGACCTCAGCGCCTCAGATGGATCACCCAGAAGACCGGTCCAGATCGCGAAGACCGGCTCTCCGGCCGCCTGGGGCAGCTCGGTGGAACGGGAAACCAGGCCGAAGGGGCGACTCAAGAGACGCAGCGCGAGCCGAGTGATGGCGCCACGCCCTCAATGAGCGCAGAGCGATACACGGAGCCCTCCTTCCTGGGAACGACAGAGGAGGCACGCTTGGGGAAGTGCCGTCGGCGAAGAGCCTGCCCGAGAGCCTTCGGGGCCTACATCGGTCTTTGATCTACTACTTGTTCCGCTGTTTGGATAGGCCCTACCCGTCCTTTCGTCGAAACGCATCTCGAGACGTTTACACGGCGGAGGCCTTTCTTCAGTAGTTTGTTCCCTGTTCCCAGCAGACCGCGACCCACTTCCGCGACCTGCACACATCTGCCCAGGAGACACATGTCTTCCCAGATTTCTCCCGAAAGAATCGGCCTCGCTCTGGTCGACGACGACGCGATGGCCCTGGCCCATCTCGAGTCCTATTTTTCTGACGTTGAGGGACCTCACCGTCCTCACAGCGACGCGCTCGCCCCACGCCGTCCTGAGGTTTCTTCAGTCGCGTCAGGTCGACGTCCTCATCACCGATGTCCACATGGAGAGCATGGACGGCGTGGAAATGACCAGGAGGTGATCCGCGTCTCGCCGTCGACCAGGGTCATTCTGCTGACCACCGTCGATACCGACGAGGACCTCCTTCAAGGGTTGGGGGCGGGGAGCCAGCGGCTTCCTGCTCAAGACGCCCCGGCCGAGGAGATCACCGCAACAGTCCGCACAGTCCATTCCGGGGCGAAGGTCGTGGCCCCGACGCCGACGACGCGCCTCATCGACTACGCTCTGCTTCCGTGCGCGGCGCGGATGGGAGCGTCCATCTGTCGGATCGGGAGCGCGACGTGCTCCACCTCCTGTGCGAAGGGGCCTCGAACCGCAAGATCGCCTCACTGCTGGCCATTGCCGAGGCGACGGTCAAGTCCCATATCACCGGCCTGTTCCACAAGACGGGCACGACCTCGCGTCTGGAGATCGTGGTGTGGGCCTTCAAGCACAGCTACGCCTCCAGCAGCCCTTCACGATCCCGGTCACCAGTGTCCCCAGCAGCCCGACCCCGGGCTCGAGCCCTCAGTCCCTCAGAGGCCCGCAGCATCGGCCGTGAACACTGACGTCCTCTGTTCGCTCACCTCAGCGGGCCAGCATCCGTATGAGCGTGACGATGAGGATGAACAGGCCCCATCAACTACCTTGCCCAGGCTCGTGCCGGAGCCGAGGACGACGCCGAGCCACCCGGCCGGCGCGAGACCCCGTATCGCCCCGCCGCCCCGTAGGAGGGGAGGGGGCCGGGGCGGCACGGTCGGCTGTGGGCCCCATGGCCCGGGACCCCACCGGCACCCAGGGATCGCCCTGCGGACCTCTGCCGTGGGAGCCGTGCCCGGACCCGCCATGCCCGGCGCCGCAGGCCTGGCGGGGCGGCCGGGCACCGGCGCCTGCCCTCCGGGCTGCGCGTTGCGTCCGGGCGGGCGCGAAGGGGCGGCAGAGCATCGGTGGAGCGGATTCGGCCTGGTCCGTTGAGACGAGCGCGTGGCGCCGAGGTCCGCAGCGCAGACCGTCGTGGAGGGCGGGCGGCAGTGTGCGCCATGGCCGTGCCGCTCGTCTCTCGCTGCTGCCCGCCAACCTCGTCGGAATCATCACCGCGGCCGCCGTCGTCGAAAGTGGCGAACCCATGAGCGGGTCTCCCAGGACGGAGCCGAAGGGGTCGTCGCCCAGGCCGATGTCGGACGGCTCCCATCCCGTAGGCGCTGGCGACAGGGGAGTCGTCGAGGCCACCGTCCCAGGCCGAGTCGGTCCCCGAGCCGGGACTCGCCCGTCGCCGGGACCGACCGAGGACGTTCCCATGCGGCCGACCAGGTGCGCAGCTCCGGGGAGCAGGCGGGTTGTCGACGATGATCCGGCGCAGATCAGGCGGACGCCGGCCAGCACCATGAGGCCGGCCGGCGTCCGCCCTCGGATCCCGGGCGAGTTGAAGGTCAGGGTCTTCAGACGCCCCCGCCCTCTCGGTTGCGGTCCTGTAGCCGATTGAGCCGGAGGCGGCATTCGCAACGGTGGTCGCTGACACGAGCATCACGCCACCCTTCGCCTTGTCCCGGATCACGCCCATCCGGCCGACCGCACGCACGGATCGGGCGGGCAGCCACCACCACATACCCCTAGGGGTGCCGAGCGCGCCTACCCCTGAGGGGTATGTTCGACGTCGAACGAGAAGGAAGGCGACAGAGATGGCCGGATACACCGGGACCAAGGAGGACTACCTCAAGCGCCTGCCGCCGTATCGAGGGGCAGGTTCAGGGGCATCTCCCGCATGGTCGAGAGGACACCTACTGCATCGACGTCCTCACGCGGATCTCCGCCGCCACCAAGGCGCTCCAGGCCGTGAGCCTGGGCCTGCTGGAGGATCACATGAGCCACTGCGTCCTGCACGCGGCCCAGGCGGGTGACGAGGAGGTATGGCCAAGATCACGCGGGCCTCCGAGGCCATCGCCCGGCTCGTCCGGTCATGAGGCTAGCCCGGGCCGCTGGACCGGGCCGCCTCGTTCCCGTTCCACTTCAGCCGCCTTCTTCACACGCTTCCCAGGGTGAAAGATGACCGAGTTCACCGCCGACGGCGTCGACCGCACCACCACCCTGAAGGTCTCCGGACTCACCTGCGGCCACTGCGTCGCCCACGTCACCGAGGGCTCGAGGCGCTCGACGGCGTCAAGGATGTCTCCGTTCTGCTCAACAAGGGCGGGCGGTCCACCGTCACCGTGCTCTCCGACGTCCGCCTCGAGGACGCGGCCCTGGCCGAGGGCCATTGATGAGGCCGGGGACTACACGCTGGACGCCGTCGGGCGCGACGTCCGCGAGCTGGGCCAGGGTCTCAACCTCGGCGCCCGGGGCGGGACGCCGTCGGGCGGCTAGCACAGGAGACTCGCATGGTACATCAACCACTCCAGGAGCAGGGACGAGCAGCTGCGCACCGTCAACCTCTCCATCGGGGGCATGACCTGCGCCAGCTGCGTGGCCCGGGTCGAGAAGAAACTGGGCAAGCTCAACGGCGTGACAGCCTCGGTCAACCTCGCCACCGAGTCCGCCCGCGTCACCGCCCCGAGCACGGTGAGCGTCGATGATCTCCTTGCTGCTGTCGCCCGCGCCGGGTACTCCGGCGCCCTGCTGGACACCGGCCCGCAGGACGAGTCCGCAAGGGAGACTTCTCAGCGTCCGTCTGCGGACTCGGCGGCAGCAGCGTCGGCCCCGGCCAAGAGACGCCGACCCCGGCGTCAACAGGCCCTGAGGCCTCGGCGACGACATCATTATCAGCCACCTCGGCCTCACCAGCGACCCCTGCCGCACCGTCGGGGACGACCGCGTCGTCGGAGTCCTCCCGGCCGGCCTTGGGCGCCTCGCACGTGGAGCGGGCCGCCGACCTGCGCCTGAGGCTCATCTACAGCCTCATCCTGTCGGTGCCGATCATGGCGATCTCCATGGTTCCGGCGCTCCAGATGCCCGGCTGGCGGTGGACGGTGGCGCTCATGGCGCTGCCGGTGGCGACCTGGGGGCGTGGCCCTTCCACAAGGCGGCCTTCCGGGCGCTGCGCCAGCGCCTTCACCATGGACACGCTCGTGTCCCTCGGGGTCGTCGCGGCGACCGGCTGGAGCCTGTGGGCGCTGGTGCTCGGCGGGCCGGGCACATCGGCATGCGGATGAGCATGGACTGCTGCCGCGCGCTCACGGGGGCACGCCGCCCACATGTACTTCAGGTCGGCCGCCTGGGTGACCACCTTCCTGCTGGCGGGCCGCTATGCCGAGGCGCGCGCCAGAGTACCGCTCCGGCGACGCCCTGCGCGCTCTGCTCGAGCTGGGTGCCAAGGAGGTGACCCAGTGGTCCTCAGCTCGCCTTCAGGCAGTCGCGACGCCGTCGACGTCCTGGATGCCGACGGCTCGCCGCCGCCTCGAGCCACCGCACCGAGGCGCATCAGCATCGAGGAGCTGGCGGCGGGGACCTGTTCCTCGTGCGACCGGGCGAGAAGGTAGCCACCGACAGCGTCGTCGTCGAGGCCGCTCGAGCCGTGGACGCCTCGCTGCTGACCGGCGAGTCCGTGCCCACCGGGTCGAGGCCGGGCAGGCCGTCACCGGGGCGACCGTCAACACCTCCGGCGTCCTGCTGGTGCGGGCCACGGCCGTGGGCGAGGGACGACGCTGGCGGATCGGCCAGATGGTGACGGCCCGCGCAGGCGCGCGAGGCCCCGGTCAGCGGCTGGCCGGCACAGATCTCCGGGGTGTTCGTGCCGATCGTCCTGGTGCTGTCGGCCGCGACCCTGGCGGGCTGGCTGCTCACCGGGAACAGCCCGCAGGCGGCCTTCACCGCCGCGGTTGCCGTGCTCGTCATCGCCTGCCCCTGCGCGCTGGGACTGGCCACGCCGACGGCGCTGCTGGTCGGCTCGGGCCGGGCGGCCCAGCTCGGCGTGGTCATCAAGGGCCCGGAGGTACTGGGTCGACGCGGACGCTGGACACGATGGTCATGGACAAGACCGGCACGGTCACCCAGGGCAGCATGGGCCTGGACGTCGAAGCCTGCCGCGAGGTGTGCGGGTCGGCCGTCGGCTCATCTGAGGAATCGCACGGCGCTGCGGGCCCGGCCCCGCTCGGGGACGAGGCGCTGCGCCTGGCGGGCGCGGTCGAGTCGGCCTCGAGCACCCGGTGGCCGCGGCGATCCTGAAACCGCCCGCGAGCGCCTGGACGCCCTACCGAGCAGTTACTGGCTTCTCAACCACGAGGCAGGGGCGTATCCGGGAACCGTGGAGGGCCGACGGGCGGCGGTGGGCCGGCCGGGGGTGGCTCGCCGACGAGATGGGCGTGGAGGTTCCTGAAACTTTCAGCGCCGCCGTGGAGGAGGCCCAGGACTCCGGGGCGACCGCCGTCGTCGTCGCGGTCAGTGCGGCGGATACCACCGGCGCCACCGACACCGTCGAGGCGGGCACCGATGCCGACGCAGGCCGTTGCGGGCGGCGGCGGTCCTCGTGGTGCCGCGACACGGTGCGGTCCTCCTCGCGAGCCGCGGTGGCCGCCGCTGCGGGGTTGAGGATCCGCGGTGCTGCTGACCGACAACGCCAGGGGCCGCCGAGCACGTGGCGGCCCAGGTGGGGATCGACGCCGCCGAGGTGCGCGCCGAGGTGCTGCCCACCGACAAGCGGGACGTCGTCGCCGCGCTGCAGGCCGAGGGCGCGGTGGTCGGCATGGTGGGCGACGGGGTCGGCAACGCCGCCGCCCTGGCCCAGGCCGGCACGCAGGGGCTGGGCCTGGCCATGGGGTCGAGGGGCGGACGTGGCCATCGGGGCCGCCGAGCATCACCCTGGTGCGCACGGATCTGGACGCCGCGGTGGCGGCGGTGCACGGGTGTCGCAGGCGACCTGCGGATCATCCGTCAGGAACTGTTCTGGGCCTTCGCCTATAACGTGGCCGCGATCCCGCTGGCGGCCGCCGGACTGCTCAATCCGATGATCGCCGGGGCCGCCATGGCCGCCTCCAGCGTCATCGGTCATCAACTCCCTGCGCCTGCGCCGCAGCAGCCTGACTGGGCCTGGTTCGGTGTGAGGGCTCGGCGTCGAGAACCCTCATGCGGCGGTTCTCGACACCGAGTCCCTGGGCCAGTGCACCGTTCAGCGCCTGCGGGCCTCGTGAGTCCGCAGAGCGGCGCGGTGCGTTCAGCCCGCCTCGGTCAGGTGGGCGATGATGCCGTCGTGTCCTGCTGCAGCCGCTCCGGGCGCACGAAGTGGGTCCCCGAGTCCTCGTAGCGCTCGTGAGGGATACCAGCGGCCTCAGGGCAGCCGCCGAAGGTCCTCTGGGTTGGCAGGACGAAGGTCTCATTCACATCGGGATCGGTGCCGGAGACGAGGAAGATGCGCTTGCCCGGTAGCTCTCGATGTGCTCCATCGGGTTGTCGGCGCTCACGCGCGCCTCGTCACCAGGGAAGCCATAGATGGTGCCGCTCGAGCTCAACCAGCGCGGAGGAAAGATTGGCCCAGTTGGTAGCGGTGCCTCCGATAGAGCCCCCGCAGGTCGGCGGGTCCCAGTGGCTGGAGACGGAGGCGAAGTGGCCGTAGTACTGGCGGTGTAGCTTCAGGGGCCCCGAAGCCGCCCGGTGAGAAGCCGGAGACGGCGCGCCCCGAAAACTCCGCGATGGTGCTGAACGTGGCGTCGACGACGGGATGAGCTCGCTCATGTGGAAAGATCTCCAGTTGCGCGGCCCGGCATTCGAGGACACCGGGTTGGGTACCAGCCGGCCCTGCCGCCGTCGGGCATGACGACGATGAGATCGCGACCCGCGGTCACGTCCCGAATGCTGGGTTGTCGAATGCCCTGAAGTCGGCATCGCCTCCGTGGAGCAGGTAGAGCACCGGATAGCGGCGCGAGGAGGTATAGCCGTCGGGCAGGAGCACGTTGACGGCCGGATTCCACCGATGGACGGCGTGGAGAACCGGTAGTACTGCATGCGGCCACCGTCCTGGTACTCCACAATGTTCGGGCCCGCGGCCTGGGCGGGGCCGAGGCACCCACGGGCGCAGCGCGCCCACAGCGACGGGGCGGCGACCCCGCCCACGCCTTTCGAGCATGTTGCGTCGATTGATTGCTCGGCCGCCCGAAGGAGGGCGGGAGCTTCGGTCATCGGTTGGTCGAGATCTCCTGATTCATGGGATGTACAGCTCCTTGCTGTGTCGTGATCGCGAAGGAGGGCCCTCTCTCGAGACCGCCTCCATCGGGTGATGGCTGCGGCGACGGCCGTCGCGACCCCGTCATGGCGTTCGCGACCGCCATCGCCAATAATACTCATTATTTACCGGTATAAAATATAGATCGGCTCCTTCCGGGAATCCTCCCGCCCCTCAGGAGGCCCGGGCGATGGACCAGCGAGTGGCGCCGACCGCAGCGCGCCCGCTATGCTCTGCGCCAGCGGCGACTCCTCTGCCCCAGGCCCGCACGATGATGGTGCGCACCCTCGGCGAGGTCGAATGTGCATGCGCTGACAGCGCCAGCCGTCGCTGTCTGACGAGATAACGGTGAGGTCCGAGCCGCTGAAAGCCAGTTCGTCGCACTCCGCGGGCCCGCCGCCCCGTGTTCATCTCTCCAGCACCCGCCACCCCCGGCGCGGCCCGCGCCGGCCGCCCGAGACTGCCCTGTGCCGACGCACCGCGTCCGCGCACCAGGTCGCGCCAGGCGAGAGGACCCCAGCCATGCACGCCCACCTCACCCCCATCAACAGCTCCAACGCCCCCATTCCCACTGGATCATCGTCGGACCCGACGCCGCGCCTGTCCCACCGATCCAACGCTCACACCGACGCCGACCCGGGCATCCGCCGCCGTCTCCTCCCCGCGGCCGCCTTCACCTCGACGGACCGCTCCCCCTTCTCAGGCGCTCCCGACGTCGACGCCGCCGCCTTCGACGTCGTCCCCGACCGACGCGGCACGTCCAGTCTCAAGTGGGACTTCGCCGTCGAGCGCGGACGTCCGCGGACGTCCTGCCCGTGGTGGCGGACGGGACCACGCCACCGCGCCCGGCCGTCACCAGCGCCCTGCTGTGGCGCACCCGCCACAGCATCTTCGGCTACTCCGATCCCGATGAGCGCCTACAACGCGGCCCTGACCGGCTGGTTCTCCCGCCGCTACGGCTGGCGGGTGGAGGCGGGCTGGAACACCGCGACCCCCGGTGTCGTCGGCCCTGGCCCTGGCCGTGCGCGCCTGAGCGCACCGGGCGAGCGGTCATCATCGAGCCCGTCTACTACCTTCCGCGAGGTCGTCGGGGACAACGGCCCGTGGCGTCGCCGCCGTCACCGCTGGTCCGCGATGCCGACGGCGTCTACCGCCGTGACCTGGCCGCCGCCTTGGAGGCCACTATCGAGAGACCGGCTCGCGCCTGCTGCTCTGTGCAACCCACTAGCCCGGTCGGCCGGGTCTGGAGCCGAGATGGGCTCACCGCTCTGGATGAGGTGGCGTCCCGCCACGGCGTCGTCGTCGTGCCGACGGATCACGCCGATCTGGCCCTGCGAGTCTTCCACGACGCCCTTCGCCTTGCTCCCCTGGGCGAGGCACTGCCGCCCGCGATCACCTGCACCTCGCCGTCGAGTCGCTTCAACCTGGCGGGTCTGCAGGTCGCCAACATCCTCATCGCCGATGCGCGCCTGCGCGAGGCCTTCCGCCCGAGCTGGCCGCCACCGGCTGCTCCCAGCCCAACGTCCTGGGCCTGACGGCGTGCCGGGCCGCCTACGAGGGCGGCGAGGCCCTGCGACTCGATGCCCTGCGCGAGCACATCGCGGCCGCCCGCGCCCCATGTCGAGCGCGCCTGGAGCGGATCAAAGGGGATCGAGGCGGCGCCTGCGAGACACCTACCTGCTGTGGCTGGACTGCTCGAGGCCTGATCGTGCCGCCGGCCTCCGGGACCGGACCAGCTCGACGACTTCATGCTGCGCCAGGCCGGGCTCTGGCTCGACGACGGCCGGATCTTCGGTGCCGGCGGCGGGGCTTCACCCGCATCAACGTCGCCTGCGCCCGCACCACTCTCGACGCCGCCCTGGATCGGCTCGAGGCGGCCGCCACTGCGGTCATCGCCCGCGCCATAAGACCAGCTCGACGCGGCCGTATCGCCCTGTCACGTGAGTCGGCCGCCCCGGCGTCCAGCCGCAGTCGCCGCCCGCGCCGGCCGGTCATCGAACATCATTCCTCCGCCCTCCCCGCCTCGAGGAGAAACCGCCCGCGACCAGCCAGTCCGCAGCCAGCGAGCCGCCCCGAGTGTCCCGGGCCGCCCGGCCGCCCGCACCTTCCCCGTCCACCACCACCCGCGTCGTCGTCCCCGACCTGGGTCCGCCTGGAGACGCTGCTGGTGCGCGCCGGAACAGCACGGACCCGGCCACGGGCGCGATCACGACGCCGATCCATCTGTCGACCGCCTACGGCCGCGGTCTGGGCGAGTCGACGGGTTGACTACGCGTACGTAGCCCCCGCGACGTCCTGCAGGACGCCCTGGCCCGCCTGGAGGGCGGGACGACTCTTTCTGTCCTCGGGGGATGGCGGCCCTGGAGCTAGTGACCCACGCCTGGCGCCACGCACGGCAGCGGATCGTGGCACTGCGGGACCTCTGCGGCGGCTCCTTCGATTCCTGGAGGTCCTGGCCGAGGAGGGACGAGCCGACGTCGACTTCGTCCTGGGGATCGATGGCCTGCGCGCGGCCTGACCTCGGCGGACCTGGTCGTCATCGGACCCCCACTAACCCGATGATGGTGGAGATCGATCCCGGAGGCGGAGCTGTCCCACGCCGCCGGGGCCCTGCTGGTCGTGGATAACACCTTCTACACGGTGGTGCAACGGCCCTGGAGCTGGGGGACCGACGTCGTCGTCACTCCGGTACGAAGTACCTGGGCGGGCACAACGACGTCATGGCGGGCGTGGCGGTGGTGCCGACGACGTCCTGGCCGAGCAGCTGAACTACCGCCTCAACACCACCGGCGCAACGCTGGGGCCCCTTCGACTGCTTCCTGCTGCTGCGCGGGCTCAAGACCCTGGCGCTGCGCATGTGAGACGCCACGAACGCCACCGCGATCGCCGAGTTCCTGCGCTCAGCCGCACGTGACGCGTGCTCTACAGGGGCACTCGGGCATGGTGAGCTTCGATTTGGCCGAGGTCGGTGGATGTCCGGTTCATGGCCTCGGTACGGGTGTTCACCTTCGCCAGTCCTGGGCGAGGGTGGGTCGCTGGTGACCTGCCCGTCGGTGCAGACGCATGCGGATGTGCCCGCCGAGGTGCGCGCCTCTACGGGTTGAGCGACCGACTCATGCGCCTGAGCGTGGGGATCGAGGCACGTCGACGACCTCATAGCGGACCTGGCCCAGGCATTCGAGGCCGCCGGCGTCTGAGCAGTTCGTTCGAGAGCCGAGACTGTCCCATAGGACAAGCGGTGCTGTGCTTCAGGCGGGCGAGCCATCCGGGCTGGTGGAAGGACAATAGCTCGTTACTATGAGACGCCTACGAACCACCTCACCGCGACGCCAGCTCTAGCCCTCACCGTCCTCACCCTGCTCGGCACTCACCGCCTGCAGCATGCTCGGGTGCGAATATCGCAGCCGCCGCCAGCCCGCCCGCACCGGGCTCCCATGAGGACCGGCGTCGTGTCCTGGACGGCAGTACGAACTCGCGGCAACGCCGACACGCTCGAGACCACCGGCGGCAGCGCTCAAACGGTTCCGGATCACCGGGTCACAGGGGCGGACGTCCCAAGGGGCTGGATCTGCTACAGCAAGACCTCACCTGGACCGACTGCACCGACGACGCCACCGGCACCGCCTTCCAGTGCGCCACCGTGACCGTGCCCCTGGACTATGACAACCCGCAGGGGCAGAGCCATCACCGTGGCTCTCAGAAACTGCCCTCGACGGGCCCCTCCCCTCAGGGGCTCGGTCTTCCCCTCAACCCCGAGCGGCCCCGGAAGCAGGCATCTCCCTCATCAGATCAACGCGAGCTCTACAAGAGCGGCGATCTGTCCGAGTCCTGGCGAACTACGACGTCATCGGCTTCGACCCCCGCGGCGTCAGCCAATCCACCCATCACCTGCTGGACCCCGAGGACGTCCAGGCGATTACTGGCCGGACAGGCTGAGATGCCCTCTACTTGACGACAGCAGCGCCGCCGACATCGTCGCCCAGGGGCTCACGCGAGGCCACGACCTGCCAGGGCACGGAGGTCCCGGATCCTCGATCACGCGGACACCCGTTCCGGTGGCCACGGCATGGATGTCATGCGGGCGCTGGTGAGGAGACAGGACCTGAACTGCCTCGTGCTCCTACGGAACCTGCCTGGGCGCGGTCTACCGAGCTCTTCCTCGACAATATCGGACGCGTCGTCCTGGACGCGCCATGGACACCATGAATCGCCGGGGAGGCAATGGAAGGTGATGCAGCAGCAGCCGAACAGGGCCCTGCGCACCTATATCGAGTCCCAGCAGGGCCGGGCCGGGTTCCCCCTGGGCGGGACAACGGATGAGTCGGTCGCCCAGCTCGCGGCATTCCTCGATGGCCTGGACGCCAACCCGCTGACAGTCTCCGACTCCCGTTACACCCCTGGACCGGACCAAGACCGTTAACGCCATCGGCAAGCTCGTCAACTCCTCGCCCGATAAGTGGCCGTTACTCAACGAGGACTGCCCAGGCCATGAACGCGACGACGGCACCGCACTGGCGAAATCCGCGCCTCCCCCTCTCGGGCAATAGCGCACCTCCTCCCACGACCGAGAAGCGGGTCGTAGAGCAGCTCCGGGGCCTCAAGGCCTTCTCAGCCAACCGGTGCCTCGACTTCCCCGACACCGGGAATGAGGCGAGCTGGGACACGGCACTGGCCTCCTACCGCCGACTACCCGGTCTTTCCACAGCGCGCTTCCCCAGACCGACGCCTTCTGCCACGGCTGGGGGCACACCAGTAAGACCAAGGCGGTCGACGTCGACGTCGAGCCACGAACGATGCTCGATCGCGGCATCCTGCTGATCCGAACCTCCCTACCGTGGTCCCCGGGCACTGGTGTCGAGAATCCGCAACAGCCATCTGCTGAGCGTGGACATATACGGGCACGGAGCCACCGGTCGCAATGCACTGTACGAGCGCGAAGGTCAGCGACTTCCTCGTCAACGGAACGCTTCCCTCTAACGGCGAGTCTCGCGGCCGGCCGGAGCCAGGGCTGAAGGTGAGAAAAGACTGACGTGGAGATTCAGCAGCGACTCCAGCTGAGCCGCGCCGTCGGGCCGAGAGTCAGGGAAATGACACCCGGCTCCGACTCATTCAGCCGAGGCGGGGTGTTGGTGCGCCCGAAGATTTCGAACCCCAACCTTCTGATCCGTGGTCAGATGCTCTATCCGTTGAGCTACACGCGCCTGTCGTTGCCGACGGGCAGAAGTCTCAGCGATCCACCCGAGACAAATCCACGCCCGTGAGATGGGCTGGGGCGGAGCACCGCGACGACGGGACTCCGGCCCTAACTCTGATTGCGGCAGCGGCGCTCACACTGCCAGCAGCAGAACGCTCATCACTGGCGGACGGGTTCCAGCATCGACCACAGCGCGGCCCCGGCACGGCATGAACGACAGTACTCGGGGCGGTGGCGATAACCGCCCAGATGAGTGGCCTGGCCCGGTTCTTCTTGGCGATGGGCAACGGCACTGCGAAGGCGAGCATCAGCAGGTAGACAAACCCGATTGGCGGAATGGTCATCGAACATCATCGGCATCCAGCTGCCGACCGAGTCGACGCTGCCGGCACTCTCACGGGCTGCGGTCGGCGCACCGCCCGCCGGCTGCCCGAACGGCGCTCCCGCCGCGGAAGGGACCATCTCGGAGAAAGGAGGCCTGCCCGGCCGCGGCGTCGGAGGAGCGCGCCGAACCCCACTGGGGCGCCGAGCTGCACGACTGGATGGAGCCGACGGCGGTGCCGACTGGGCGACCGGCTGAGCGACGCCCTGCGCGGCCTCCGCCGCCTGCTCGGCCTCAGCGCGCGCCGTCGCGGTGGGGAAGACCGAGGACGTGCCGACCTCCCCTTCCTGGCGCGCTGAGAGGGATGCGAGGTGCAGCACGGGTTGTTGGGCGAAGGCCACCTGCTGATCCTGGGGAACGGCGGGTTGGGGGCTCCTGCGCCGACGCCGCCAGAACAGGGATCCTCCGCTGGAGATGCCCGGCCTGCCGTCCAGCGGCGGGTGCCGAGGGGTTCCGGGCGCTGACTGGAGACCGGAATGGCGCGGCCGCGGCGGCACCGTCCGTTGGCCTGGGGCGCAAGCCGGCACGGCCGGCTGGCTGTGCGGCGCTGGCTGGGGCGGTTGCTGGGCGGCAGGCTGCCCAGTCTGGAACGGCGAAGCGCCGAGGCCCGCCGAATCCCGCTCCGGCGGCCGGGTCTTGGCCGAACTGGGGCCGACTGAGCGGGCTGGGCTTGCTGGGCGGGCCTGCCAGACTGATCGACCCCGTTTTTGCTGCGCGAAGGGGCCGGACTGGAAGGCGCAGGGTCGGCCAAAGCGGCCGCCTGCTGAGCGCCGTCCGTCCGGCACCGGCGGGCAGGCACGCGTCTGTTCCTCGGGGAAGGCCCGGTGGGAAGGTCGGGCTGCGCGCGGGCGCCACGATCGCCTGGGCCCCGGGCATCGCGCCTGGGCAGCGGGCGGGGGCGCCTATCCGGCAGCCTGCTGCTGCTGCGCGCGCGGCGTCGAGCATGCCCTGGTTGATGAGGACGGTTCGGGCGCGAACTCATCTCCTCACCGGGGGTGGGGCGATCCGGAGGCCGGAGGCTGGGTTGCGTCGTGGTCAGACATGGGGTCCCTCTCGGTCGGTGCAGCATCAGCTATCCCGGATTGGCGCGGGGCACGCAGGCGCTCCGATCGGCCAGAGGCGGGCAGCTCTGACCGGGGCGTGATTCGTGCAGTCGGTGGAGTAGCCGCCGAAGCGGTTTCGCCGGCTCCCGGTCAGCCGGATCCTCCAGCGCTGCCAGCAACGACCCCGACGAACATCCCAGCGGACCGATGGCGCCGGCGGCGGGCGCGCGTGGGTCCGCAGCGCGACGAACGGTAGCGTCGCCGGGAGGATGACGGCTGCGATCACGGCGAGACGCGATCTGGTTCTGATCGCCAGTGTCACTACAACGACCACTGCAGACGCGACGACTGAGGACCCGCGGGGCATGAGTTGAGGACGATGAAGAGGGCGACGAAACCGCCAATAACGCGTATCCGACGATGGCCTGTCTTCGGTTGTCCATGTCGGTCATGACGCTCTCCCAGCACGATTGATGGGCTACTGCCAGGGTAGACCGCAGGATACGAGCCGTCGACCGTTCGGTGGTTGAAGGAGGACGGCAGGCACAGCCCCCTCTGCGGCAACGGCTGGGCCGACGACGAAGCAGCGCGCTGCTGCACCAGGGCTCTGCTCTCGGGAATCGGAGATGATTCGAACTCCGAGGGAGCTTCACCCAACCTCCTTAGCAGGGGAGGCGCACTAGCCACTATGCGACATCTCCATCGCCGTCCCAACAGCTCCGCCGTGGGACACGCCTTGCAGCCTACCGGGAGGACGCTGCAGGCAAACCGCCCGACGACATGTCGCGGGCACGCAGCCTGAAACGCAGCCGCGAAGCCGGAATGGACAGCCTGCGGCGCATCACTCGTACAACATCCCCGGATCCGCCACGAGACCGCGGCACCACCGGTCATAATGTCCCAAGCTCATCATGTGGCGACGCACGCGCTGCACTGCGAGGCGGAGAGAGGTGAAACCGATGAGCGGGGAGACAAGTACTCGGATCGGCCTTCATCACCAATCTGCGCAGGCACTTTCGGAGAACGCGGGCGACCAGCCCGTGCCAGAGCAACAGCGGGCATACCTGAAATCCGAGATGGCGATGTACGGCAGCGGAGTCCCGAAACGCGGCGCCTCTCCCAAAAGGCTGCGGCCGCGGCGATCTGTGGAGTCGAGGCCACTACCTGGGAGAGCCGCGCTGCGCTTTTCTGGCGGAGATGGGGCTATTCACCGCGAGGAGCGCTACGCGGCCTTGTGCTATCGTCCGTTTCAAGCTGTCTGCGTCGCATGCTGCAGGCGCATGGAGTCCCTGGCGCTCTGCAGGCATTTCTGCGCACGCGCGCGTGGGATCTGGTTGATGAGACTTCCCACGCCGTCGGGCTGGCGTTGCGGTCAGCACCGCCGGCAACGCCCGCATGCGCGTGGGCCATCGATCCGGACGTGTGGGTGCGGCGCAGCGCCATCATCTGCCAGCTCCAGCACAAAGGCCGATTTCGGACCTTGACCTGCTCGCGGCGTCATCGAGATAACCAGCGGAGGACTCGGAGTTCTTCATCACGCAGGAGACGATCGGCTGGGCGCTGCGCGACTACGCCGCGTACGGACGATTGGTGCGCGCGCCTTCGTCCAAGCGCGTCCGAAGCTTGTCCCCGCTCTCAGTCGACGCGAGGCCCTCAAGCACTGTGAGAACAGGGCGACTGCGTCCAGAGCGGTTTGGTCGCCGAGGCGTAGTAGCTAGACAATGCACGCGGAGTGCGAGACGCGTCCACGCAACCCCCATCTCCTTAGTGCATGTACCACAGGATTGATCCCTACCGTTCGGACTATTTTCAAGGGTCTCATGGTTGTGCAGCAACAGAAAGCTGAGAGAAGTCACCCGGACTTCGAAGGCCTGCAAAGGAGGAGACAGCCGACTGCACGAGCGAAACCTCATCAAGACCGCAGCCATCTGGCTCAGCTTTTTGTTGGGCGCTGCGCGGTCGCGGCACCGCTTCGCAAAGCTCCTTCCAGTCCCACTGGCTCGCACAGAAACGCTCGGAACAGTTGGCTATGACGCAGCGCCGATCAGTTCTGCTACAGCCACCAGCACTGCAGCCTCAGCGTTGAGTTGAAGCCAGAAAAGCAGCCGTCATGGACCTGGCTACACAATTCGCGCAGCACTGAGGAGACGAAATGTGTCAGCTTGGCGAGAGCGTGCGAGGCACTCGCTACTCCTACCCAGTGACTAATGGTTTCTGGCCACCCCGCCCTCACTCCGGTGTGTTTCCTGACAGCTGACGGCACATCCCGAAGCGCTCCTGACGATCGCGGCGCAGCGTCACCTCGCATCCTCTGCGACACTCGAGGTCCTCGGCAGCACTTCTGCCGAGGACTCAGGCTGTTCACGTTCCTGGGCGGAGATACACGCAGACTTACTACAGATACAGCTACGCACTGATGAGCGACCGATGCGCCTCAGCACGCCTCTACTACGCAGACCATGATTGAGTCCCCCTACCGCAAGAGATGCATTCAAGGTCTCATAGTCGCTGCGGCAACAAAGCACGATGCACCGGACTTCAGCACCCAACAAAGAGCAGTCGCTATGCGATTCGCAAACGAGGCCTCGTCAGGGTACGCAGCGGTCGGTTCCAGCACTTCTAGGAGCGGTGCCGTACGCCGCACCAGCCTCCACGCCAACTCCTTTTCGCGACGACGCTATGCCACGGGAGGCTACACAAAGTCGGTGCGGCGACGCGCACGCAATTCTGCGTCACAGGAACCGGCACGGATTACGCAGGAGTCACCGTAGCGCGCATCTGGAAGGCGGGCGACGAGGGCCGAGCTAATATGTTCAGTCGGCCCAGGGCAGCAAAAGTGCGTCAGCCTAGCTACGAGCCTTCGAGGGACACTCGCTACTTCGCTCAGGCAGAAAATCACTCTGAATGGAGGAGGTACGATCAGTCGAAAGATTTACAGCCCCGAGCCTGGCACTGTCCTGAAAGCGTTCGCCTGACGATCGCGCCGCCAGCCTACTCCCATCTCCCCACTCCGCGACACTCAGACCCTCTGGCGGCCCGAAATTGCTACCGAGGGTTCCAGAGTAAAGCGCGATAGCTTGGAGATCTTGCAGAAACTGCAGATGCGGCTACACGCTGAGCGGCGACTCGACGGGCGTTAGAGGCGGCGATGGCTGGAGAGCCCAGGCAGCCTGAGCAGCAGACTGACCTCAAAGCAGCGCAGCCTCCTGGTGCGTTTCGGGCGGCGAGGTGTCGAGGCAGCTGGTAATGATCATCTCGACCGCGGACTGACCTACACGGAGATCGCCGGGGTACGATGTAATGGCATCAGCGTCAGCAAGAGTACATCCAGCAGGCCAAGCGCCTAGACGCAGAGGCAGCCGTGTGAAGTCCCCGAGCGACAGCTGCAACCGCGTCTACAACGAGCTTACTGCGCACTGGCACCCATGAACACTGCTCATGGTTTCGGTCCTCTGTGACGATAGACAGCATACCGACGCTTTCCTACCGTACTTTCGTGTATGTCGTTACTTCCTACCATCCTTGAAGTCGTTCCAACCAGTCTATCATTGCCCATATATTTCGTCGACATGGACTCGCGACGCTCCTCTTTTCAAGAAGATCACACCAACGAGTTGTCCTAATGCCATCCACAATATTACGAACATCGAATCGGACGGGCTACTCTAATCCTGTGACGAGTAGCGGCACGACTACATGGAGCTTAACTCGCTTGGTCGAGCAGCAGATCAAGAGGCGTCGCCGTCGACAGTTAAATCCTGGTGGCTGGCAGCATACTTCGCGAGCGACGTCGGGTCTTCGACATTCATCCCATAGCAGTAAGATGAGATGCTGTTGATGATGTTCACCGCTTAACTTTGGTCGAAAGCTAACTGGCTCTGAACTAGTGCGAGGCACATCGTACCAGCAAGGCTGGTGTCCATATGGTCAGCAAACCGCTGGGAGGAAGCGATCGCAAACTCGCGATTTGGCCATTCAAGGTTCGACACTGATCTATCTGCCATCCGAATTGTCATCAATCAAACCGGCGCTTAGTCAAAGAGCCCGACCAGCCCGTCTTGCTTGCGGTGTGATGCGGGATGCCGGAATAGAGTTCGCCATGATCCATCGACGCGACCAACGCCGCGCTTATGTTTGTGAAATCTGCTCTTCCTTTGGGTTAAGAATCACGGTACGCTTGAGTTCGATATACTCATCGTTACTCAGAGCATCGTCTGAGTCTCGATTGAAGAGTGCCGCTCCGGTAGCTCAGTGGTGCATCATCAACACCGTTAACGCTGGCGTACAGCCACAGATTTGAAGTCGTAACGGCGGGGGCGGTCATGGGCCCGCCAATATCGGCCAACAGCTGGATGGAAGACCATCTAGATCGATGAACCAGTCTCGATGACGCCAGTGGGTTCCGAAAGTAGCGGGAATGGTTGGCCGTCGCGATTTGAGCGTCATCTGCGGCGAAATCATCCGATATCGTATTCGCGCTGCGACATCAAGCTTCACAACATCAGCGGTGACCTTTTGCCGTGTCGGCAGAGCCAACCAATGCCGACAACCTACCGCTCTCATCGTCAGCAATGATGGCAAAAGTATGCTTCGAGTGACCGCAGAAGATAGGCGTAGACGGAGAGCCGTTTTCGAAAGTCACGTCCAGGGCTACCTGATTGTCTGCGATTTCACGAACTCCGGATTATGATGAGTTAACTTCACTTGGCACCAGTTCTCAATCAGATACTCACGGCTTAGGTCGATCTGATTAATATTGGAAACTTCACATCAGCCTGTGCCGCCCAGTGTAGCTACCGTGTCGGCAGGTTTATCGGTATGGGTAAAGTAAATACCGTCATATTGCAATGACACTTCGACAGAAACTTTTGTGATGACGTGTCGTAGTCTACGTCTGGCGACGCACATTGAAGTGCGATATTAACGTAGTTAACGCTTCTCGTCCGGTATACGAAGTCCTACGAACGTGAAAATCCCAGGTATCGAGGAGTAAGTTCATTGACTAAGCGATCTTTATTCAGGCTATCGGTGAAGAATGACTGCAAATAGTGTTTCGTGCAATCATCATCTTGAAAAAGATAACATGATGAGGTCAGATGCTCTCGATGTGTACCATTCGCCGGAGGTAATCGAAAGTGCTGACATTATAGCGCCAGCCTAGCAAACTCTTCCAAATCGTCATTACATCAGAGACAAGGTTTACTTGGCACATCGTTATCACTAAGCTCGTAATTGGTGTCACGCCTCGCTCCATGTGTTGGGCAAAATATCATCACGTTGGCGGACAAGGATATAGTATGGTGAGTCGACGATGTAGAGGCAAGTTTTGGTCAATATCCGCCGGCGGATGGGAAGGCCGCAGCGGTTCGATCGAGTGTTTTCTCAGCGTAGGCACCTAAAAGTTTGCTCAGCGCCATTCTCTGATATGGCTTTTCCGCCAACGGATCTTCATCAGATCAGACGCATGTGCGCAGACTGGTATTGTTGACGGACAACGTCGAGTTGATGACTCTGAACCTATGACGTTCCGCGGACGCTCATCTATAGAGGTAAACACCAGGTCATGTCCCATTAATGCGTGCCATATACTTGTTTTGGTAATCTCCAGGGGCATTGGTTGCCATACACGTTTATAACTTTCCATAGCGATCATGGAATCCGTGTCGGATAATCGGATACAGCAGACCCAGAACATCGGGGTTCTGGTTCCTTCACTATAGAGAACGCTTGGGGAGTCAGGTTTTACCGTAAAAAGAAGTCGACGCGCATCCGACGGGCGGGCGGCCAACCATTTCAATCATTCTTCCTGAGTTCTTTGCCTCGCATCCGCTTCTACATTGGGATCTGACTAGCTACTCAGGATGTCATACTTTTCATTTACTGCACTAATACGATTCTCTCTACTACATAAACTCATCTGGTAAACCTCATCAAGTTTACTCTCGCAGCAGAGATGTTGTTTCGAAAATCAACTGCAGATGAACCGGATTTGTAGATCATGAAGTGCAAATAGGTTTATCAGGCTCAAGCTTAAGTTTGTTGTCTCCGAGTATAAAGTTAGTGCCGTATATCGTGTATGACCGTTGCATACGCTGCGCGTAGGAACGGAAGTCCTGGGACGTGCTGCGACGTGATCAATCAGCTTGTCAGAAATTTTGGGTTTGGATACTACTTCCGAGCTCTTGACGCATCAAGTCTCGTGCGCTTCGGTGAGTTACAAACGGCACGGCGGGGATGATGACATCAAGAACGCTCGTGCGGTTAGCCCTTTGAATCCTCCTGAATTGCCCTGTCGTGGTGCCTTTCGCTTCTACTTCACCCATTTGGTATCAGTGACTGTCACGAGGCTCGAGGTGAGTCCTTCATTGCGTCAAACGAAGACTATCTTGTTTTGTCAAGGCACTCTTTTGTCATAGCGGGTGCTCGGCATTATTCGTATTGTGTTGAGTTCACGCAACTCTTCGAAGATCTGCCAGTTGCTGAACCGATCGATATCTTCGAAATACCGACGACGCGACATGTCGACATCTCAGTGAGATTATCTCGTCAAGATATCGGTCAAAATGAGCTGTCACTTTCCTGCGATAACGCGTATGACAGTTGCAGGGCCAAACGACCTAAGTTTGTCCGAAGCGCACCTTACCTTGCAGCAAGTAGATGACTAGCAACACCTGGTGCTATCAACATCAATAACCAAACTCCAGCGAGACTTGATCCCAAGAATCACGCACACGCAAAGACGGTTCCTGACGTCAGTATTTTGCGAACCCTCCGATTACCGCAATAATGACCGTCAGGACGAGGTCAATCGAATCAAGATACTGGCAGGAAGTGCTGCAGTCAAATTCTGTATGCGCCTAAATTGCGATGCAGGCAACTTGTTTGGGCTTCCGATAGAGCGGTGCTGTGACAATCTCTGCTGGATCTGATTGGTCTGCGGAGAGATCGACTCCATCAGATGATTGGTGAATTTCGACTCAGTTGGTTCCACTGAACCCCAACGTCGAAAGCAGGATAAATATTGCGTCAGGATGATGCTTTCTGAAAGCCTTGCAGGATAGAACTTTTGCACGACGCCCCAGCATGCCGCAGGGCGATGTTTGTTACCTCGCATGTCGAACAGCTTGTGCAGGAAAGCAAACAGACGCATGTCATGCTGCTCTGACTCGTGGTGTGGGCGAAGCGACTGTTCGCATCTTTTCACCGCTGAGGCCTTCATCTTTTTCAGACGATCACGCTACCATTACTTGTCATGTGTATATCTTCTTCGTAGAGTCTAACGTTTTGCTAGGGTTTTCTTAGGTAGACCAGCCAACTACTCTGACACGCTTCCAGGTTGCACAGGCTGCTCGGATTTTCATCAAAGCGTTTGTTGCATGAAGTTCATGCTGCTAGTGTTCCACTTGTGAGTTGTGAGAAGGTCGAGCAGCGGTGGTTACAAATAGGTCACGGTAACAGTGGCGTGCCAACATGCTTCTTTGCATGTTTTGGACCGTGTAGTGCTGCTCGCGTGCTCACTGCTCTGGAGCGGCCACTAAGTCGTGCGTAGGATCGTGTGTTGGGACAGTGTCAGGAGCCGTCATCGTTGGCCTCAGAAGCGCACGGTGCGTCCACCTACTCGCTTAGCTCTCCCTGACCAGCTCCTCCACCCGCATGTCCAGCGTCGTTGCCAGCGATGAGAGTGCGCAGGCGTGGGTTCATCAGGGTGCCGAGGCGGGAGCTCACCCTTTCGTGAACTTTGGTGAAGTGTGGGTGGAATGCGGCGGCGTGAGCTGGGGCTTCTTGGCTGGGGCCCTTGGCGATGCAGGCGCGCTGGAGCCGCAGGCCGGGCCGCGGGCGATGGGCCACCACTGCTACGTCTTGGCTGGTGGAGGAGAGCGCGCACGGTCGCAGCGTCGAGCGGTCACTGTGGCACCACCATGCATGTGGCGATCCTAGGGATGTCTGGCTGAAGGATGGAGGGTGGCGCATGTGGCGACTGACCACGCGCCCCATGTGAGGCCAATTCATCGCCAGCTGCCCTGTACGCATGGCAGCTGGGCGGTGTCCGTCAGGCTGCGCGAGCTTGGCGGGCGTCGTCTTCCCGTGGCTGGTATTGCTGCCTCGATGGCGTTCTCAGGACACCGCCATTGGGCGTGGTGCTCTGGCATCGGTATCGAGAACAGCTCGCCCGTCCGTCCTGCTCGTCTGGCGCGTCCGGACGAAACCATGTACCAGCTCGTGGGAGAGAGCCAGCCGTCGTGGCAGTGTGCGCAGCGTTGGTGCGTCTGGCACGCGGGTGAGGCGTCACTCCTTCGCCGGTGGGCAGAAAGTCGAGGATGCGCATCACGACCCGACTTGCTTTTTGGGTCGTAGCGCGGCTCGACGTCGAGACCGCGCGTGGGGCGGTCGACGTGTCCAGATGCACCACTGGCCACTGCGGAGCGTGTGCGGGTGCGGAAGCTGAAGGGATGACGACCGCCTGCTTCTGCTGGATGACCCGCTCGCAAGATCAGCAGGTAGCCAGACACGGAGACCCTCATCCACCTGCCAGTAGCCAGACGGTACCCGGCGTGCCGTTGACGGTGAACTGCTCCGCGAAGACCTCTGGATCGAAACAGCCAGGCCGGGCGCTGGCGAAAAGCAGTACCCACGCTCGTCTCTCCACGCTCCGGCTGCCACTGGCTGGTCGTGGCGCTGGCGGTCCGGAACGACGGCGAACTTGCGGAAGCGGTGGCGCGGCGTGACGGTGTCTCCCAGCGGACACGTGGAGTCGAAAGAGCAGGGGTAGGGCACTGCTCCTGCCCTTAGTACCTCAAGGCCACGCGTCGACACGGGCGTCGGCGCAACGCCTCCTCGGCAGCCATCGCCTGGTGGCGAATGACGGCGCTAGACCACCTCACGGCCGAAAGCCGGGTCAGCCCGGCCGCAGCCCCAGGCTGGTACGTGCCAGATCATCCAGCAGTTCCGGGTGTGGCGATACGCGCTACGTCCTGGCGGGTCGAAGCGGAAGGCTACTATGACGGCATCGCGCAGGGCGGGTGCTTCCTCATGGATTGTCTGGCGGAAAGCGCTCGGTCGCTGCCCGTTCCTGATATTCGCGCCGGAAGGTGTACTCGAAGAACGTTGAAAGCAGCCCGCACGCAAGAGCGTGCCGCAGCTCTCTCCAGCGGCGGCGCATGCAGCCACTGCCAGTCTCCAGCCGCAGCGGCAAGCCAGGCGTTGAGCATCGCGGAGGATGCCCGCCAGGTGAGGAGACGGCGAGGAGGGCGGTTTTTGAGGCTAACGGAGGCGGTGGTGGAGGATGAGGGAATGATGAGTGGGCATGAACATTCACTTAGTATAGCATTTTGACAGATCACTCCTTTTCAATCAAAACCAATTCGCTGGGCACTATCCAGTCCAGCAACCCTTCAACATAAACGTGGGACCCTAATATTATGAGGTTTACACCTGAATAGAATGTTCAGAGCCAAACCAAACCACACACAGATGTGATGACTATGAATATTAGCAAAAAAATCGATGTGAACTGAAATTATGAGTGAAACATAACAAGATGTTACTGTTATATCGCTTCTTGCTTGGATTACCTTTATTATGTTGCTTCTCACTTGGATTAACGACGCTTCGTCGTCGTCGAACTTAATTTCGGACATTGAGATATGCACTTGTCGTTTATGTCTTTGAGACACACGAACTCAGTTATGTACGTGGTTGTGTATGCTAATCGACATGAAATATGAATTAAACCTATTCCGGCAGAAGCATTTGTGCCAACTAACAGTCATTGCTTGCCAATATTTGAGTTAATAAGTTTCCGCACTCCCAAATTTAAGCAAAACAAGTTCTCCATGTGTTTTGTGGGAGAGCCACCAATTAACATGCCTGTTACAACGAGCACCACTGAAGAGAATGCGAGAACATTCTAGGAAATAGTATTTTTAACGAGTGCATATTCGGATTCTTTTGTAAAATTACCGTGATAAATGGTCCGATTACTGCGGTACCAGTAAAAGCCACCAGCGTTGTGAGCAACAGCATCAGGACCAGAACATATTACAATCACCGAAAACAGGAACTGTAAAACCGAGACGAACAGTGCCGGAATGGGAAAGTTTGCAAGTTTAGGATGCAACTTAATGCCTTGCAGTCCATGCTTTACATTCTGATTTCTTATCAACAACAGAAGCACTCATCATTATGGTTTATTAACAAATCGTCGAAATATGACCTCCGACCCCTATCTCTTTTCTATCGGTGCTCCGATTCCTTACGCCCGTTTTTTATTTCCAACAGATTCACTAGTGTCTTCGAACAACAGCTTTAGTTAACTTTGTGCCGGGTGGCACTACAAATTGAATGTGCCTTGTAAGTCCGTATTTGCCATCATGAACTTCATTAAATTCGATCAGGCGCCAAAAGAAACCCAGGTACTGCTGTTGACGAAGATCCTCCGATGTTTACGGAATTTGTATCCTCGTAGGAGCACTACTCGAAACGTCGACTAACGAACCAGAGATTTCCCGTTGGTCGTTATTCTCTGTTGTAGTTGGTATTTCTTCACGGAACGTCGGCTCACCAAAGTGCCACTGTTATCGGCATTTAATACATTTGGATTATTGGCGACAGAATCGGTTAGTAAAATTAAAAAGTCACTTAGGCGGACTTTTATGATCGATTACAGTGCCTCGTTTACTGAGAATGGGTGTTCGACGCACTGAATATGATCTTAATAAACTCAAGTTGCTGAAGGTTCTCTCTGACAAACTATCGATTCATTTTCTGACGATACTTCCCTTTAATATACGTTGTTCGCCTTCTGTTTTCTACTGAGGGCGATCGTTTTGTGCCGAGGAAATAGGTCGACAGAATCATACAGTGTTGATGCATTTCCTGTAGCCCAGTTCTTTCGCAAGACCGACGATAACTATGGGCGAGACATCACTGTTCACCCTTGCACGGCGACAAAAGATGCGCGGGGAGACTTATTATCAATAACGGTATCATCAGATATATGGGATGTTTGCGGAGGAATGAGAAGTGGGTATGACGAGACTGAACTTTGCGTTATCCTGAAGTTCAGGTGGTCTTCTGAAACACAATCTTCTGCAAGACAAGTAACTATTGCATCATTCACGACGCCAGCATCTTTAAAGCGCTATTGTCTATATCGAACGTGATTGATCGTTCCACTCGATCCCGAGGTCCAGTAGGCGTGTGTGTCAACGATTCTTACAATATGACTGCGTGCCCAGGCTCCCAATACTTTTCGGCATTCTTTCGATACTTCATCGTCATTCGTTTCCTTAACTATAATATTGTCGTAAAGTTACCTGAACAGATCTGCAGCTATCAAAGAAGTCAGCGTTATAATCAATAATACAAAGGTAAATTATGGCCTCTGTCGATGTGGAATGGGCGAACAGCCTTGCCACCGTGAAGGGTTTCACCACATTACATTCAACACTTATCGTACGAAGACCGCAGAACGCATATTTTCGCAGGGAGGCGGTAACATACCTGCCAAACAAGGCGTTCGCCGTGTCCTAAGCAACCACAATCTCTCCCGCCGCCATCAGCGGTTTATGGAAGCCGGATGAGAGGATTCGGTGAGCGATGGGTTTCGAAGTCAAACCGTGAGCTTTCCACAGAACCTGGCTCTAACCGCAGCCTGGCCTCGAGGAGAATCGCGCTGGATCCTTCAGTCTGTGTAATTGGCGCAGGGCAGATACGATGCCTGGCTTATCGAACATGCGCACATGTTTAAAGATGGCCGAGCAGATTCTGGAAGGGGTAGTCATTGTCGACACCTCGATAGCGATCATCGATATCGTCAGGCACGTAGACCGAACCGCTGACCACACCTCGGTGAGGCAAACCATTCCTCAATGGGATAGCCTTAGGAGTGTTGAGAACAGAGTCATCGCCGTACTCAAGCCCACGACGAAATCTCAATTAAATACGGTAGAGAGTTCCAATCCACTGCGATATATGTTGCGGATTGATTATATCCCGACAGAAGACACTATTTCGAATCGATGGTTTCAACTCGCTCAATACTATTACAACTTTGTTCTTCCGTCTCTGATTATTTCAATAACCTCAGTGCAGGCAACAATTGCGCGTGCTTTTCATTGTCTCCTGCCGCAACATCGCATTCGCGTTTCGCCAAATATCGATAGCTCTTCATGATGATGAACTTTAGTTGCGCAGAACACTAACTCTATCTCGACTTTTCACGCTACCTGCTAAACCGTCATAAAGCGTCAAATCAGAATTTCTATGGATTCCTTCATAGTCTTACTGTTTGTCAGTACTTTAACGTTCAACATTTTCTGTACCCGGCGACTTATTTTGGGAAGACTGCTTTTTCTAGCAAACCGATTCGCCTGTATCAATTTTTTTCCAATTCTAAGCGCTTGACGAAAGGTCGTCACCAATCTCTTTGACTTTCTGAAAAGAAGTTTCCACTGCAATTGCTGTGCTATATTTCATTCCATTGAGTATATCTGCTGGCGTGTCGTCACCAGCGCTTGAATTATTGCTTCTATA
>BNJT01000178.1_pt1 | contig 101612 bp, 177 predicted proteins | sample 8540491 | NCBI WGS metagenome assembly BNJT01 (sample SAMD00202455, study PRJDB9452) | human saliva metagenome | host: Homo sapiens | reverse complement strand
TAATTTTAAAAATGCAAGCTTTTTGTTGATTTATCAATCTTTTTATACAAACGCCTCCGTGTGTTTCATTTTTATTTAAAAACAGCTAGAAACATTGTTATATCAACGTTTCTAGCTGTTTTAGTTTAAAAGTTTTAAAAATTATGAAAAACCAATACAATTTTTACTCTCTAAAAATTTATTTTTAAAAATTTTTATTTTTCCTCTTTTTCAATATGAGCTGTTACTGCTAATAAAAAGAATATCGGAAATATTGACATCAAATAGTTGAAATTAAACTCTTCACCAAACGAATGTTTTTAAAGTAAAACATATTAAACAATTTAAATAAAATTGGAATGACATTTAATATAACCGCAGCAATCCAAATTGTTTTTTTCCTGTAAGATTTACTTCTTTTTCTTTACCATTTTTCTTTTTCTCATTGTTACTCCTCCTTAAACTTCTTCAATTTTTATTCTCCATTTTTCTCTTTTTCAATATGAGCTGTCACCATGAATAAAAAGAAAGTAGGAAACAGCGACATCAAATAGATGAAATTAAATTCTTCTCCCAATGAACGTTTAAAGTAGAACACATTAAATAATTTAATCAAAAATTAGAATTACATTTATAATGAGTAGCGCTGCCCAAATTGTTCTTCCTGTAATATTTATTTGTTTTTCTTTACTATTCTCTTTTTCTCATCACTATTCCTCCTTAAACTTCTTCTGAAATAACTCCTAATAGTATCGGAATGAATAGTACAAACTTTTTCTCCCGTTACGTATTCTATGACTGATTCTCCACCAACGAATACTTTCACCATCAATATCGTTAACACTGCAACATAAAAACCAGAATAAGTTTTTTTAAATATTTTTCATTTTGTTATTTTCTTTTACTTCTGTCATTTCCAATCACTTCCTTTACGTTTTTACATATTTAGTATATCTAATTCTCCCTTATCGTTTGAGTGCCTAAAGTCACTATATAACATGACTAAAGTCATTAAAAAGCTAGAGATTTTTTAATTCTCTAGCTTCACATTTCTTCTATCTCTCTGTACAAACTCGAATATCCGTTTTATCTGGTTCAGCTTTTTAATAAAACTGCTAGTAAATCCGCACTACTCGTAACAGCTATCTGCTTGATTCCCCCATTCTACAAAATAATACTGCCGTTCCTTTAACGGTTCTACCTCGAACACTCTGGCAACTAATTTTTCCTAATGGAGAAAAGTCTTTTTCATTTCACTTAGATTACCTTCTTGTAACGCTTCTAGTATCCCTTTAAATTCATCTAGTAGTAACTGTATTTGATTCGCATTTAATAGATGCGTCAACAGTTTAAAAATCATAATAGGATTGATTCCATTTTTCTCGCCTCCTATTTGATTTTTCATCTAACCATTGTTTAGCTACTTTTCAAAATCGGTAACTCTCGATTCGTCAATAATCTTCCTAATTTTTATCTGTTTGTCTTTTCATACAATTTGACCGCTTCCTCATACCCAAGCGTTAATACCTTCATTTGAAAAATCATTTTTCATAATCTGTTAATTCTTGCTCTCACGACTCTTCATTTTACATAAATAATAATGATTCATATTATGACGATTCACTGCGTGATAATAGTCACTCACAATTCCGATTTTACATAATAGTTCACTTTCAATTCCTAATTCTTCCTTCACTTCTCTCAACACTGCTTCTTCAGCATTTTCACTTTCCTCTAAACCTCCACCAGCAGTTTCGATATACGTTCCCTAGCCCGAATAAATCATCTCTAGTAATTTGAACAAAATAAAATTGATCCTGTTCATCCACAACAATTGCTCTAGCACAATGGCGATCTTTTTGTTCTCCATTTCTTTCCCATTCCTTATCTTCTAATTCTAAATAAAATTGTAATTCTTTCATTTATCTTCCTCCAATCGCATTCCTATTATATCTCTTTTTTTCTTGTAATACAAAAAGAGAAGATCCTAAGACCTTCTCTGTTATATTTTAAAAATAATTTTTAATTTTTTTCTTTCGATTTAAAAACTGTATTTAAGAAAGATTGCTAAGACACTCGCTACTACAATCCCGTTTGAGAAGAACATTTGAACAGCGGTTGGCATGCTAACGAATAAATTACTATTATTAAAACCAACTCCGACACTTATCGAAATGGCTGCAATTAAGAAATTATGTTCGTTATTGACAAAATCAACCGTTGATAAAACTTGCATCCCTTTGAAGTGATACAAATCCAAACATCACAAACCATCGCTCCACCAATAACTGGACTAGGAATAATTTGTGCCAAGGCCCAAATTTTGGTAATAATCCTAGCACGATTAAAAACACAGCGGCATAGTATATTGAAGTCGATTTTTAATTCCTGAAATTTTTACTAAAACCTACATTTTGAGAAAAATCCTGTATAAGGGAATGTATTAAAAATACCTCCAAGTAATACTGCCATCCCTTCTGCACGAAGACCATTACGAAGACGAGTTGAATCGATTGTCTCACCTGTAATATTTGATAAAAGCCATATAAACACCTGTTGATTCAACCATTGAAACTGTGGCAATAATACACATCATTGCAATAGATGAAAATTCAAAAGTTGGCGCTCCAAAAATAGAATAGAGATGGAACATGAACAACTGAAGCTTCTCTTACTGGAGTGAAGTCAACAAGCCCCATACTTGCTGCAATCGCAGTTCCTACAACTAACCCAATTAAAAATAGAAATAGATTTAATAAAACCTTTTTATAAAGATATTAATTAAAAGAATAATAACGACAGTAGTTGTTGCTAATAATAAACTTTGTGCAGTCGGTTCTGGAGAATTATTTCCATATTCCCAATCGCTACTGGAATCAATGTTAATCCAATTGTTGTAATCACTGATCCTGTTACAATAGACGGGAAGTAATTAGCTAGCTTAGAAAAATCAGACACTAAAATGACATAAATCCTGAAACAATTAAAGCTCCAAACATTGCCTCCACTACCATGACTCTTACCGATAATAATTAACGGGAGCAACAGATTGAAAGCAACCCCTAACACAATTGGCAAAGTCCTACCCCCAAAATGTTTATTTAATTGCAGTTGTAATAATGTAGCAACTCCACATAAAAAAATATCCGTAGAAATTAAATATGTTAACTGTTCACTGGAATATCCCAAAGCTGTAGCAATCATAATCGGAACTAAGATCGAACCTGAATACATTGCTAATAAATGTCTGTAACCCTAAAAAGAGCCGCTTTGCGAGTGTTTTTGTTGTTGCATTATAAGTCTGCCTCCTCTAAAAATAACATTCCCATTTTCAAAACGTTCAATACGAGCTAAAGAGAATACTGGATATCCAGCTTCTTCTATCAATCCACGACCATCTTGGAATGATTTTTCAATGACAATTCCTACCGCTTCTACTTTAGCACCTGCTTTGTTCGATAATCTCAATTAAACCTTTAGCTGCTTGACCATTTTGCTAAGAAATCATCAATAATCAAGACCTTATCTTCCGTAGAAAGATATTTACTGCAATAGAAACCGTATTGCTTACTTTTTTAGTAAAGGAATACACTTCAGCAGTTAATACTCCTTCATTCATTGTAATGTTTTTAGATTTCTTCGCAAAAATCATTGGGAACATCTAGTTTGTCAGCTACATAAACCGCCGGAGCAATACCGGATGCTTCAATCGTAACAACTTTTGTGATTCCTGCATTCGCAAATTTTTCTGCGAAAAACTTCCCCAATTTTATGCATCAGACGGATATCCACTTGGTGAGTTAAAAGGAATCCACTTTAAGGATATTCTCACCTAAACATGCACTCATCTTTCAAAATACGTTCTTCTAGTAATTTCATAAGTCCTCCTACTAATCCAATAGTTTTTCTTACTTCCTCACAACACTTTTATCCCAATCAAAAACCATACATTTATGTTTTTGTATCATTTGGAATATCTGTATTTTAATACTATCTACTTATAAAATCAATAGTTTTAATTATGAAATTTCAATTAAAACCGAAACAATAAAGTTTAAATACTCTAAAACATTCATTTTGACAATCACTGCCACCACCCGTCTAACGTGGTTTGAACCGAGGCTCATAAGCTCAGATTACAAAGCCAGCGCCTCAAGACGCTGGCTTTCGCTGTCTCAAGCCTTTTATTGCTTTTGATCTCGTCACTTGCCTCTTAAAGAGCGTTTGTATATCACCCATCATCCCCTAAAGGGATCCTCATACTCTTTTTGCGCTTAATTTATCAGTTGCTACTATCTATTGTTTTCTTGTCTTGATATACTTTCTTAGTAGCTTCCATTGAGACCTACTGTGCTTACATAATAGCCTTCTGCCCATGACGGTTCCCAAATTTATATTTTAAATTTGTGTTTATCAAAACATCATTAGTGCGCTTTTTCCCTTTTTAAATACCCCATAAAACTTGAAATACTTTATCCTTGGTGGAATACTTTACCAACATATGAGACGTGATCCGGCATAAGATGTCCTTCTATAATCTCTACCCTTTATAACTACACAATCGACGAAATATTTCTCCCAAACTTTTCCTATATTGATTATAGATAACTTTCCGTCTATACTTAGGTGTAAAAACAATGTGGTATTTACACATCCATTTTGTGATGTGATAAACTGTTAGCTTTTTTCAGCCATATTTTTCTCCTCTCGCTATATGATGAGGCTTGAACACCTTTATTGTATCGCGATTGGAGTTTTAGTATAACCTTCGATGCGCACCCGCATAGCGGGTGGTTTATTTTCGTCACGCACCTCACGGAGCGTGACGGACTGAAAAGAATCACATAATAAAAAGGCCGTACTATAATCGTCCGACCTTGAAATAGCTACATTAAAAATTATTTTAATGTTACAGAAGCTCCAACTTCTTCTAATTGAGCTTTTAAATGCTTCTGTCTCTTCCTTTAGCAACGCCTTTCTTTTAAGATTCCAGGTGCGTCATCAGCTTTCAAAAGCTTTAGCTTCTTTTAATCCTAAACCAGTAGCTTCACGAACAACTTTAATTACTTTAATTTTTGTTGTCGCCTGCAGAAGTTAATTCTACATCGAAGTCTGATTTTTCTTCAGCAGCTTCACTCAGCGCCACCAGCTACTACAGCTACAGGGAGCTGCTGCTATTTACGCCAAATTCTTCTTCGATTGCTTTTACTAAGTCGTTTAATTCTAATACAGTTTGCTTCTTTTAATGTCAGCAATGATCTTGTTCAATGTTTAATGCCATTTTAAATTCCTCCATTTTGGTTCATTATGATTATTTTTGATTAGCTAGCTAGCTTTAAGCATAGCTTATCTTTTTGGTCTGCAACGGCTTTGGAATACCAATGCAGTGTTACGAACTGGTGCTTGTAATACTGATAATAGCATTGATAGTAAGCCTTCATGGTTTGGTAATTTTAAAGAGCTTCGATTTCTTCTTTAGAAGAAACTTTTCACCGATTACACCTGCTTTTAATTTCTAAAAGCTTCAACTCTTTTCAGCAAAGTCAGCTAAGATTTTAGCAGGAGCTACTACGTCATCGTTACTGAAAGCTACAGCTGATGGTCCCTTTGAAAAATGTCATCCATTCCTTCTAAACCAAGCTTCTTTAGCTGCACGTGATAAGATGCTGCTTTTTAGCAACTGCAAATTGTCACCTGCGTTGTAATTCTGTCACGTAAGTTTGTTGCTTTAGTTCAGCTGTAATTCCCTAAATAATCCCAGCACCCAACAGATGTTGCGTTTTTGAATTTGTTCAGCAACTTCAGAAACTCTGTTGCGCTTTTTAGCAATAATTGCTTCACTCATCTTCGTGTTTCACCTCCTGAATTTTAGGTAGGGTATACTCTATGCCCACAAAGACATAGAAATAAGATCAACTTGTTCTCCCTCGGATATTCAGGCTAACGCCTCCCTACTGTCTTCGGTCGGATTCAACTAGAAAAATAGTTTACAAGGAACTAAAATGTTCTTGTCAACTAGTACATTTTGAATCATTTTCGAGTTGTAAACAAAACTGAAACATGTACCATTAAGGTTTTTCATTTTCAGCCTAAACTCGTCCGCTCCTAAATAATCACATTTTAGTACAACCTTTACCTGGGAGCATTAAGTCTAATCTTTTCTTCTTAAATCGAGTGGGTTCCATCCTAGCTTTTCAAAGATTATCTCTAAAATATCTCCCGTTGCAACGTCACATTTTGCAGGACTCACACATGCATTCCTACGCAGCTTTTTCTGAGTTCTTTGATAGCTTCTTTCCTAGCTACGACCCGTTCTACAAAATTTTCACCATACTCCACGCACATATTCCCCAAAAGCGTTAGAAGCTCCAGTTTCACCATATCCTACTTGGAAACCTGTTCGCAACTTCTCCACTTCTGATTTTGTTGGTATAGAATACCCTTCCTGAGCCAATTTGAATCTTTCCTAAAATAATCAAGATATTCTTTTCTATTGCATTAAAATCGAGTGAGCTCTACTTTCCTATCTGCTCCTTCTTATCGTTTTCTCAGACAAGCCGTCAAAAGACAGACAGCAGCAACAAAGCTAAAACAACATCATAGACTGTGATCCTTATTCTGCTTCATATGAGTTAACCATCTCCCAGGCAACATTGTTCTATCTAAGTGCTACACTGCCGGTTCTTGCTTTAATAGCTGGAAGTATCAGTCCGCAAAGTAATGCCAGATTTCCTAATGATGCGATTACTGCAACAATGCGCTGCTATTGCAGATACCCAGTGAGCCGTCATAGGTGAATCGCTCGCAAAAGATAACCTATCATATAAACAATCACAAATAGAAATAAACAACGATATTAAGCATATCAATATAATCAGAAGACAAGCGAACCTCAACACCAATACCAGCTTCTGTTGTTTTTGATGCTCCCTAGGTACTCTCTAATTCGTAACCTCGCAGGTCTCTTTGCTCAATGAGGACAACCAATGTTTATGTTGTCCCAAAACAGCCACAAAAGCTTAGACATAGCTTGAAGTCATTATTAATCCAATCGACAAACATTCTAAAATTTACCGATGTAGTATCACCACCGTCAAATCTAGTAATATTTTCAACTTTCCACCAATGGTAGTCAAAGCCTGACGCACCATCTACATAACTTCCTCATCCGCTCCAATGGGCAATTACTATAGATTGTACCAATAACCATTGTTATTGAGTTTGATTGAAAAGTACTTGGAACATGTGACAAAACTGGTTTACATCCATATATATATAATCGGCGTTCTCTTTCCATCAATAACTATACCGACAACGTTAAAATGGGAGAAAGATTTTAAAGTATCTTTGCAAAGATGCAACTAAATATTTTGATTGATAAAATTATGAGCTTTCTTTATTAGGCCAACTTCCATTTTGTCAGTTTTTCATAAAACCACATCGTCCCTCAGTAATTGGAACATTGTACACTTCATCATATCCCGAGCAGTATAACACCTCAATATTCTTTATTTTATGACAACTTACTTATGCATCTGTAGTTTCGCTCAAATTTTGAAGTGGAGCAAGGAAAACTCTTTATTTGAGATATAACAACAGTCACTCAGTTGATTGCATTATTTCTATAAGCTTTTTATAACGCCTTCACTATCTAAAAGATTAGAGTCAACATAGATATAGTATAAGTTGGACTATAACCAAACATTTGAGCATTAATCGAAAGCAGAGATTCTTTTCCCCAGCGTACCAACTAATACAGCCGTTACTCATAGCTATAATACCGATGATAAACATAGAAAAACTAGTTAAAAATGTTCGTAATGGAGAGATTCTAAGATCTTTTAAAACCATCCGGAAACATTTGAAATTTACTCATCCATATTCATAAGATATCATCAATGCAATATCATTACCATGACAACAATAATAATGTTGTTCTTTCTTTTACGATCTGGCATCCAAAAAGAATATCACCTTTTCTCCAGTTTTATTATCAAGTGCTCCCGTAGGTTCATCAGCAGATTGGGAAATATTCTGGAGTGTTGCTAAAGCTCGTGCAATTGCTACTCTTTTATGTTGCTCTCCTCCCTGACAAACCACTCGGATAATCATAAAATCTATCTTCTAACGAAAACCATAGCAAAGAACTTCTAATATTCTCTCTCTTTCTTCTTTAGGAGCTATATTTGAATATAACAGATCGAAATAATATTTTCCCAAAACTTTTAAAATGTTTTTATCAATGAATAATTTTGAAATACAAACTTACTTGACTCTCATCCTTGAAATTTTCTTTATCATTTAAATTTTTATAGAAATACCCTTTATATTCAAAAATACCTTCAAATGAAGAATTTAATAATCCTAAAATTGAGATTAAAGCTAGTTTTTACCAGAACCACTTTTCCTGATTATCGCATAACTTTTTCCTGCTACAAAAGTTCAAACCCTACATTATTTACAGTAATCAACGTATCTCCATTATTCTTAACTTTACATTAGCTGTAAGATTTTCAACCTAATTAAAAATCTTCATTCATCTACCTAGTTTTTCACGTGGGTCAATATTTGGGGGTATAGTTTGAACCTGATCCCCAAACATTGATTCCAGATATTATCTCAATATATGCACCATCTGTTGCCCCTAATACAACATTAGTTTTTACACTCACCATTAGTTACTTTAGAAACAATCCCGTTTTTAACCTTCCTGCTATAACAGAAACAGGAAGAATCATAATATCATTCCTAGATTCGGTAGTAATAACTACTGTTACCAACTGACCCAATCTTAAAGGTGTTCATGACTTATTAAAACATTGTATTTTATCAGTTTCTTCACTAGATAAAACAACAGCTAATATATCTGCCGGTCCAATTCCATCTTGACTTGGATTTGGCTTTCATAACTTCAGAGTCCATCTTGCATTCGTAGCTTTAACTTCAACAGAAAAGCCTGTATGTTTTCAACTCAAAGACAGGATAATTCTTCGGAACATTCCCTTCACAACTAAACGTTTCAAAAACAATCTGCATCAACCGGTGTATCATCCAATATCCCCAAACATATCCGATTACATCCCCCTTTTGACAGAAGTCGTCTCGGAAACCTTTGATTTAAAAAGCCCACTATTCTCTGATACAAAATAACAAAAGGCGAAGCTTTCTTTATGTCAGTTTTAGCAGAAAGAGTGGGGATGTCTCCTCTCACTTCAACTCGTCTCAATGCTTTTCCCTGTCTCTCATCTGAAACTTTACTCTATAGCCTTACCACAACCAGCCCAGACTGAAAAATTAAACTTATAAAAACGAGTATAACTAAAAGCTATACAGTATTCATAATTTAGTAAGTGAGAGTGCCTCCCCAATTAATATCAGCAAAACCAAGATGATGTAGCTTGCATTCTTCACTGAAATGCAAACTTAGTACCATATAACTATATCATCCCATTGTTTTTGCTCCTTTTAGAATTCCATTGCAAAGTATCAGTAAACTGTGGTCCATCAGACATTTTTCATATTACGTAATCCTAGTCTCAAATAACTCAGAAGGCATCATTATCAATATATAAACTTATTGGACCGTCATACTGTGTGTGTTCTAACATAATCATACTGTACCTAACGATCCAGACTTATTTAATTCTCCGCTTACATAAGTATTATCTGCATACACAGCTTGGCTAAGCCCAAAATTCACAACTAACGCAAAGCCCCAATGAGCAAATAACTAACTTTTTCATGTCCTTCTCCTTTCAACCATTAAGAAATAATAGTAATAGAAATCAAAGAATCTTATCCCCATTTTTATACCTCCTTTGGGTCCATATAATTCGACATAATTTAACCTCCTTCATTTAAAATTGTAACATCCATTAACAACAACTTTCACTACCTATTACCACAATTACAATTTAAACATATATAATTCCCCATGAACCATCTAAAGTCAAATAATTGATGTATACACTCCCAAAACATTCGCAATATCACTTGCTATCTTTAAACTAGTATAACCTTCTCAGTCTCATTTTATTTATACTTATTCATGACATTCCGATACCCAATCTATGTTGAGATAAACCCAACGGTTTTCTATATTGTTCAATTCTACTTTTTCAAAACATTTCCTCGCACTCTTTTTGGTTAATTTAAGCTTTTACCAGAAAAACGTTTTCATGTCAACGTATTAAACAAATTAAACTCAAGTAAAAATACTCTAATTAATGTTACAACACATTTACTCTAACATTTCTGGAAGGAGCTTATAGAGATATTAATGAAAAGCTACATGAAGTCATTAAAAATAGCGAATTGTCTTTTTACCTAAAGTCCGTAAACAAAAAGGATTCCTCTCTTAACGACAAAGGAACTACTCAATATGGATATATGCGGAAAATTTTTAAAAGTATTCCTTTAGATATTCCATCTGTACCTCTAAGTAAAAGGAAGGCTTAAACTTTTCTTTTTAAATCTTAAAATTCTCCTTTCCAACAAATTGCATCTTTACAATATCAAACTTTCAAATCAACAAACATAATTTTTGCATTTTAAATATTTTTGCTTACTCTCTAAAATGAGTTTTGTCAATTCTTCAGAAGTGACTGCTCCAAAATATTCTGTTAATTCAAATGTGTCTAATACATGCTTTTAATCTCTTCTTCTACCATACGCACGCCAATTAATTGGGTTTCTACATCTTGAATTTCTCGTTTAGGAGAAATCTCCCGAATACTACATTTTGTAATTCTTCCTTGTTCTACTTCTAAATACACTTGAATCGTTCCTGCTGCAAATCTTCCATCACGGTAGTCGCTATATTGTGGAGATTCTCCATAATTCCAGTCCCAATTTTTATACTTTTTAGTTGTCAATTCATCAATAGCTTTCCAATCTTCTTCCGTTAACACATAACGTTTTTGCTTCATCTATTGAATCAATTCCTAACAACTTGCAGAGTCATTAAGTTTTTAAATTCATCAATGGTAATTCCTTTGATATTCTGGTGCTAAATTTGGACGAATCGAACCTACTCTTGCTCTTGTTGATTGAATCCCTTTTTGATTGTAATTTCTTTTTATTTGATTCAAAACTTTTTCCATTGCATCATAATCAACATCTAATAGTAAAAGAATATCCTCCATAAACACGTCCATTACTAATCGTCATTGCAGCTCCAGAAACTTTCTTCCCATCAATCGTTAAGTCATTTCTACCAGTTTGTTTCCACTCCAGTTGCCCCTAACTCATCGCAGCGCTTGAATCGCCGGAGCATATAGTTCTCTTGAAATCTCAAACACTCCATTATCTTGAATTAAATAACAAAATATTGCAGCACCTGAATCTACATACGGCACCACCACCAGTATCTCTTCTAACTACTTGAATATTATGTTCTTTTAAATATTGTTCATTCACTTCTGCAACTGTATTTTGAATTTTTCCAATTTCCACTTTTGGATCACAGTAATATGGAAATAAAATATCATCATCTAAAAAATACATTTTGTTGTGCATACTATTTTTGCATCGCAAGAGCTACTGCTCCATCTGTAACATACTTTCCATTTCTAATTGGTTCAATCAAATACATAAAAGCTTTCCTTCTTCCTTCAATAATTGATGATGTTTCAGTATTAATGTGTGCAATATTTTCCTGATAATAGTAGGGTGCGATTTCCAGATGGCTAAAGGCACTCTATAATGTTTATGATTCATGCTTACATAAATCGCATTTGGATTTTCTGTAACTTCTTTTGGAATGGCGTTTTTAATAAATTGTGGTGTTGTAACATCCAATTCCAATTTCTAAATAGACTACTTTTTCCTATCTCATATTGTTTTAAAAAGCATCATAACGAGCTGTATTTTTAAAGAAATCTGCAGATTCCACCATCCCTTTTTCAGCATTACGCTGTTAATCTCTAATGGTGCACTACATTTCTGGACAAAACGGAATTAATTCATGCAGGACTTTCTTATCTTTTTTGCCTTGCAATCATTTCCGAATTAGCTCATCTTTTCGATAAGTTTGCGGATGACAATGTTGGCTACATTGTAATAGTCCGTATTCTCCTTGAATATGAAATACTTTCTCCCATATCAAATCCAGCTACTTCAAAGGCATTATCAGCATCTCGTAGTAATAATATGATACGGTTTTGTTTCAAGCATTTCTTTTCAACTCAACATAAGCCGCTCCCACTGGTTGATCTAAATAATCCAGTGCAATAAAACGACTTTGAAAAGACCAGTACTCTTCCCAACTAGCAAATTGAAATAAACTTGCTTTGTAACATATCTAATAATTGATACTTTCAATAAAATCTGAAAAAGCTGATTCAAACGTTCTCCCAATATAAGTGAACCCATCCGCAGCAGACATTCCTGCACCAATTCCCTACAACAATAGCATCCGCTTCTTCAAATCAAAACTTTTTAATTGTTGCGCCTGACTTTCCATCTCTTGTATCGGTATAATCCATTCCCAATGCTTTCCTTCCTTCTCTTATCCTTGTAATAATTTTCTATAAGCCATTTGTTCTTCATTTGTATAAGTCGATAAAATAATCGTTTCTGGAAAGACGTGTTACCACCCAATCCCTTTACAACCGAAACTGCAATTTGAGCAGCATCTTTCTACCGGAAAACCAAATTGACCCTGTTGAAATCCCACAAAAAGCAATACTTTTCAACTTCATTTCTTCTGCCTCTCTTCAAGCAACTGATGTAACATTTCTCTAATAATTGTCTCCGAATAGGCGCAACGGACTTTCCTGTTGGAATAAAAGGATCTACTGCATGAAAACATATTCACACGGCAAATGAAAAACTTGGTGTCACCTTCACAAATCCCACCGGTTCTTTTTCTTTTTGATTAAGTTGGATTTGATGACAACATTCTCGTAACTGGACTCCTCGCAAAAGTATGAATAGCATATCTGATACACTGATGATTTGGAATAAAAACATCCTAACAAATCACTATTTTGCCGCATTTACAATTGCATCCACTTCTAAATGACATAAGTCCCCATAATATAATTTTTACCTCTCTTCATTGGTATCTTTGGCAACTTTCCAATCCAATAATTGCCCCATGTATGGTATTGCTTTAAATAAGCCTCTTCCAATTCTAAATAACGGATGTCCGCTGGAGTAGCAGGTCGAATATTGACTAACCCACGCCAAATCTCTTCTAATTCTTTCTTGATTTTCCAGAGATAATCTGGAGCAGAGTTCCCCTTTTTCCTCCATCAAAAAGTAATCATTTGCTGTAATCGATTAACTGTAGTGTCTTTATTCATCTTCTAATGCCATAAATTGCGCTTCATCAACATCTGTTAATACGACTCAACCAATGTTCTTCTGGTTTTTCAGAGTTTAATAATGTTGGCTCATCTCACTGCAGCTTTATTATATGCTACCACTTTTCCTCCAATTGGAGTCACAATAGACATCACTGTTTTTGAAGCTTCCGATACTGAAACAATTTCTTCCTCTGCTTCTAACACTTCATCTTGGCTAAATTAGACAAAACCAATTGTACCCACATCATCTTGTAACTCTGGTGTCATACAGAATCAGTATAACGTCTCCTTCTTTATCAATCCATAAAAAATTTTGCAAACTTTCTCATCTTATTCATCCCTTTTCTACTCGATACAATTGTGCAGTAATAATTCTAACGCACGTTTCCGATTTTTCAAAATCTCCAACTAGTGGAATCATTAATAATTCATCTGGATTACAAACTTGGTATAATGCATCCAGTTGCACTTTTTACTGCCTAGATCTCCAACAATTAACCGTTGACGATTGTCTTCGATTGTTTTCTTTCTACTGGAATTACTTCTCGATTCTCCACATCTTTTATTTGTTTGGGAATGTTTCGAAATTCACTAAAATCTTGTTTTCCCTACATCCATAAGTCTAATGCTGGCTTCATCTCCTCGGCTTTTTCCCTCATTATCTACAATCACGACAAAACTGCTAAAATAAAAGGAGAATTTGTTCCATTTTACTGATTGAAATTCTTTACGACATGCCGTTGCTAATTCTTTTGCTAATACAAGAGGCTCTTGAGGAATATACGGGAAAAATTCCATAAACAAACTCTAAGCCATTTTTGCAGCAATATGAATCGAGATTCACCACCCATTCCTAATAAAAATTGTTCTGGAACTCTCTCTGTATAAGGAACAGCTTCATTAGTATGTATGATTTCCTGTACATCAGCTACCCATTGCCCAAACTGAGATTTCACGTATAATGACTTTTCAAAGCTGTCGAAACAGATTTTTGTCCCTGTCGAATTTCCTAGACCGATATCAATTCTTCCAGGGGAATAGCACTTAACGAATGCATCACTTCAGCTACCTTATACGTTGCATAATGCAATCCCATAATGCTGAACCAACATGAATGCTTTTAGTTTGAGCAGCAATTGCTGGAATCACCACTTCAGGTGCACTGATCGATAGAGCATTTACTCATGGTGATTCCGCCACCCAAAAACTGTGCAGTAGCCCAAATCTTCTGCCATTTTTAGCTAATTGAATCTGTCTCTTGAACTAGCTTCTTCATTTGTTTTCCCAAAATCAATCAACTACGCCACAATCTAGCTACACTAATTTTCATCGACAGCTCTCTCCTTATAGTTAACTTCCAAACTTCTAAAAGAAATCTCTAACATCTTTATGAAGTGACTCTCCAAAATCCATTAACGGTACAATATCTTTAAATGCAGCTTGAGGAATCGCAAGCACGCTTCTAAATTTCGGTTTAATCGATAATTGAATTTCTTCTCATTTACCTTTCTAATCCAGCAAATTCAGGATCTGTAATCAATGGAGTCGATAAATCCAACAAAACTCGCATGTTCTATCAGCTTCTAATGCTTTTTCTTGACTATTAATGCCGCCTGAGGCAATCACTGCTACTTTCCCTTTTAACGCTTTATAAATTACTGCATTCACTAATTCACCTTGATGAGGACCTTTTGCGCGAATTTTATTTCGAAATACATCATGCCCCCAACTCGCAATCGCTAATAATCAATCGAAGCAATAGTTAGAGCTTGATGGAAAAATTCTAAAACTCATCAATACTATAGCCAATTTGATTCCCTCTAGTTTCTTCGGGAGTTGCTCTAAAACCTAATATAAACTGTTTCTGCAACATATTGCTACAATGGTTTTCTTGAACAACTTTCAACACTTCAATCCAATTCGAGAACGATTCTCTAAAGATTGTGATCCATATTCATCTGTTCTCTCATTTGAAAAAGTAGAGAAGAATGTTTGAATTAACAATCGTTGAGCAGAAGAAATTTCCACTCCATCAAACCCGCTTCAATCGCATTTTTAGTTGCCGACGATAATCTTCAATTACTGATGAATTTCTTCAATTGTCATCTCATGCACTTTCATGAGGAAATGGCGATTGTAATTTCATCGCACCTAGGCCCTACAACTGTTTTTATCTCGATTCAATGCATGACTGGCAAAACGTCCTGCATGGGTTAATTGTAAAATAGCTGCGTCGCTCCTTGAGATTTCATTTCCTGAGCTAATTTCTTCAGCCCTGGAATAGCCGCCTCATCCATCGCACTAAATCCAAATTCAAATAGTTGTCCTTGTTTATTGACGTACGCTGCCCTGTAATTTGTAAAAGCAGCAGAACCTGCACGTCTCTTTGCATACAATAAATCATCTTGCGTAATATACCCTTCTTCCGTTGAAGAATTCGTCACCATTAGCGATAATACAAAACGATTCTCTAATACAATATTTCCCTTCAATGTAAAAGGTTCAAACAATGCGTCTATTGTTTTCATTTTTAAAAACACCTTCCTTAACCACACATAGTTTCTATTGTATCACTTTTCTGACTTCATGCTGGAAATATTTTATGAAAACTTCCATAACTCGTCTTCTTCCCACTGTTCAGCAATCATTAGCAATAAATCTTCTCTACCTTTTGCAGCACCTAACTCGCACTCAATTGGCATACCTTCCTGTGGTGACCAACTGGTAGACTAATCGCTGGTTGACCTGTAATATTCATCCGTTGCGTAAACGGGAGTATCTTCCACACTCGACTCAAACATCTTCCACACAATTTCTGACGTTCTTCATGTGATAATGCTGAGAATATGCTCCATCTTCTCGATTAAATCAGCGTCTAAAGAATACGCATCTTGTTTTGGCGCAGTATTGGCAACCGTCGTGTAACAACAAACATCATACGTATCTGCGAAGTTGCATCATTTAGCTTCCTGCATAACGATCCCAATCCCCCGCAACTCGTGCATAATCAGCCCCGTCACCATTAAACCACTTTGATACATGACCCATGTCATCAATTCCATATCAAAACGAGGTCATTTGACGTGCAATTGTTTCTCCATTCTTTGAAACATGACAACGGTCTCTGCCCCACTAATGAGATAAAAATCCTTTTTGGAGTTCAATTCCATTAATCGGATCTTCACTATTTCACTGACTTCATGTCCATCTAATTCAAATTTCTTCGCCATTTTCGGCGAACAACTTGTTCCACTTCACTAGAAACTTTTTCCACCAATCGGGTGCTTTCAATAATATCCCCACTTTCAATGGGCGATTCAACTTAGAAAAACAAATTTTCTTCTTGCTAAACAAAGGCAATGGAAAACGGACTTTCTAATTGGCAAGTTTGTAAATGCCACAACAAATTCCGAGTATCTCTCACCGTCTTAGTCACAAATTGAAACTGTCGCTCCATTCCACCCACGATAAGAACCAGGCCCCACTGGAACACGACCACGAGTCGACTTCAACCCAATCAATCCATTATGGCTGCAGGTACACGAATCGAACCTCCCCATCACTTGCAGCTGACATTGGAGAAATCCCTGCAGCAACAATCGCAGCAGCTCCTCCACTGGAACCACCAGCATTTACGGATTCATCTAAAAAATGACGAACGGAACCATGTAACTGAGCATCACTCACCATTTTATACCCAAACTCAGGCGTATTCGTTCTTCCTAATATAATAAAGCCAAGTTCTTCCTAGACGTTTCACAAAATAGACTTGTTTCATGACAAATATAATCTTTAAACAAACGAGAACCATAAGTACACGGTGTCCCTTTTTCTCTTGCCCTAAGTCTTTTTAAAAAATAAAAGGAACTCCCGCAAAAGGTTGATTGTTCACTCGAAACTTCTTCGCTTCTTCTATCCTTCTTCATAACGTGTTGAAACAATCGCATTTAATCTCGGATTCAATCGTTCCGCCTTTTCAATCGTTTCTAACACCAATTCAACGGACTTACTTGTTTATCACGAACCGCTTGCGCCATACTAGTCGCATCTTGAAAGCATCTCACACCCTCTTTCACAATCTTTCGCATTGTCATTATATACAGTTACATTCTTTATTGGCAGTGAGAATGCATGGGAAGAATAGTCATATTTTTAGTTAAAAAAACAAAAGAAAATAATTCTTAGCATTGAATTTCTTCTGTTTTTACTTTTACGATATTAATCAAAAGGAGGAATTAGCATGAAAAATAGGAATTGATGCAGGAGGAACAAAAACAATTGGGATTTTTATATAAAGAAAACCAAGCTATCGACAGCATCAAAGAGAAATGGGAAATCCTATTGTTAATTTTAATATGGCAGATTAACAATGTAATTCATGTAATCGAAAATTTACTTTTTAAAAAATAAGGTAAATTATTCCAATATAGCTATATTAGTATCGGGATGGCTGGAGCCAGTACACTCATTCAGAATTAACATCAGCATTTAAAGAAAAACTTCATTGTAAATTTTTCAGTTGAATCAGATTTAAAAATGAGTCATGTGCTACTTTTAAAAATAAAGATGGTAATCTTTTTATAGTAGGAACAGGGTCATCACTTTTATGCAGAAAAATGATCCAATTTATCCAAAAAGGTGGTTGGGGGCACATACTAGGTGATGAAGGAAGTGGTTATTGGATTGGAAAACAAATTCTAAAAAACATACATAAACTTCTTAGATTATAACGAAAGCCCTATGGACTTCCTTGATTTTACTACCTACTATTCAACAAATTTTTCCCAAATCGTCAATCAATTATAAACACAGTATATAATAGTCCTAAAACAGAGTAGCAAAATTAGCAACATTATATTTACATTACAACAATAATCTATTTCTAACATCTATTTGCGCAACAAGCCGGAAAAAGATATTGCTAAAGTTTTGTTATCTTGTAATCAGAAGACAATATTATTGTTGCTTTTGAAGGTAGTGTTATTAAAAACAACTCCCATGTATTAAATAGCGTTTTAACTGAAATCGAATCACGTAATAAGACTTTAACAATTATTCCTTCTCTTCCAGCAACCGAGTGTCTTCTACTTCTAACAAATAAACCCTATTGCAGTCCTTCTCACAATAGGTTTATTTGTTCTCTCAGTTGGATAAGTTATCTGACCTAAAATAACACTTTTTACTTGCCCCTGTTGCAGAAGGTACATTTGACGGTCTCATATGATAAAGTTTGATTACCTAATATCACCAAAAGCTATCGCTTCTTTAGCTTCTGAAGAATATCCTAAATCTTCTTGAATCAGTATCTCAATTTCTGGTAATTCTATCAAATTTATCAGACACTTATTATATGCTCCTCCACCGGCAATTATACATTTATCAAATGATACTGATGAATAAAATATTTTTATAATGATAAGCAATAGAATAAGCTGTAAACCATGTTAATGTAAAAATAATATCATTTTTATTATAATCTTGATATTTTTCTAAAAGTGCATATGTGTAATGTTCTCCAAACATTTCTCTTCCTGTCGTCTTAGGGATATCTAATGCAAAATAGGGATGTTTCTTCAACTCCTCAGCCAATAAAGGGATTAAATTCCCCTTACTTGCATACTCTCCATTTTTATCAAACTTTTCTCCATATAACTTTTTGTACTGCACCATCAATCATCATATTTCCTGGTCCGGTATCAAACGCTATTACTTTAGTAAAATTTCCTTTTTAGGGAAGAAAAAGTAACATTTCCAATTCCCCTATATTTTGTAATGCGACTGCCTGATTTTCATCTGCATATAATAAATACTCACTGTAAGGTACTAAAGGGGCACCTTCTCCACCCACAGCCATATCCATTACTCTAAAATTTGAAATCACTGTAGTTCTACATTCATTAGCAATAATAGCAGCCTCTCCAATTTGTAATGTACTAGGGATATAATCAGAAAATGCTTTTTGGGATATGAAATATCGTCTATCCATGACTAGCTATAAAAAGCAATATCTTCTAAATTCACCGAAAGATTCTTTAGCATAATCTTTTTACTGTTTCTGCAAACAACTTCCCTAATTCAAAGTTTAGGAACAAATTAACTCTACAGGAATCAACTCTCTACTACAACATTTTTCTTATTTTATCTCTCAAATATTCAGAATTTCACATGTTTTAAAAGTTCAATTGTTTTACCTGAGTATCTTCATCTTTACCGGTAATATCACAGAGAACTACATCGACATCCATCTAACTGAAGTTCCAGACATTAACCCAACTGCTAACACTATAATTTCTTACTGAAATTACGAGTTCGAACAAGCAAATCTTTTGTTGAATTAAAATCAATTTTTGCAATGCCATAATACAGTAAGTCCAGTAATAATCAGAAGGCTATTTCTAGAAGTGATTGAACCTAATCGAATTTCCTTTTTCTTCAATTGGAACAAAAGTTTAATATCTGACAAATTCGAAAGTGTGGATTTCAAATTAAATTTGGTTACTCCTATAATTTTAGCTCCAATTTTTTCGGCATTCTTAACTACAGTATTAACTGATTCGGTTTTCTCCACTATAACTCAACAACAATCACCACATCATCTTTTTCTAGTTGAGCGATACGTGCCATTAGTAATGTATGTAAATCTTTATCATATATAACATTTTGATGAATTCTAGTCATTTTATGATAAAAATCTAAACAAACAACACTACTTTCCCCAACTCCTAATAAATAAATTGTTTTTAGCGCTATTAATTTCACTTCTATTGCTTTTTCTAATTCACGATAATCTATTAAATTAAAAGTTTCCTTTATATTTTGAGTTACCATATTTTCAGTCAATAACAATCGTAAAAGAATCATTGGGTTTAAAAAGTTTCAAGTTCATCTTCAACACTAGCCACTTCAGTCTCTTTTAGCCAACTCTACTTTGAATGCTGGCAATCCCTTTATACCCCATTTTTATAAAAATCTAACCTAAAGCAGATGCAGAAGTCTTCGTAACATCCCCTAATTCTTTTTGCATTGGAATCCAATACTAGTTGTCTACTTTTTAAAATAAAAATCTGCAATCACTATTCTGTATCTGTAAAAAGCATTTATTAGACTTTAATTTTATATAATACACTCATTCTACACTCTCTCTTTTATAGTTGAAGTTTTTCAATTGCTCTAGTAAAACATTTTCTCCATTCATCCTTACCATAATCTTGTACATTTATGGATTCCACAACAATACCTGGTTCATACTTTTCTTGATTCTTTTCAACTTAAATCTAACGAGGACCAACTAATATAATATCAACATTTTTAGATTCTATTTCATTTTTCACACTACTTAAAGGAACTGCGAAAATATCAAAAATATCGATATCAATCTTTTCTCAGCTGCTTTCATTTTTATTTACAAGTAAACTTGTCGACATCCCTGCATTACAAAACCAACATAATTGTTTTCATCATTCTTCAACTCCTACAAATTTAAATTTTGTACCTTCCTTAATAAACTCCAACAAATTTATTGAATTTTTCTGATACCTTTCCTATTACATTTACTCGCTCATCAGATAATAAAAGGTTTCTTTACAATTTTGCAATTCCTTGATATCTTCCATACAATTCATTATCTATGGTAATAACACTCTACTTCTCTGGCAACAGTATTAAAAAGGAACAATGTTCTCTTTTTAATACTGTTCTTGATCTCTACACAACGTACTACATTCATAGCTACATCTTTTCTATTAGATAATACTATATTTGCAAAATCTGAATCTATTAAATAACTTTACTTCTAAAAAGTAAAAATATGGTGATTTTTATAAAAATCAATTTTCTCTAATTCTTTTTCAGAAATCCTAACATCTCCAACAATTACTTCATCAATAGATAATTTTTTTCTACACATTCAATATAATTTAACAGAGGCAATTGTTTTCTATGTTTTTCTATCGTTGGCAACCCTTCAAAGACCGGTCCTCTTTTTCACTTCATCTCCAGGAATAAACATCATTGTTTTTAATCCATATGATTTTTAATCTTTTATTTTTTCAATAAAGCCAATCCTTATCCAGTCCTGTATCTTTTCTAGGATAAAAATTGTGACATGCAATCAATGATGAAAAATCAACGCCTACTTCAATACCTTTATCATAAAATTGTTCATCTATTGTGCTTGCATTCAATATCACTTCAAAATTTTCGGAAAAATATTTTAATTTCCTCCATTGAAAATCCATAATCTATTCTAACGCATTGGCATCTAGTTCTTTTTAAAAATTTTATCCATTTCTCTTCTTTAATCCCAAAACTTTTTCAAATGTATGCGGGGAAATATCAATCATTAATTTCATCTTTTAACCGGTTGGTTAAATCTATAAATTTTTTCAATAAATTTAGTTGATCCACCTGATTTTCTTCTGGAATTTGTAGAAGTAAAAACATATTTAACATTATATTTTACTAACTCGATTTAAATACTCTTCATTTTTCTTCAAAAAGGAGTTGAAAAAATATATCGAAAACACCCTAGCATATTTATCCTCCCATTAAAGAGAGACTCAATGCGGAAATCCACATTGGTCTTCGCATCATTTATCTACAGAATATAATAGTTCTCCATTTTCAGATTTTTCAGATAAATCTTTTTCTCAATTGCTTTTTACAAAACGGGTAAAAATAATTGCCATCAAAATCCATCCTAAAAATCACATAAATAGCTGGCCAAATAGATGCATTTGTTGCTAAAAAACGTCTTAATTGGATGCGCATAATCCATGGTACAGAAAGAACTGGAGTAGGTAAAACTCAAAACTTGTCAACATAGCAGAAACAACTGCTAACATTACATAACTCAAAACAAATGGAATCATTAATACTGGATTCATCATGATTGAATACCAAAAATTAGAGGTTCTCCAATATTGAACAATGTTCGCTGGTAAAAGCAAGTACTCCTAACGCTTTTTAGACGTGGTGATTTTTGAGAATGTCATAATCAACGCTTCGGAAATAATCCTAGTCCAAATATAATTATCCATATAAAGTGATGTAAAAGGTGTATGGTAAATCTTTAAATGACTGAGTAGCTGCAAATGCTTCTTGATTTGCTGCTACCATTTGTTGCCAAATTGTTCCACCAACACTACTCTACAATATTTCCTCCATGAATACCTACAGACCATAATACGGTTGAGCAACGATGCTAAAACTACAGCTACTGAAGTATCTCCAATCGACACTAAAGGTTCAAATACTTTCTGAATCACTTTTGGAATTTCTACCCTAAAAACATGACCTACTAACCACCAAAATAGGGACTACAACAAAACTTGGAATTAAAAGCAATAAACGCTTGAGAAACCATAGGGTGGCACATTTTTCTGGTAATTTAATAACTATTTTTTCTTTTTGAATAATAAGTCTGTAAATTTCAACGGATACAATCCCTACAACAATAGCTGAAACACACCTAACGCTCCTAAATCCTGTGTAGAACTCCAGTAAATTTAGAAGGATTAGCTCCTAGCTTCAACAACAACATTCACAGTTTTAGCTGGATTTAAAAAGTAAATAGCTAGCTGTAGATAAAACCACTGGTTGAATGATATCCATTTTTCATCCTTTACTTTTTCATTGTACCATTCAGCAAGCCCATACAGAAACAGTCAAACTGTAAAAATCCCAATAAATGCTGTCCCAATCCCTGCTCCTGCAGCAAGCGTTTTTCTAAAAATCACCTAAAAATTCTAAATAAAGGTTTGTACTGGAAAAGATGCTAAAAATTAAAAATAATGACCCTATAATTAATAAACTCATTTATCCCTAAACCCATACGTTGCATCACTTGAACATATCTAATTTGAGAAAATCTAATTAAAAGGTGGCGCAATTTTTCTTCTACAAATTTTTGTTAAACTATCCATTTGAATTCATCTCCCATATATATTCCTTTGTTAATACTTTTAAACATTAATGCCTTACTTATAGAATTTGATTTCAAATGCACTTTTTAATAATTTTGGCAGCTTCTTCCTCTAACATGATTCTATTTCAAAATATAAATTTATCCCTCCTTATAAATTTATAGTTAGTATTTGGTATTCTTTCAACAATTTCGATGATTTTATCGTGCATTAAAGGGACATACAACAATGACCATTCATTTTTCCCCTTTTTATATCGAATAAATTCCTTATACCAATAAAAACTATCTTTTTATATCGTTTATAACTCACCGTTACCATAATTATCTGCATCTACGTAGATTACTCCATAACGTTTATCCATCTCACAACTACCTGCAGAAACAATGTCGATAATTCCCCAAGCAATAAACGCTTCAAAGGGAGGTACACCATCTAAAAAAGGCTAATTTAGCTTGTTCTATAATAAGCTTTCATATAATCAATTCGATAAGAATCATGAATTTGATAATCTTCTGTTAATACATCTCTTGCACCCTAATCCATTTTCTGAGACTATAACAGGTTTTCCATATCTTTCCTTTATACTCGATGCAATGAAGTTCTTAATCCAACAGGATCTAGTTTGCCATCCCCATTCACTAGCTTTTTAAATATGGATTCTTTGTAGATACCACCCTAAAATTTCCTGCTGTTTTTCTACTTCATCAACAGTAATAACAGAGGAAGTATAAAACGATATAGAAACAAAATCACTGAAGTGTTTTCTTTCAATACCTTTCTATCTTCATCCGTAATATTTAATGCTAATATTCTTAGATTCAAAAACTTTGATGAATAATAAGGATATTCTCCTTTTTGATAAAATATCCATACAATACCATTGATTCATCTGTTCTTCAAAACAACAATTTAAGATTATCTTCTGGATTACTTGTTGAGGGATAATGCAAAAACAAGCAATCATTGAGCCAGATTTCCCTTTCAACTTCATTTGTTTGGCTAAGCGAATCGTTTTCGTCTCGCTACAGTGATGATGTAAAGCTTGAAAAACTTCTGATAAATTTCATACCCATCTTCTCCTTTTTAACAAACCTACTCCATTAAACGGACTAAAATATCCGCATTTATTTCATTAAACGGTAGCCAATAATCAACTCAACTCCCCCATCTTTCGAAAACAAATTGTACAAAAATGAAGAAAATATTTATCCATTCTCTCCTTCCAACCACCGTAACATTCCACTAGATTTTATAGGTAAAAGCATAATGATTCAACGTTAAATCTTTATTTTCTTTTAACTAATAACTCAAATACTTTATCATAATAAAGCAACTCCTTCAGGAGAAAGGGCCTCATCTATACCATTTGGAAACAATCAGGCCCAACTTATTGAAAATCTATATATATCTAGTCCTAATTCCTCTAAATATTCAATATCTTCTTCTAAATGTTCATATCCTTTAGTACCATTTCTAAAAAGGATAATATTGATTAGAATTTGTTTTCTTAGCTTCTTCTATTTTTCTTTCGTCAACAATCTAGTTTCCTCTGTAGCATTAGAAGTACGAGGGTAAATAAGGTCTACAATCTTGTGTATCTAATCACTTTCCCTTCAGACCCACCTTCATATTGACTAGCGGCAGTTGCTCCACCCATGCTATTTTCATGACATTTCAACCTACTTATCATAATCTAAATTTGAATTTCTGCCACGGTTTAAGTTCATCTAATATAAAATGTTCAATATCAACAACTTTACCAACCACATTCGATTTCCCAGAATTTTCCATATCTTTCAGCAATTTGTAACTCACCTGCATAATGTCCATATTCACTACTTTCAATAATGATATCTCTCTCTAATAACACTAGAGACATTAAAAACTTTGAAATTATGACCTTTATATTTTACTCTACTTTGGGTTGAACAGAATGAAAATAATCATTTTGATCTCCTCTATTAAAATGAAACTCTTCTAATACAATTTTCTTTTTCAATTTTCAGGAATATCTTTTAACTAGTTCCATTGAATGTTACAAGATTTTAAATTTAATCCTTTTTAGACTTTCTAATTCATCTTTAGTAGGGTAACAATTAGAAATTAAAATATCATCTACTAATTCCATTGCAATATGATGTTTCACTTGAACATCTAATGGTAGATTGCGATGAATTTCAATGTTAGCAACCCCTCTGTCGTTGGCCATGGTCCAGCTCTTTTATCTTGCGAAGTCACAAACGCTGCAGTATTTAAACCATATTTATTAAACTCTGAGTACATTCCTTATAAAAATCTAAATTCAAACCAGAAAAACGATGTGGATAGAAATTATGACATCCATACAACTTATATTTATTCGGTCTATAATCCATTATTGTGTCTATTGTATGAACATTATACTCATATTAATTTCAACAATTAATCCTTCGGGATTATACGTCATGATAGATTCTTCTAATCCAGAAAATCCCGCATCCAAACGAATTCCATCTGCTCCAATTTCTTTGAAAAAGATAAATCTTTATAAGATATATTTAATTCCCCAGAATACTCTTGGAGACACATCCACAATAACTTCGTAATTTTAACTCATGTGCATAAGTATTTATTTCAGTAAATTCTATTTCTTCTGCTTGTTTGTTTACAGATAACAAAACAAGAAAAACACTCTAGAAAAACCTAACTCACTCGCATCTTTAAGATATCTCTTAATTGCTTCCAAGGTACTCTTTTCAGGATAAATCGACAATCCTAATCTTTTCATTCATCTTACTCCTTAAAATATATTAGTAAAAGCCCTGTTACAAGAACAGGGCTAAAGATCATTCTTACTGCTCTTGTTCTTGAGCTAATAATGATTTGTCATACATCGCAAAGAATGGATAATAAATTAAAATTGATAATACAATTAATACAACATTTAATACAAGCGCTCTCCAATCGCTTCCTGTTGCTAAAAAGGCACCAATTGGTCAGGAGTGTCAAGGGCACTCGCAACAAACTCGACTCACTAAGCCTGTAGACATTGCAGCCAAAGCAACTACACTGATTTACTAACGGAGCCAAAATAAACGGAATAATTAATTGAGGATTTAACACAATGGGTGTTCCAAAGATTAAAGGTTCATTAATATTACAAATTGCTGGAATTAAAGCTGTTTTTACCAAGCGATTTACCATAAGCAGATTTTGAACGCCAAACTAATAAAATAGCTAAACCAATAGTAGCACCTGACCCACCAATCATTACAAACCATTGATAAAATGGTTCTGCAGCAACATTCGGAATAGCACTTCCACTGCGAAAAGCTGCTGTATTTTCATCTAATAATACCAACCATAATGGTCTTGCTAAAAGAACCTACAATTGACCAACCATGAATACCAAACGACCAGAAGAACTGTGTTAAGAAAATAATAATGACTACTGAGAAAATAGAATCTGTTGCTTGTACTAAAGGTGCAACAATTCCTCCTACAATTTTATGAACATCAATGCCAAAAAACATTGTAACTGTAGAAACTAATAATAATACAATAACTGTAGGTGTTAACGATTCAAAAGATCTAGCAACTGAAGCTGGCACTTGTGGTGGCATTGAAATTTTTGAAGCCACTCTTTGAGTAAAACGATAAATTTCCTGCTAAAAAGGCCGATAAAATACCTATGAACATACCTACTGAACCTAAATTCGCCATCGGTAAAAACAAAAACCTGAAGGTAATGAAGACAAATAATTTTTAATGGCTCACTAGTTTCTGCTAAAGTTTTTATTTCTGCAGAGGCAGCAGAACAACTTTAGGAACAATTGTTAACAAATAAGCAAGTTCAGCTAAAATCCCTCCTGATAAACCATCTAAATCTATATGAAGATGATAACGAAAAACCTATACCAAAAACTGCATGCCAATGTCATCAATATACATCGAAACGCGATATGGTAATAAAATTTTCAGCTTGATTTTGCTTGAATAAATTGTGTAATCCCCCAATCTTTGGTGTAAAGAATTTGGTAAAAATGCAATTACTAAAAACATAGAAGCAACAATAATAATTGGTAATGTTGCAATAATACCATCACGAACTGCTCTTAAATGACGCTGTTCGGCTAATTTTACCATCGGTGTCGATAGCTTTGTATCCATAAACTCTGTTATTTTATCAAACATAAATATCCCACTTTCCTATTTTCATTTCCAATTCTTCTTTAATTTGTTGAAGTAATTTTGGTCTCCAAGAGGAGTGTAGCCTTGAGGTTTTATTAACAAACAAGGAACACCTGCTTCATCTGCGCTAGCTTTCAATACATCATAGCGATGTCTAATTTGCGGTGCTACAAGTGAAATGTATAGTCTTCTTTTTACTTTTTCAGTAAAAGCTTGTGTACCACATTCATCTACCACTAATTCCAATCCTTCTTTTGCACCAGCATCATGTAATGCTTTAGCAACTATAGCACTTGACACTACCGCCTGAACAAACTAATAATATTTCTCATAATTTCACCTCCACTTCTTTATAAAATTACTCCAGTCATAACAATAAAAAGTAGTAAATTATTCCAACTAAGAATAGACCAAATTAAACCTATAAAACCAAAATGATTTTGTGAGTACCTATTTTTAGAATTTATAAAATACTGAGAATAAGATACTGCAAATCCTGCAATAAGACTTCCCACAATAATAAATGGCCATTTAAAAATCAATATGAATCAAATTACAAAAAGCCGGAATTAAGAACATTGATAGGATAATTGAAACAAAAATCAACATAATACTTTTTATATCCAAACATAGGAATATCATAATCAGTAATTCCTAAAGAGGTTCTGTATTTTTATTCTGTTCCATATTTTTACAGTCCATTTTTCTAAATCTAGTCATTCTTATTCCTACTCTCTATTCTCCAACTTCCAAAGTCTTTCGTTCATTCGAGATAATATTTTCTGCCAATGTTCCTTCTATTGAAGTCATTAAATGATCTTGCGCATGAACAAATAGCACTCGTAACTTCATTTCTTTCTCAGCTGCTTCTTTTTGAATTAAATCTGTTTGTACTTGATGAGCTTTTATTCAGTATCTGCCTCATTGAGGAGCTCTCTCGCTTCCTTAAACTTTTCCATTTTCAGAAGCCTCAATCGCTTCGTAGACTAATGCTTTTGCATTCCCACCATTACTAATAATTTTCACAATCAATTCCATATCCTGCATCAAATTTTCACCTCCTAAAATTTGAATAGCACTCTTAATATGCCCATTCCCTTTTTCTAGCGCGTTCTCAAGCTGTACTTCTATCTACATTCATAATTTTCCATAATTGTAACTCACATTATGTCCACTTTCTTCATAAAAGCAAATCTGCCTGTTCCTGAGAAACTCCCGTGAGGGGTTCTAATCATATTTTTGAGCGTATCACCAACTTTTGATTAGTTGGTTTTAAATCTACCATATAATTTTTATATACTTTTCCAAGTTTTTATCATTACGCTAGTAGAAAATCATATTCAATATTAATTTCTGAGCAGTTCCGCTTTCATCCTAGTAGAACCCATGATAACTTCAGCTCCTGTTACAGCTTCAATGTGTACGTCTGCATATTTTGAAATTTCTGCATTTTGTAACACATGAAATAGCCGCTGTTAAAGCTCCCTAGTTGTTGACCAAATTTTAACCCACCAATTACATAAGGCGTCCTACCGCTTGCTGCTAATCCTATTGATATATCCTTTTCAGAAAATTGATATGAGGATAAATCAACTACAGGCAACTCCATTGAATCCTCTCGCCTTCTTGTGCAACAAACATTGCATCATTACCGCCTGCTATAACGCCAATTACTAAATTATTATCTACTCCATATGTTGGGGGCATTCTGCAGCATCTAGAATACCAAGTCGTCCAGAAGTACCTGCACCAAATATAAAAATAAACGTCCACCAATTGAATCCGTTCTACTATTTTATCTACTAAAAATCGAAATTTTAGGTATACATTTCTCAACTACTTTTTGCAACACTCTGGTCTTCTGCATTAATTTTTGAAGAATCTCCTGTAGATAAAAATATCTATATCAGTAGTACGTTCATTATTTTCTCAGTATCTAATCTAATTATTTCTGTCATTATCCCACCTCCTTGTAAATTTATTTTAACATAAAAGCGCTAACAATGAAATAGTTTTTATAAAAAAGTGAAACTTTTTTAAAATCTAATTTCGTTATTATGCTTTTTCCCTTATAAAAACCAGTTGCGTCCCCTCCTCAAATCAAAAATAAAAAGGACTTCCAATAGTAGCATCTCAGCTATGAGACTTGCTCTAACAAGGCTGCTGCCGTCTTTCAGTTACTATTCCAAGAAGTCCTTCGTTAAGGTATCTTATCTACAATAAAAAGATAGAAAGGACTTTCCTCGTAGCACAAGAAAAACTTGAGACCCTAGGCTCAAGTTTTAGCAATGAGACAGCTTTTAGCTGGCTGCTTGCGTCTTAATGCTACAATTAGAAAAATCCTTTCTATACTACAAAAAGAGCCGAGACAACCTCGACTCTTTTCTTATTGTTAAAATTATAGAGAAGCTACGTCTACTTTTAACCCCAGGGCCAAAAGTAGTTGTCACAGCAACGTTACGTACGTATTGACCTTTAACTGTAGCAGGTTTGATACGTAATAATGTTTCGTGAATTGTTTTGAAGTTTTCTACTAATTTTTCGTTTTCGAATGAAACTTTACCGATTGGAACGTGGATGTTACCAGCTTTGTCAACACGGTAAAGTTACTTTTACCAGCTTTGATTTCTTCAACAGCTTTAGTTACGTCCATTGTAACAGTACCTGCTTTAGGGTTTGGCATTAAAACCTTTAGGGTCCTAATACACGACCTAAACGACCAACTTCACCCATCATATCAGGTGTAGCTACGATAACGTCAAACTCAAAACCATCCACCTTGGATTTTTTGAGCTAATTCTATCACCAACGTAGTCTGCTCCAGCTGCTTCAGCTTCTTTAGCTTTTTCACCTTTTTGCGAATACTAATACACGTTGAGTTTTACCAGTTCCGTTTGGAAGAACTACTGCTCCACGTAATTGTTGGTCAGCTTTCTTTGGATCTAATCCCTAAACGATATGCAACTTCTACAGATGCATCAAATTTAGCGAAGTCTGTTTCTTTTTGCTAATGCGATTGCTTCTTGAACTGAATAAGCTTTTTGAAGAATCGATTTTTAGCGGCTTCTAAATATTTTTTTGCTTTTCTTTGCCATTGTATAATTTCCTCCTATTGTGTGGTTTTAACGGTTCTACCTCCCACAAAGTCCATGAGTGAAACACTCGTGTTAGGGACTTTTGGAAGCTGCATGTTTGTTAGCCTTCTACTACAAATCCCATTGAACGGGCTGTACTCTTCGACCATGCGCATTGTAGTTTCAACATCTGCTGCATTTAAGTCAGGTGCTTTTTGAATTCAGCAATTTCTCTAACTTGATCACGAGTTACAGTAGCAACTTTTTCTTGTTTGGTTCTCCTGAACCTTTTTCTCACTTTAGCAGCTTTCTTTAATAATACTGCTGCTGGTGGTGTTTTACAGATGAAGTCGAATGAACGGTCTTCATATACTGAAATCACTACTGAATGATTAAACTCAACTTGTTCTGCTGTACGAGCATTGAACTCTTTACAGAAGCCCATGATGTTAACTTGTGCTTGACCTAAAGCTGGACCTACTGGTGGAGCTGGTGTAGCTTTACCTGCAGGAATTTGTAATTTAACTAGTTTTTACAACTTTTTAGCCACGAGACATTACCTCCTTGATTGTTTCGCGTGGTTTAAATGGAGATGAAGATTTCTCCTCCACGTTTTGTTCCAGTGCACACAAATGCACTTTTGATATTCTAGCAAGAATTGTTGTGAATTGCAAGCCGTTTTGCAACTTTTTAATATATTTTTTTGCCAAATTAATGATGATCTCTAAAAATAACATACTTTCAAGGTCAATAAATCGTTGTAAATCCCTTTAATAATTGGAATAATGTTGCACGATATTCAAATTCATCTCTCGTTTTTGGTAGCTCTAAGTTTCTAAATTCATCAATATAATCTTGAAATTTCAGCCATTAAATCTAACCCAGTATTGGTTAAGTGCAATTGTTCCGCTGTTGTATCAAACATTTCTGCTAATAACTCTGCTTCTTTAGCCGGGCAATGAAAGTCATTTAAATTTTTTAGCTATCACTTCTAATAACTGTAATTATTGTTCTGCACGCATTTTCAAAATAGCATAAATCTTTTATTAAATTGACTAAATAACTGATTTTCACTTTCAATAAATAAAAAGCTTTTTGTGCCTGAGCTAATTTTTCTTTTGTTTCTATTATTAGTTTTGCATCATTTGTTCCGTTTCCCACTCGTAAAAAGTATGCCATTTTTCTTAGAATATCTTTTAATTTTTTTCTTCAATTCTCTTGTCTTTTATCTTCAATATCTTGTTGGTAGCTAGGCATATACCAATTTAATAAAAGTGCTACTGATGTTCCCACTAATAATAACAATGCCCTCATTTAGTAATAGTCCATTTGTTATCGTATGACTTAACCAAAGGTGAATCGCAAGTACCGAACTTGGCGCAATGCCTGCTTCAGCTTTTTAACAGAAAAAGCAAGAGGAATATAAATTAACAAATAGATTCCAAAACTTAGAGTAGAATGTCCTAGTAGCAAAAATACACATACAGCTACTGTTAAAGCTAATAACATAGCCACTACTCGTTTCCAAGCTATCACGATAGATGCCTTCTTCGTATTTCCAACACTTAAAATCGCAATAATCGACGCTACGGAAGCTGACGACAATCCAAGATATTGTGCCACTAATAGTGACCCAAATGCCGCTAATATCATTTTGATTCCTTTTTAATACCATTCATTTTCCCCTTTCTATTCTTATCAATTGTTCTTTTTCTATGTACTCCACCTGCATATCCGGTTAATGCACCATTTTTCCTGACTACTGATGGCAAGGAATGAGAATGCTGATTGGATTTTTCCAACAGCTTGTCCAACTGCTTGTGCAGAGTATGTTGCTACGCCTTTTTTCTTTTGCTATTATTTGCGCTATTTCTCCATAGGTCATTGTTTCTCCATAAGGAATTTCTTGTAATATTTGCCAAACTCTTTCTTGAAAAATGGTCCCTTTTGGCTGCAACGGAATCGTTATTAGAGTTTGCTCTCCAGAAAAATAACTTTCTAACCAACTTTCAACTTGTCCAAAAATTGGTAAATCATCCTGTATCTCAATATCATTGACGTCCTTAGCATCATTCACTTGCCCTACAAACCATAATCCTGTTAGAGACTCTCCGTCACTTCTTAAACGAACTTCCCTAGAGGAGTTTGTATGAATCTTTCAAACACTTCTCAACCTCCCATTTCTCAGAATAAAATTAGTATACTCCATTTACTTACAGAAGTGGTATGTTTGTATCAATAATATTTTTAAGGAGTTCTTATGATTTTACACCAAGCTTATTTACACATTTTCGATAAAAACAGTGGAAACTTACTGTTATCCCAAAAAAGAATTACCTTTATCGAATCCCTATATTACAGAATATTTTACAAAAATTATTGAAAAACATTAAAAAGTGATCCTCGTCATGGCATCTTACCTCCAGAAGAACCACTTCTAGGATTTTTAGCAGACGACAGTATTCCTTTTATTGAAAAACACAACAACTTGCTCATAAATTATATGAAATCATCGCTCCAGCAGAAGATATTCCTGCAGCTGATTATGTATTCGCATCAGGCATTAATGATCAAGGTGGCACTCTTTGCAATTTTACGTTTAGACTATAGCTCTAAATATACGCATTTTTAGATTATGAAGACGACCAAGTATTAAATACTGTTTTTGCAAAAATCATGCGATTTTACCAAATCCTTCTCAAAAATTATCAGAAGCGTTCATCGTGGATACAAGTAATGACAGTACCAATTAATCGAACGAAAAATATATTGTAGAAGGTAAAAAATCCCGCATTTCTCTGAACAATTTTTAGAAATTACACCTCCAACAAGTACGCAGGGAACAAATCAAAGAAATTAAAAACCGTCACACATGTTGCCAAAAATATGACGAAGAAAAATTATCTAGCACTTGCAACAACACAACAAGCAATCCTAACACTAATTAGAAGAAAGTGACGAAATCGATGCTGGAATTATTTTCGATACGGTCTTCAAAAGATAAACCTCTTGCAAAAAGAAGCAGCTTACCAAGCAATTGCAACTGAAAAAAATTCCAGAAAAAAATTCCTGTCACAAATGTACCAAAATACGAGAAGAAATACAGCAAGCAAAAGTTCAAGCTCGATAATGGGATTGAAATTACAATTCCAAGTGATATTTACGAAAAACAAAGAAAATGATAGAATTTATCAACAATCCTGACGGATCCATTTCTGTATTAATAAAAATATCGACTCCATCATGAATCGATTCAATGCCTAAATCAACAAAAAGACGATGACTATCCAGAGCCATCGTCTTTTTGACATTCTATTTCGTTAAAGTTTTCTCTTCGTTAATTCTACACCTATTAACTCGGATGATTAGTGATACATACGAACCATTTGGTCTTCTGTTTGATTGATATCAATCATAATACGGTCGTTTGCTAAAACCAGCCATATCTTTCTTGTTAAAGTCTGAAAACATCTTTTGATAAACGTTTCATAGAAATAACTTCCCTTTGATTATTTGCTAAAACAAGTAAGTTATAGCCATTTTCAGAACCTTGTCCTAACAAGAATTTGTAACCTGGACGTAATGTACCTTCATTAGGATTTTTTTAGTACATAAAGTTTATTATTCACAATTGTAAAGTGACCTAAAATATCTAAACGTGGGCTGAAATGATCAATGACAAATTCATTGTTTTTTTCCTCAACAATCGTTGAAGTAATAGACATTTCTGGTAATTTTTCTACACGTTTTCCATTTTCACCAAAGTAGAAACGATTCATAAATTGTTGTAATCCTTTTCACAACTGAATTAGGATCAATCATTCCACCAGGTTCTTGATGATCTACTAATGTATCGAGTAAGTCATAACCTCGCTTTTTCCTAAGTGAGCATTACTTTCTACAAACCATTCATTTTGTGCAATATAGACACCGTCTTTTGATTTATGAAGTAAGTATTCATCGCCACCCATGCGATAAATTTCTGACACTAAGTGATAAGGTGTATCTGTTAACATATAGCCATCTTTACCAATAACATATGAACGACCATCACTTGCCTTCACCGGTTGATCTGCTACCATTGAAACCATTTGATTCAAAAATAAGACCACTTATCTCCTACTTTTGTCCATCCTGTTTGCATATCTCCTTGGTCAGATAAATAGTACCATGTATTTCCTTCTTGATACCAACCTGTACGCATTGCTCCATCTCCATTTAGAGAGTACCATGCTCCATCAGTGAATACCCAGCCAGTTTGCATCACACCATTGTTATCGAAGAAATACCATGTTCCTTTATCCTTAGCCCAGCCATCTTTCACTAATTTACCTTCTTGGTATAAGTTCCATTGGTTGCCACTTTGAACCCAACCATCATTTGTTGCAGCAAATGCCTGACTGCTTGCTAATGCTGCTACTAAAGCTGTAGAAGCTAATAAACTACCAAACCATTTCTTTTTCATCTTTCATCTCTCCCCTTCATTATTGGTACTTTATCCAAAGAAATTCTACAAAAATCTCTCTACAGTTATTCTACTCTCTTCTAATTCAGAAAAACATTTTTTCGCATTTTTAACATTCCTTTAATTTTTTGTAACAAAAAGACTCTTCTTTGTAACAATGGCTAACGAACCCACTCTGCTACAACAGAAAAAAATCTTTCTTCTTCTATAATGGTTTTTTTCAACGGAATCCCTGGTTTTCGTGGATATTTATTTGGAGTTTCTTTTTGTTTTTAGGATGGTTACGACATGACGATTTCCACCTTCATACGGTAAATCAAAGGATACATCACCTTCCACTTTTCCACCTAAAATGGCAATCGCTTTTTTTCGCTTCTTCTAACTCTACTTCTGTATGAGCAGCTTTTCAACGCTAAAAAGTATCCTTGTTTCTTCACTAATGGCATACAAAAATTCGCTTAGTACGCTTAATTTTGCTACTGCTCTGGCTGTTACCACATCATAAGATGCTCTAAAAATCTTTATTTTGCCCAAAAGTTTCTGCACGATCATGGAAACATTGCACCTGTGTTAATCCTAACGTTTCTACTAAAGTATTTAAAAATGTAATTCGTTTGTTTAATGAGTCCACAATTGTCACTTTTTAAATCTGGAAATACAATTTTCAATGGAATACTTGATCCTGCTCCAGCCCCGACGTCACACAATGTTTGATTTGATAACTCATGATGAAATCCTAACGCTAAAGAATCATAGAAATGTTTCAAATACACTCCTTCTTCATCGGTAATCGCCGTTAAATTCATCTTCTCATTCCATTCCACCAATAATTGAAAATATTGATGAAATTGTGCACCTCTGTTAACGTAATGCCATGAACTTCTTGGAGTCTTTGATAAAATTCTTCTGGTTTCATACAATCCTCCTATTCTTGAACTTTCGCAATTTTTCCTTGTTCGATATACACCATTAAAATCGATACATCAGCAGGATTTACCCCACTAATACGGCTTGCTTGCGCAATCGTTTCTGGTTGAATTAATTTCAAACGTTGACGCGCTTCTGTGGCAAGCCCATTAATGGCATCATAATCAATATTCGATGGAATACGTTTTGCTTCCATACGTTTTAATTTTTCTACTTTTTCAATAGCTTTGGCAATATAGCCTTCATATTTTACAGAAATTTCTACTTGTTCTTTCACTTCACGAGAAACAGCTACCTCTTCTTCTGCAAAACCAATTAAGTCATCATAAGATAACTCTGGACGTTTTAATAGATCACTTAATAAAATACCGTCTTTTAATTCTGCGGATTCTTTTTCTGCTAAAAATGCTTGAAGTTGTTCCGTTGGTTTCAGACGAATGGATTGGATACGTTTAATTTCTGCTTGAATGGCTGATTGTTTTTCTTGGAAAGCTGCATAACGTTCATCTGAAATTGAGCCTCAGTTCACGACCTTTTTTCTGTTAAACGTAATCTGCATTATCGTGACGTAATAATAAACGATATTCCGCACGAGACGTTAATAAACGATATGGTTCTGTCGTTCCTCTTTGTTACTAAATCATCTACTAATACTCCAATATACGCATCACTACGACCTAAAATAAATGGTTCTTCTCCACGAATTTTACGAACAGCATTAATTCCGGCATAAAGTCCTTGGCCAGCAGCTTCTTCATATCCACTTGTTCCATTCATTTGTCCAGCTGTAAATAAATTTTCAACAATTTTTGTTTCAAATGTATTTTTAATTGGTGAGGATGACTACATCATACTCAATCGCATAACCCGTTCTCATCATTTCAGCTTTTTCCAAACCTTCTACCGTATGAATCATTTTGATTTGAACATCTTCTGGTAGTGAAGTCGATAATCCTTGAATATAAACTTCTTCCGTATTTTCTCCTTCTGGTTCTAAGAAAAATTTGGTGGCGAGGTTTGTCGCTGAAACGTACGATTTTATCTTCAATAGATGGGCAGTAACGTGCTCCTACTCCTTCTACAATTCCTGTAAACATTGGTGACGATGTAAGTTCTCACGAATTTTTTTCATGAGTTCCTTCATTTGTATATGTTAACCAACATGGAATTTGATCATAGCGATAGTCTTCATCTTTAGAAGTGAAACTAAATAAGTTTGGCGTTTCATCTCCTGGTTGGATTTCTGTTTTGCTATAGTCAATCGAAGAACTCTTAATTCTTGGAGGAGTTCCTGTTTTAAAACGAGCTAATTCGAAACCCTAATTCTAATAAGTTTTCTGATAATTTTAATCGAAGGTTGAGAATTATTCGCCCCAGAAGAATATTTTAATTCTCCAATAATAATTTGACCACGAGAAGATGTTCCAGCTGTTAAAACAACTGCTTTCGAACGATAAATCGCACCTGTATGAGATACGACCCTTTACAAACACCATCTTCTACAATTAAACGTTCCGCAATCCCTTGTTTTAAATCAAGATTTTCTTGTTGTTCGATTGTTTTTCATTTCTTGCGCATATAGATGTTTATCTGCTTGCGCACGTAGAGCACGTACTCGCAGGGCCTTTTCCTGTATTTAACATACGCATTTGAATATAGGTTTTTATCAATATTTCTCCCCATCTCTCCGCCTAGTGCATCAATTTTCACGCACAACGACGCCTTTAGCAGGGCCTCCAACAGACTGGATTACAAGGGCATAAATGCCACCATTTCTAAATTCATTGTTAATAATAATGTTTTTAGCACCCATACGAGCACTTGCTAGTGCAGCTTCACTTCCAGCGTGACCCGCACCTACTACGATAACATCATAGTTACCAGCTTCATAAGTTGTTCACCATACTCCTCCTACTTTCTATTGTTCTATTTGTTGTATAAAATTCCACTTTGATGGCGAGATGTATTCACCATTTTCATATATAACTTTAGCTGAGAAAAAAATGGTCGATTCTCTAATAGCCAGCTCATAAAAATTAAATCTCCTTGCCAAGTTGGCTTGGTCTAGTACTTGATTATAAGGAACCCACTCTAAAGTTCCCTCAGGAGAATCGATTAATTCCCAGAAAATTCCGTTACTCAGAAACACATACGTATACCAATCATGTTCGGGAGTAAATTCAGGAAAAAGTAATAATCCCTTTTTAATGCCATTTGATGAACCGTCAAACCTGTTTCTTCAAAAAAATTTCACGAATGGACATTCTTCTGAGATTCACCTGCTTCAATTTTTTTCCACCTACTCCGATGTATTTACCTTCATGCACATCATTTGGTTTCTTATCGCGCTTTAGTAATAACAATTCTTTTCCATTATCGATATAACAAATTGTTGCTAATCTTGTCATACAAATTCCCTTTCTCCAACAGTGGCTTCTCTTATTTTCCTAAACAGAATTGGCTAAATAATTGAGTTAGAAGCTCATCTTGGACGCTGTCTCTGTAATTTCTCCTAACAAATCCCATGCTCTTTGTAAAATCGATTTGTATTAAATCAACCGGCATTTCCATTTCAATCCCATTTTGCACTTCGACTAATGCTTGTTCTGCTTTTTCTAATAAGGCAATATGACGAGTATTCGATAAGTAAGTCGCATCTCGTTCATTCATTTGTCCTTGGAAGAAATATCCCGCAATTTTTCTTGTAATTGGTCGATTCCTTCTTTATTTAACATAGAAGTTGTGACAATTTCTTCTTCCTTAGCATAAGGAGCAATATCCTCTTTTGAAAGTTTTGAAGGCAAATCTGTTTTATTGAATAAAATAATGCGCTTCATTCCTCTGTAGTTTCTAGTAAACGAATATCTTCCTCTTGTAATGTTTCACTTTTGATTTAATAATAACAATACAAAAATCTGCTTCATTTAACGCTTTACGACTACGTTCTACCCCAATTTTTCTACGACATCATCCGTTTCACGAATTCCTGCTGTATCAATTAATTGTAAAGGCACTCCACGGACATTGACATATTCTTCAATCGTATCTCTTGTTGTGCCGGCAATATCGGTTACTAATGGCTTTTTCTTCTCTTAATAGCACATTTAATAAACTAGATTTTTCCAACATTTGGACGACCCACGATAGCTGTTTTTAACCCATCTCGTAAAATCTTCCTTGGCTAGCGGTATTTAATAGAGCACGAATTCTTTGCAATACTTGTTGCGTTTTTCTCGTAATAATTGCAAAGTCATTTCTTCTACATCATCATATTCTGGATAGTCAATATTTACTTCTACTTGCGCTAATGTATTTAAAAATTTCTTGACGTAAATTTTTGAATTAAAATGTGATAATTGCCCATCTAATTGACGCATCGCTAGTTGCATCGATTTATCCGTTTTTGCTCGAATTAAATCCATCACTGCTTCTGCTTGAGACAAATCAATACGTCCATTTAAAAAGGCACGTTTTGTAAATTCTCCAGGCTCCGCTAATCTTGCTCCCATACGTAGTCACTAATTGCAACACACGATTAATCGCCACAATCCCTCCATGGCAATTAATTTCTACAATATCTTCTCGTGTAAAAGTTTTTGGAGCTCTTAAAACACTCACCATTACTTCATCATATACTTCTCCAGATTTAGGGTCGACAATATGACCATAATGAATAGTATGAGTCTTTTGTTCTTCTAATTGTTTTGTTCCACATTGATAAATCGAACTTGCGATTGAAAATCGCCAAAATCTCCACTAATTCTGACAATCCCAATAGCCCCTTCACCAGGTGCTGTCGAAATCGCAGCAATCGTATCAAATTCTGTTTGCATACTGATATCCTTTCTTGGCTTCATTGCACAAAAAAGTGCACACTCCACCCTTTATTGATAAAAAGAGTGGCTCGCACTTTGACTGCTTACCTATATTTCAGTGATATTATACAATACTTTTTTGAACTTGTGCTAGTAGAAGGCGTGATTAGAAGAGTTTTTCGTTTCCATATTGCCAATATTTGATAAAAAGGTACAATTTATCTATCTATAACATAGGGGGTTAACAAATGTTAGAACATCCATTCAATCAAGTCGTTGAAAAAATTGCCGTTTCAGATATTCGTCAATTTGATGCAGAAGTTTCTCAAATTCCTGGAATCATCAAATTAACATTAGGTGAACCAAATTTCAACACACCAGAACATATTAAAGAAGCTGCTATTCAAGCTGATTCGTGATAATCATTCCACTATACTCCAAATGCTGGGATTCCTGAATTACGTCAAGCAACAGCAGCATACTATAACAAAAAATTCAATTTAAACTATACAGCAGAACAAGTTATTACTACTATCGGAGCTACTGAAGCAATTAACGCTAGCTTCCAAGCCATTTTGAATCCTGGAGATACAGTGATTGTTCCTACTCCAGTTTTCCCATTATATATGCCAATTACAATGGTGAACCAAGGAACTTTATTACAGTAGACACTAGTGAAGATGGATTTATTTTTAACTCCAGAAAAAAATTACGTGCTACTATCGAAGCTCATCCAGAAAAACTTTTAAAAGCTGTTGTATTAGTATATCCAAGTAACTCAACAGGGGTAACTTATTCTAAAGAACAATTAGAAGCTTTAAGCGTTGTCTTAAAAAGAATACGGACTATGGGCATTATGTGATGAAGTTTACGCTGAATTAACGTATAGTGGAACTCATACATCATTAGCTTCATTCTTACCAGATCAAACAATCGTAATTACAGGTTTATCTAAATCTCACGCAATGACTGGATGGAGAATTGGGCACATTCTTGACCTGTTCCATTTATTAAAGAAGTTGTTAAAAACTCACCAATATATGGTTACTTCTCCAAGTAGCCTCAAGCCAATACGGTGCATTTAGCCGCAATGTTACATGGACAAGGTGATCTGCGATATTATGAAAGTAGAATACCAACAACGTCGTGACTATCTTGCAAAAAGAATTACGTCGCTTTAGGATTCGAAGTAGCAAGTCCTGATGGTGCTTTTCATCTATTTGCTAAAAATTCCCTGCAAAATGCGGAACAGATTCATGGGCATTTCGTTCGTGACCTTGCAAAAATGCTAAAAGTAGCATTAATTCCCTGGAGTTTCATTTGGACCTGGTGGAGAAGGATACGTTCGTTTCAGTTACGCTGCTTCAATGGAAAAACTTAACAGAAGTAGTCGCTCGATTAGAAAAATATTTAGCTTTAATACAAAAGGCTGGGATTCACCCCAGCCTTTTTACTTTATATTCATAATCTTACTGCAACTCTTCCACAAGAGTACAAACTGCCCTCAAAACGCATGTTTTGAAGCTAGTTCAAGAGTTGCCTCAAATGTATCTGGAGCTCTCCCCAACATGATCACTTACACCACGAATATTCAACACAGGAATGTCATAGAAATGAGCAACTTGCGCTAATGGTGTTGATTCCATATCACTTGCTACAATATCCGGTAAAAGTTCACGAATATTTTTGTACTGTTTCAATCGAGCTCATAAAAGAATCACTCGTTGCAATAAAACCCACTATGAATTCCAAATTCTGTAATACGCGCCTGTAAAATGCGAACAACTCTTTCATTCAATTCACTATCTATGGGATACGATTCTGGCATTTGAGGAACTTGACCCCATGCATAATCAAAACCTGTCGCATCCACATCACTATATCCAAATTTCGTTGAAACAATGACATCGGCAAGCGCAAAAATCTTCATTAAAACTCCCCGTAGTCCCCGTATTAATGATCAGTTCCGGTTGAACCTTTATCACAAAGCCAAGCTGCTGTAGCAGCAGCATTCGCTTTTCCAATACCAGATTGAACAAGATAGAGATTCTCATGAACTTCAAGGATACGAATCGGACCTTTTGAAAAACACTTCTTTTCTTGGTGCGTAGTGTTCTTCAAATGGATAAAGTTCTTCTTTCATCGCAGCAACTATCGCTATTTTTCATGAATTATTTACCCCACACTTCAGAAATAGGTTTCTTCACTTCTACTTTTGTTCCTTGGAATTTATCTGAAATGAATTTTTGAACATCTGCATCATGATATAAAATCTACTAATTTCTTATAATCATCATTAGATTCATTTCCACTCTTCACAACAATCACATTAATACTTGTAATAGTAGATTCATCTGCTTTTTCATAGAATAAAGCATCTTTTCAATACATTTAATCCACCTTCAAGGGCAATCGTATTTCCGATAGCAATTAAATCTGCATCATCTAGCACACGAATACTTGTAGTATCATCAATTAATAAAAATTCAAAAGTTTTTCTTATTTTCTACGATATCACTTGGAGTACCTGTACCTTCTTTGAAATCTGCTGATAATTTAATTAATCCAGCAGTTTCTAATAAACGAAGCGCACGTGTTGTATTGTAAGGATTATCTGGAATTGCAATTTTAGCACCATTTGGCAGGTCATTTAATGATTTTTACTTTTTAGAATAAAGTCCCATAGGTTCAATATAAGTTGTTCCCTATCGGTGTCAGTTTAGAACTATTTGATGCATTAAATCCTTGTAAATATCCAATCGATTGAAAAGCATTCGCATCTACGGAACCTTCCGCAACTGCTTGGTTTAATGGCACACCACCATTTAGTTCTTCGACTTCAATTTTTAATCCTGCTTTTTCGCTTGATCTGTTTCAGCAATATGTCTCCAAATTTCCGCATCAGAACCAACAGAAGCAACTTTTACTGTTTTTAATTCTGATTTTGAATTTGAAGTTGTTGAGTTTGATGTAGTTTGATTGCTGCAAGCAGCTAATGCTACAACTGCTGAAAGTGCCAATAAAGATTTTTGTAATAGTTTTTAAGTTCATAAGGAAAATCCCTCCGTTTAGATATTTACTAATTATTGAATAAATGACATTAAATCACTTTACGTTCAAATGGATCAATACTGATTCCTTGTTCTAATACTTGTTTAGCATATTCTTTTGCTCCAAATAAAGAGTGATCACGGTAATTCCCGCATTGAACAGCAGAAATACCTTGAATATCCTCAAATTGAATCTTTTCAACAATTTGTTCTAACGTTGATTTTAATGCACGAGCAATATCTTCTGCGGAACGTTCTTCCCATAAAATTAAGTGGAATCCTGTACGACAACCAAATGGTGAAATATCGATAATCCCATCGACACGATCACGGAGTAAATCTGCCAACAAGTGTTCAAATGTATGAATCACTCCGGTCGGCATTTCTTGCTTTATTTGGTTGTAAAAAAAGCGAATATCAAAATTCGAAATGACATCTCCTTTTTCCCGTATTCGTTTGAAATTAATCTCACGTAAGGTGCAATCACCTTGTTGTGATCTAATGTAAAAGCTTTCTACTTCAGCCATATTGAATTCCTCCTGTCATGATAAAAAAGAATCATACTTTCAATAGAAAGCATTGCTTTCATTCTTTTTCAAATCATTTCAATTAAGTTATATCGAAATGATACAGTAGAACCCTTTGAAATTCAACGTAAAAACGAACTTTACCTTATACTAAATAAATATAGTTCGTTATTCGTTTTTAGCTATAACTAACTGATACCGTATATCATCAAGTTTATATCATTTGATTTTGTGAACTGTTTATTAAACGACTCGACACTACCTCTCTCCTCATTACTAATTTTATTCTACTCTTTATATTAGCTATACAAAAAGCCTGGGACAAATCCCAGGCCTATTCTCTATTATCCTAAAAGTTTGCACTTTGACACCATCCGGTGTTCCAATTAAAACTGTTTCTGTCATATTTGTAAATAATCCTTGTTCCACTACTCCTGTTAGAGCTTTTTAATTCTGCTCCAAATGTCACAGGATCTTTAATTGGGGAAATACATCTAAGTCAATAATATAATTTTGACTATCTGTTAAATAACGTTCTCCGTTTTCTAATACTCGGAATTTTGGACGATAGCCTTTTTGCTTCGAATTTTTGAATAATTGTTCTGAACCATACGGAATCACTTCTACTGGAAGTGGAAGCGTCCTAAATAATCTACCATTTTAGATTCATCGACAATCCAAATAATACGTTTTGATTGTTCTGCAACAATTTTTTCAAATAGTAAGGCTCCACCGCCCCCTTTAATTCCTGAAAAATCAGGAGCAATTTCATCTGCTCCATCAACTGTTACATCAATGAAATCTACTTCGTCTACACTCTTCAAATGGAATTCTAACTTTTCAGCTTGTTCTTTTGTACGTTTTGAAGTTGTTACACCAATAATGTCTAAACCTTCTTCTTTCACACGTCTACCAATTTCTTCTACAAAATAATAAGCTGTAGAACCTGTTCCTAGACCTACTGTCATACCTGATTCAATATAAGTTGCGGCCTGTTTGCCGACCATCTCTTTCATGTTCACACGCATACCCTCCAGTATGATTCAACTATCCTTATTATAGCATAAATTCTTTTACTCGTTTCAAATCTTCTTGTAATTGTTCATAGATTTGTCGCATTTCTTCAGCAGACAAACTCAATTCCACTTCAACCGTTTTCGTTTGCTCCTTCTCCTCTTCTTCTTGATAAAGAAAGACTTCTTCTTCATCCAATTGAGCTAAGTCAATTCCAATAACTTGAGAAGCCGTTGTTAAAAATATTTTCTGGAGCAACAACCCATGTCATAATATACTCATCTTCTAATTTTTCTAATAACACAGCTAATCTAGATTGTTCAAATTCTGAAGAATACTCTTCCTTTTTCTAATAAGTTCTTCATCGCCTCCAGACATTCTTCCAATTGTGCTACAGATAATAAGTCTATTATTTCTTGATAAGCTTGCTCTTGATGAGAAACTTGTAAAAACATCTGTTTGAATATTGTGAGTTTGAGGATGGATAGATAAAAATTTTTAATTCAAATATAAAATCCCTTCTGAAATCTTCATGCGCTCACCTCTTTCTTCGTTTTATTGCCATATCTATAGTACAAGTTTCTCTTTCATGTTTCAATCATTTTCAAAGAAAAAGGCTGGAGTTTCTCCAACCTCTTAACGTAATATTTCAATGACATCTTTATTCGCAGCAGATTTAGCAGGAAAAACGCTAAATACAATCCCGATAAAGACAGATACTCCAACTGTTAGCGCTACTGCTGTCCAGTCGGTATAAATTTTAAATGGTAAGAAATTGAAATCAGCATTGCAATCAAGACTCCTGTGACATATCCGATAATTCCACCGATAGAAGTAATCATAATTCCTTCTAGTAAAAATTGTAATTGAATCGAACCTTTAGTAGCTCCCCATTGCACGACGAATCCCAATTTCTTTTGTTCGTTCAGATACTGAAATATACATCATATTCATCACGCCTACACCTGCAATGAAATAAAGAAATTCCGGCTACTGCTGAAACGAAATATGTTAATCCATCTAACACTTTTCCCAATAATATCCATTTGAGCCGCTACGTCAATAAAAGTATATTTACCAGATGTATGTTTTGAACCTACTTCATTCAAATGAGTTTCTATTTTTAGCGACATCTTTTGCCACATAGCCTGGTTTAATAAATACTTTTAGCCCATTTACATTTTCTTCTTTTATGATAATGTTGATGAGTAGTAGCTGGAATATGTACAGCTTTTATAAGGATCTGCACCAGTAAAATATAGCTTGCAGCGCATCTACTTTACTCGTTGGCTTGACTCCTTTAATATAGTACACTTCTCCCATCAATCGTTACTCCCATTCCCTAGCGCTTGCTTTTGGCACTAGAAAATAACAATTCTGCTAAATTTTCATCGATAATGGCTACTTTCTTATTCGCATCAATATCTACTTGGGAAATATTTTCTCCAACCGTCAAAGATTCTTTTGTTGCAGATTTTTCTAATCCAAGTACAACATGTTCTGTCGATTTCTTTGTTGGAATCGAAATTCCAAAAATATAATTTTGTTCCTTTTGTTTCAGGATTTTCAGTTCCAGAAACTCCTTCAATACTTTCCACACCTATACGATCTTGTTTTCGAAAAAGCTTTTTCTACTTTCCGAACGGATTGTGGATTATCAGGGTTGATAAAAAATTGTACACTAACTTTCCCATTATCTTCTCCAGCTAATCCTGAAATAGCCATTTTTTTGGAATCCTTTTCCCCAGACTCATAATCGTAATAACAGCTGCAATTCCGATAATAATTCCTAACATCGTTAAAAATCGTACGACGAGCATTTCCTTTTTAAAGAATGCAGAGCGGATCCTAATAACACTAAATTTCATATGGAATCCCTCCTTTTTGTTCATGAATCACTCCATCAATTACATGGATAACTCGAGAACAATACTTCGTCAATGTCTGATCATGCGTTACCATTACAATCGTTACTCCATCTTCACGATTTAAAACGATATAAAATGTCCATAATACTGGCAGATGTTTTACTATCTAATGCTCCTGTTGGTTCGTCTGCAATAATGAATTTTGGACTATTCACTAATGCACGAGCAATTGCCACTCTTTGTTTTTTTGTCCACCAGAAAGATGGCGAGGATATTTTTCCCTAATTTATCTCCTAATCCTACTTTTTCTAGTGCTTGCTTTTACTTTTTGTATGAGTTTGGCGTGGTGTTAATCCACGATATAATAAAGGTAGACGAACATTTTCTTCCACGGTTGCTTGTTCAATTAAGTTAAAATCTTGAAAAACAAATCCAACGGTAGAATTACGTACTTTGGAAATTTGATTATCACTCAAATTGGAAACAGACTCATCATTAAAAGAATATTTTCCTTCATATTTAGAATCTAGAAAAATCCTAATATATTAATGAGAGTAGATTTCCCAGAACCAGAAGGTCCCATTATTCCAACAAATTCTCCTTGAGTAATACGAACTGTCACATCATTTAATACATGTAACTGTTCATCTCCAACTTTATAATATTTATGAATATGTTCTAATTTAATCATGGGACTTCACCGACTCTTCCAATTGTGTAGAAGACACCGCTGCTCCATCTGTAATGTCTGAATCTGGATTTGCAATCACTTTATCTCCAATACTTAATCCTTCTTGAACAATCCATTGGAATCCTTTTTTTCACACGTTTGATATTTTTACGTTTAGCTACCCCATTATCATATAAATAAACATATTCTTGTTCTCCATCTTTTCTGAATCGCCTGTTCTGTTAATACTAATCCTTTTTGAGGGATTTTTCACTTGAACCGTAAAGCCATTTGGAAGAGAAATTTCTGGTTTTACAATTACATCATAACGAGCAACACCATGGCTTCCACTGTTAGAAGCTGCACTTGGAGAACTTGGCAGAGCTGGCACTGGACTTGCAACACTTCCGGATGGATCAGTAGAAACAAATGAAATCGTTCCTTTAATATCTCTATCTTGAGCTTTTTACATATACTGTTACAGGAGTTCCTTTTTCGACTGACTCATAATCATATTCAGAAACAGTTGTTTTCACTTCGCTGTCTTTACTTGTAATTTTAATGAAAGCTAATTGTACATTTGTTTTTTTCCTTCTGGATTAATGCTAATGGTTCCTGCAATATCTGCTGTTACACTTGAACTTGTTTTTTAGAAAGACGTTCGATTTTTGTATTCACATCTTCAATATTATTATTCATATCACGAATTGCTTTTTGAGTTCCCTCGATGGCTTGATCAAAGGCTGTCGTATCCATAGCTCCTACATGAGCTGGTTTGATTCGTAGCACCTTGTTGATTTTGAGCAGGGACTTCTTTTTCTAACTCTTGTTTTTGCTTGAGCTTTTACGATTCTTTTGTGTTTCTAATTCTTGATAGAGACGATCACGTTCAGCTACTAGACGACTTACTTGTCGATTTAAATCGGCAACTTCGTCACTAATCGTTTCATTATCATATTCAAATAACACATCGCCTGCTTCTACTTCTTGACCATCTGTTACTTTTACTTGAGCAACTTGCCCTTTTTGAGGGTCCACATGATAGCTTTGCTCTTTAGCCGTTTCAATATTTCCCATCTAATACTAGAGGCTCCTGTTCCGTTAATTCCATAATCGTATAATGGTGTTCTTCTTTCTTATCTGGAGAGCGTAATTTTAAAAAAATCCTAATACGATTACAATAACGGCTCCTAATACCATTACGCTAATCATGCTCCATTTTAATGTTTTACTCATTGATAACTCTCCTTAACGTTTCGCTACTTCTTGTGCCCATTTTTTTGGTATGTCATATATAACCATGCTAATAATCCGGCAATAATCGCTGGGATAACAAAAAGTAGTTACACTGAATTTTTGATGATTGAAAAATATCATTAGCAATTTGCATTAAAATCGAAAAGACATGAATTCCAATTACATAAAAAGAATAAATTCTTATCTGGTAATGCTTGAGTTTTAGCACTCTTTCCAATTTTGTGATATAAAAATTGTTGCAAAAAGTACATAATAAGAAGAATAATAAGAAAATTGCTACTCCAACTCCAGCTGTTTCAAAATTATGTTCTACACCCTGTTTTGCTAATTCTTCTTGCACACTTGGAACAAATGTAGACGCCACTCCAATTAATACAAAGAGATTCGCAAAAATTCCAATAATATTCCAAACTTTTAATCCGGTAGCAATTTTACTAACAACTCCGGCATATTTTTTTCAACTTTTTGTGTATCCATGATCCATTCCTCCTAACAGTTGTTTTCAAACTTCTAAACATCACATCATTTTTATTTTTTTGCTACTTCTTGTGCCCATTTTTGGTAGGTTACATATACCCATGCTAGTAATCCGGCAATAATGGCTGGAACAATATAAGCAGTGAAATCAAATCCTGACGTGACTAATAAATTGACTTACAATTTGTAAAATTACAATTGAAAAATGCATGAATTCCAATCGCAAAGTTTAATAAATTTTTATCTGGTAATTGTTGTTGTTTCACACTCTTTTCCAATCTTATGATATAAAAATCGTTGAAAAAAATACATAGTAATAAATAAATTACAACAATAGCTCCCACTCAAACCAATCGTTTCCGTATTAAAAGGCTGGATTATTTAATTTTGCTAATTCTTCTTGAGTATTTGGCAATAATAGAAATACTAGTCCTGCTATTTGCAAAAACCATTCCCAACAATTCCAATAATATTCCAAACTTTTAACCCTGTAGAAACTTTTTCTTACAACTCCTGCATATTGTTCAACTTTTTGTGTATCCATGATACATTCCTCCTCAAAAACTTTTTAAAAAGAATAGGTTAGTTACTCTTTTTAGCTAACTATATACCTAGCATCCTTTTTTTGTCAATACGTTTCTTTATTTTTATTACGCTTATTATACACCCGTTGTTCCCTGTTTTCATATAGGAATATTTCTTATTTAATCATTCTTAAGAATAATAAAAAACGCTCTTTCAAAAAGAACGTTTTCTTCACTCTATTAATCTTCTAATTCACAGACAAGCGCTTGATAGCCAGCAAGAGAAAGTTGATCTCCTTTGTCCATTCATTTGTGCTGGAATATTGGCTAGCAATACTTTTCTTACAGGCGTTGACAAAGTTACTGTTTGAGGTTCTGCTTGATAATTAACTAATACAAGCACACGTTTTTTTCCCCACGTCTCTCATAAGCAATCATGTTTTTTTCACTTCTTCTAAAAACAGGAACAAATTCCCCTTCACGAATGGTTAATCCATAAACTTCATCACGATATAAAGCAGTTAGCGCTCTATAATAGTTCAAGATAGATTGTGGGTTATTTTCTTGTTCCTCTACATTAATCTCTCTTTGCGGCTGTTTTGAAACAAGCCAAGCTTTTCCAGTTGTAAATCCTAACTTCTCCTCACTATTCCATTGCATTGGCGTACGAGCATTATCACGACTATATTTTGAAATAGCCTTCAACGCTTCTTCATCCGTTAGCCCTGCCTCTTTAGCAACATGATATTCGTTTAATGTATTAATATCATCAAATTCATCAATCGATTCGAAAAATTTGATTTTCCATCCCAATCTCTTGCCCTTGATAAATAAACGGAATTCCTTTACGAAGCATTTGCACTGTGGCAAGAGCTTTTTACTAATTTCTGTAACTTCTCCTTCAGAAATGTAATGAGAAACACCACGTGGTTCATCATGGTTTTCAATAATCGTTGATAATACCCCAATGGAATCTGCACGACGATGCGCTCTTAAAAAAATACTATCTTTTAATTCTTCTGCAGTTGGTAATTCATGGCTATACCAACCATTTCCTTTTTGTCCTAAAAATCGTTTGTTTGAAATCAAAAATAGACGAGAATACTCCTTCTTCCCCAATAAAGAAATGTAATTCTTCATCCGTTTCATTAAACACTTCTCCCTACTGTAAAAAGCATTATATCGTGCAAATGTCTTTTTCTTTCATTTCTTGTAAAAATGGTTCAATTGGCTGTGCATTTGCTAATGAGTAACGAACTGGAACAAGTCCATTTTCTTGCTCAGATGGTAATGAACGCCACTCTAAAGTCCTTTTTTTAATATTAATAATGGCATCAATACGGAATCCTCCGATTCCTTTTTCTAACCACCAATTAATCATCGTATAAAATTTCTTCACGTACGACAGGATTTTGCCAATTTAAATCGGGTTGCCCTTTATGGAATGAGTGTAAATAATATTTATTTGTTCCAGGAACTTTATCCCACACACTACCTCCGAAAATAAGTTTCCCAGTTGTTTGGTTCTTTTTCACTTTCAATAAAATAGAAATAATCTGCATAAGGGGCCATCTGGATCTGCTAATGCTTTTTGAAACCATTCATGTCGATCAGAACAGTGGTTCACTACTAAATCCATAATAATTGAAATACCACGTTTTTTTGCTTCAGCAATTAGTTCTTCCATATCTTCCATTGTTCCAAACTGTGGATCAATCGCATAATAATCTGCAATATCATATCCTTGGTCGACAAACGGACTCTTATATACAGGAGACAACCATAAAATATCAATTCCCAAAGCTTTGTAAGTAATCGAGTTTTTGCAGTAATTCCTTTTAAATCTCCAATTCCATCTCCATTACTATCATTAAAACTTTTTGGATAAATTTGATAAGCTACTTTGCCTTTCCACCAATCTTTTTCCATCATTGGTAGCCTCCTTCACAATCATTAATGACTTTATTCTGATACAATTCCCTCACACTGTCAAGCAACAAAAAGGTTCTATTATTTATAGAACCTTTTTCTGTTTATCTTTAACATATCGATATGCATTAAAACCGCTAGAAATTCCAAAACAATGCAGCGACTAATGCATACCATTTATTATCCACCACTGCTTAATCACTACTAGTTAATCCATTATTGATTTTTTTCGATACTGATAATATTTATAAGCATAGTCTACGCTGCGTCCTAGAAAAAAACAATTCCTAAAACGACAAGCGACTTCCTATATAGAATCGTTAAAAGCAAATCAGTACAACTGCAATAACTCCCGTTATAATTGCGTATGTTAAATTTTTCATCCTCAAAACCTCTATTACTTTTTCTCTTTTTCTGTTTATCTTTAACATATCGATACGCATTAAAAAGCACTAGAAATTCCAAACAATGCAGCGACTAATGCATACCATTTATTATCCACCACTGCTAGTAATGCGAATGAAAGAGTACATAATGCATAAATAATCGTATTCCATAAATACAAAGGAATGTTTTTCATCTGCCTGTCTCCTTATTTTCAATTTATCATGTTCATAAGTATGAACTAATTCTAAAGCCTTTAAACTGTTGCTGTCTTAATGCTTCATAAACAACAATTGCTGCTGTATTCGATAAGTTTAAGGAACGAACATGAGTATCATTCATCGGTAATCTTAAACAACTCTCTTCATGTTCACGCATAAATTCTTCTGGTAATCCTGTTGTTTCTTTTTCCAAAAATGAAAAATTGTTCTTCATCCTTTGCCAAATCGACTTCATCATAAGTATGATTAGCAAATTTTGTAATTAAATAAATAGGGACGATTGCCTAAATACTCCATAAATGCTTCTAATGAATCATGATACGTAATATCCACATCATTCCAATAATCTAGACCCGCACGTTTTAAATGTTTATCATCTGTTGAAAATCCTAATTGCCCCACTAAATGTAGCGGTGAATTCGTTGCAGCACAAGTACGTGCAATATTTCCCGTATTCGCTGGAATTTGTGGCTCAAATAATACAATATGATTAATTGTCATAAGATCCCTCCTCAGGATTTTTGGTAATTTTTCGTGCAATGTTTGAATCGCTTCTTCTAATTCAACAACTAAGTCTGCTTCTTCTTTCGTTGTTGCTTCAACTTTTTCGAGCTTTTTCTAACATTTCTGTAAAATAACGAATCAGTTCTTCACTCGATTCTGAAATAATCTCACTCACAGCCCAAGCCGCCGTTCCTTTGATAACAGGGTCGCATATCTTCCTGCATCACTTTCAACAATAGAGGAACTGCAGTCTTATCACGGTAATTTGCTAGCGCAATAATGGCATTTCTCTGTAGCGGCTTCTTCCCACGCCATGAACCAGCCATCTTTTCCAAACCGTTCTTTTGAACTCCTTATTCGAAATTGTCACTAATGGTTTTAACAATGGATGTGTTTCTTCCACAGACGGTTCCATTTCAGGATGTAAATGAAAAATCTTTTCCTTTATTATACGGACAAACTTGCTGGCAAATATCGCAACCATAAATAACATGCCCCATTTTTTTACGATATTCCTTCGGCATAAAAGCCTTTCGTTTGTGTTTGATACGATAAACAACGTTGGGCATTCATTTTACCATTTCCTAATAAAGGCATTCGTCGGACAAAAATCTACGCAACGTGTACAATCTCCACAGCCATAATCAACAGGAGCATCGACTGGAAATTCAATATTCGTAATTAATTCGCCCTAAATAAACATAGGAACCAAATTCCTTTGTCACTAATAAACCATTTTTCCTACAAAACCTATTCCCGCACGTTCAGCAACACGAACATCGATTAGTTCTCCTGTATCCACCATTGGTTTAAACGCAACATCTTCTTGATTCACTTCACTTTTTAATATATTCAATTAAAGCTTCCATTCTTCTAGATAAAATAAAATGGTAATCTTCTCCCCAAGAAGCTCTCGCAAAAGCTCCACGTCGCTCACCTTTTTACACGTTCAGGTTTCTGACTTGGTAAAGTAGGATATGCAAGGGCAATTGAAATAATCGTCTTAGGAGAATCAAAAAAATCTTCTCTGGGTAAATTCTCTCTTCTAAAATCGGATGTTCAAATCCTGTTGTATGTCCTAACTCTTTAGATTCTTGCATTCCTTGAGCTAAATGATCAAATGGGTGCTGCAGAAGCAAATCCGATTTTTATCGATACCTAGTTCCTTACTTTTCTTTTGAATTTTTTTCTTTTAAAAAGAGCCGTATCCATCGATTCACTTCCTTTCACTTTCCTCAATTACTTTACCTATTGTAACTCATTTCCACCAAAAAAACGATAAAAACGCTAGCCTTCGGTGTCAATCACGGCGAAAGTTAACGTTAGTCTAGAGAGTCGATTATTTAGCAAATACTTACTAAATAAAGCGATAAATTTATCTTAACTTTTTTTATAAAAAAATCAACATTTTTATAAAAAAAGAATGAATTCCTTTAACGGAAATCCATTCTTCATTCATATTATAATCCAAAGTTAATATATGTTGCTTGAGCTGCAACGCCTGCTGGGATTGTACGTGTTGAAATAACATTTACACCTTTGTACGTTCATTTCAGAGATGAATAATGAACCGTCAGCATTTACACGTTCAACGAATCCAACGTGACCATACACAGGGTCTGCTCCACCTACACCGCGTTGGAATACAATTGCTGTACCTGCACGAGGAGTTGAAGAAACTCCGTAACCTGCTGCTGCAGCATTTGCTGGCCATTCAGCTGCATTTCCTAATCCTGTAGTTCTAATTGGAGAACCTAATTGGGCAAAACGGTTATACATATAGTAAGTACATTGTCCGAAGTAACCACCGTTTAAAGCTGCTACAAATGATGGGTCTGGAGCTGCAAATGAGCCACCCTACCACGATATTTTGCTGCTTTAGCTGGTGTTGCACTCTTTAGCTGCAATTGTAGCTGGAGTTGATACTGTTGCTGCTGCAGGAGTAGCCGCTGCTTGTGCAACTGATTCTTCTGTCGCTTTTTAACATTGCTTCTTTTAGCAGCTTCTGCTGCTTTTTTTGTGCTGCTGCTTTTTTTCAGCATCCGCACGAGCTTTTTCTGCTGCTAATCTTTCTTTTTCTTGAACTAAGCCATCACGTGCTGCAATTGCTTCTAATTCTTCGTTTGAAAGATTTGCTAAAGTAGCTTTTATGTCTATTAAATGTTGCACTTAACTCAGTTTGTAAGTTTTGTAACTGCGCTTCATTTGCTTCTTGTTGTACTAAGTTAGCTTTTTGAGCTTCTTCTTTTGTTTCAACTTGCTCTTTATCACGAGCTTGTTCTTGCATTAATTGACGGTTTTGCACCAACTAAGTCAACAATTACTCCCAATACGATTCACTACATCAGTAATAGAATCTGCATTTAGTAAAAAAAGTCTAAGTAAGAACGTGATCCATTTTACTTGTACCGCACGAGCTTGATCTTTTAATCGTTCATTACGTTCTGCGATTAATGTTTCAAGTTTTGAAATTTCAGCTTTTAAGCACTTCTAAGTTTGCTTTTAGCAGTTTCTTGTTCTGCTTGTACTGAGTTAATTCTTGATTGTACATTTGATAAATCTTGAGATAATTGGTCAACTTGACTTGCTACCGCTTGTTTTTGATTGTTTAAATTTTTGAATTTGAGAATTTGCTGAGCTAATTTGTGAATCAATATCTTGAGCGTTTACTGATGGTGCTAATGTCCCCTAAGGCTAACGCTGTTCCTGTTACTACGAATGTTAATAACCTCTTGTTCAAATGATTCCTCCAAACGATTTCTTATTTATATACATGGCACTCATATGAAAGTGCTTATAATCTTGACTGGTATCATCATACCATACGACTAAAGTCTTATGTTAAAATTTCGCAGAATTGTATCTTCATTGTAACAAAAACTGTAACATTTCGTTTTTAAAGCTGATATAATTGCTTTTTTAGCATCCTTATTTGTCATATTTTTCATGACAATTCTATAAAAAAAGGCTAGATTCCTCTAACCTTTTCTACATCATTATTTTAATTTTGACTAAGAAATATTTTTTTCTTACCACGACGGACTAATACAAAACGTCCTTCAAAGGATTGTTCTGGAGTCCATACATGTTCTAAATCTGTAATTTTTTTCTCCATTAATTGAAATTGCACCATTTTGAATATCCTCACGAGATTGACGACGGCTTGGTTCAATTCCTAAATCTACTAACCAAGTTGCTAAGTTTTTGTTCTACTTTTTCACTTTCAAATGTTGGCATATTTTTTTGAACCCTTGTTCAATTTCATCCGCATTTAATTGTTGAACATCTCCAGTGAATAAAGCATTTGTAATTTTTCAATGCATCTTGTAATGCTGCTTCACCGTGAACAAAACGTGTTACTTCTTCTGCTAAACATTTTTGTGCTTGACGTTTATGTGGTTCTTCTTGTACAGAAACTTCTAACGCTTCAATTTCTTCTTTTTCTAAGAATGTAAAGTATTTAATATATTTAATCACATCACGGTCATCTTGGTTTAACCAGAATTGGTAGAATTCATATGGAGTTGTTTTTTTCTGGATCTAACCATACTGCACCACCAGCTGATTTTTCCGAATTTAGTTCCATCAGATTTCAGCATCAATGGAATTGTTAATCCATATGCACGAGCTTCTGCTCCTTCCACTTTACGAATTAATTCTAAACCGGCTGTAATATTTCCCCATTGGTCAGCTCCACCAATTTGCACTTGAACATCTTCTTTACGGAATAATTGTAAGAAATCGATCGATTGTAAAATTTGGTAAGAAAACTCTGTAAATGAAATCCCTACTTCTAAACGACTTGCGACAACATCTTTTTGCTAACATTGTATTTAAGTTAAAATGTTTCCCATAGTCACGTAAGAAGTCTAATAATGATAAATCTTTTTGTCCAATCATAGTTATTCACTAAACGAACTGCTTCTTGGTCTTCTTGACTTGTTAAGAATAAACGTTTCATTTGATGCAGTTAATTTTTTTCTACATTATGTTGTACTTGTTCTTTTTGTTTGCAGAACACGTTCACTTGTACGTCCACTTGGATCTCCAATTGAACCTGTTGCTCCTCCAATAACAATGACTGGACGGTGCCCTGCTAATTGGAAACGACGTAAAAATCATAAATGGAATTAAATGTCCAATATGCATACTATCTCCTGTTGGGTCCACACCACAGTATAGTGAGACTGCTTTTTTTCTTGCGTTAATTCACGCAAACCTTCTTCGTCTGTCATTTTGATTAATGGCACCACGCCACATTAAATCATCAATAATATTCATACAAATCCTCCTTATATTGTTTGCAATTTTTCTTACACAGTTTTCTAGCAAATAAAAAGTCCCTAATAGCCCAAAAAGCTATTAGGGACGACTTTTGCTCGTGTTACCACCCATCTTGTAGTTAAAAACTACCTCTCAAATCCTTATCGCGGATAGACGCTGTTTGCCACAGTTTGCTCTCAAGTGTACTTCGATTCTAGGTTGGATTGTCTTGCACCTACCGACAATTCTCTTTTTTTGCTCCGATGCTAGTCTCTACTGCGCTTGATCATTGCTCTCGATTTAATTTGTTATCAGTATACTGACAATCCTTTGAAACTGTCAACTGCTTTTTCCTAGCGAATCCAAGCTCCAGTTGCATCTACTTGATAGCCATCTGATGTTTTTCAGAAACAGCCATTTTGACCACTGTCTTTTAAGAAATACCATTTACCAGATGACTCAACCCATCCTGTCTTCATTTCGCCTGATGGTGCAAAAATAATACCAAGCATCATTCCATTGCACCCAACCTGTTTGCATGCTACCTGAAGTGTTGAAGTAATACCATTTTCCATCTACTTGAACCCAGCCAGTTTCCATTGCACCAGATTCATTTAAGTAATACCAAACTCCATTCAGCATTTTCCAACCTGTTTGCATTTTTCCCAGATTGATTAAAAAGTAATACCACTTATCTTTAATTTGTAACCAATCTACAGCATATTTTTCCTCTTTCTGGAATATACATCCATTTACCATCATCGAACACCCATTTTTTTCTTGTAAATAGCCTTGTTCATTAAAAGTAAAAATAACCTTTATCTGGTACAGATGTATGAATATCATCGCCTTCAACAACATTAATCATCCCTTGTTGGACAACTGGCAATACTTGCCAACCTTTTTACAGGTTTGAAGTCATCTCCAATAAATACCCAAGTATTTTCTACCGCTTGCCATTTTTAACGCACGTTTTCCATCACGATACAATACTTTGCTGCCGTCTTTTTTTCAACTTTCCATTCAGGCGTACTATATCTAAATGGTTGTCCACACTTCGATACAGGTACATGTGCATCCCCTTTTAACAAGAGCTGTTCTCTTGAACTGCACATTTTGAAATTATCCCTTCATTTTCAGCAGCTTGAACATTTTGTGTCACCGCAACAGTTGATAACGCCATCGCACCTAATAAAAACTTCATTTTACTCATCATTTTCACTCCCTTTACTTGTGTGAATATCTTAGTAAACCCACCTTTTATTTGTCAATATACGATAAATATATTTTCCGTTTTTAAAATATCAAATTCGAAGTTTACTTTCACTTGTCTCATAAAAAAATAGGGCTCGCCCTCAGATAGAAATCTATCGTCAGACGACTGCCCTATTCAATCAAAAATCGTTATTATTTATTAACGTTTTCCCATTTCCAGCTTACTACTTCTGGAATATCTTCACCGTGTTCACGGATATAGCTGTGGTGGAATTCCACTGTTTCATCCATTTTCGCAGCAAATTCGCTAGCTTTGTCACCATATACAGCAACTGCAGCATCTTTTTGCAACGTGGAAGCGGTCCATTTCAGAAAAGAACACGCATATCGAATGGAGTTGTAATATCTCCGTTTTTCACGGTAACCGTGGATATGAACATTGTGGTTGTTACGATCGAAGAATAAATCACGAATCATACCTTCATATCCGTGGAAGCAGAATACTACTGGTTTTGTCAGCTGTAAATAATTTATCGAATTCTTCATCAGATAAACCACGAGGGTCAACTTTTTGGAGAACGTAATTTTAAGATATCTACAACGTTGATGAAGCGGATTTTCAATTCTGGGAATTGTTTATGCAAGATTGAAATACCTGCTAATGCTTCTAAGTTTGGTTCAGTACCTGCAGCAGCAATCACTACATCTGGCTCTTCGCCATCTTTAACAGTTGAAGCCCAGTCAATTACTTTGTATCCTTCGCTTACTAATTCTTTTAGCTTCTTCTACTGAGTAGAATTGAGGACGTGGGTGTTTAGATGAAACGATTAGGTTAATTTTTATCTTCTGAACTTAAAGCTTCAGCCATAACTGCCATCAAGCTGTTTGTATCTGCTGGTAAATATTCACGTACGAATTCTGGTTTTTTTCTCAGCTAAGTGAGTTAATAAACCTGGATCTTGGTGAGTATATCCATTGTGGTCTTGTTGGAACACTGTTGATGTTGCAATCAAGTTTAATGATGGATAGTTTTTACGCCATGGAGCGTGAGTTTTAGATTTACGTAACCATTTGAAGTGTTGAGTAATCATTGAGTCAACTACACGTAAGAATGATTCGTAAGAAGCGAAGAATCCGTGACGGCCTGTTAATACATAACCTTCTAAGAAACCTTCAGCTTGGTGTTCTGATAATTGTGAGTCGATAACACGACCAACTGGTGAAATCCATTCATCATAGCTTTCATCACGACGACCAACCCATTGACGGTTCGTTGCTTTAAATACTTCGTTTAGACGGTTAGATTTAGTTTCATCTGGTCCGAAAAATACGGAAGTTTTCAGGGTTAGCTTTTTACTAAGTCAGCTGCAAATTTACCAAATTCAATCATATCTTGTTTTTGGATAGCACCTGGAGTTGAAGTATCAACTGCATGTTTCGTCCAATCAGTAATTTCCATTGGTTTTACAACCCCTGCGTTAGTGATTGGGTTCATGCTCATACGACGTGGGCCTTTTGGAGAAATTTCAGCAATTTCTTCTACTAATTTACCATTTTCATCGAATAATTCTTCTGGACGGTATGATTTCAACCAGTCTAATAAATGCATCGATGTGTTCCATTGATTCACCTGATACTGGAATTGGAACTTGGTGAGCACGGAATCCACCTTCGATTGGTTCGCTGTTCCATTCTTTTTGGACCAGTCCATCCTTTTGGTGTACGTACTACTAATACTGGCCAATGAGGCATTGTTGCTTCTTCAGCTTTTTTAGCACGAGCTTCTTTTTGGATTGCTTGAATTTTTCAATTGCTTCGTCTAATTTTTCAGCCATTAATGGGTGAACTTTTTCAGGATCAGTTCCTTCAATGAAAATTGCATCCCATCCTAAACCGTTAAAGAATTGAGTTAATTCTTCATCAGTACGACGAGCTAAAAATTGTTGGGTTGTGGATTTTACCACCGTTTAAGTAAAGAATTGGAAGTACAGCTCCATCATTTACAGGGTTGATGAATGTATTTGAGAACCAACCAGCTGCTAATGGACCTGTTTCTGCTTCTCCATCTCCGATAACTGCAGCAGCAATTACGTTAGGGTTATCTAAGATAGCACCTGTTGCGTGAGATAATGAGTAACCTAATTCTCCACCTTCGTGAATAGAACCAGGAGTTTCAGGAGCAGCATGTGATGCAATTCCTCCTGGGAATGAGAAAAATTTTTACACAATTGTTTGAAGCCAGCTTCATCTTTGCGTAATATTTGGATATAATTCAGTATAAGAACCGTCTAAGTAAGAGTTAGATACCATTACTTGTCCACCGTGTCCAGGACCTTCAATGTAGAACATATCTAAGTCATATTTATTAATCGCACGGTTTAAGTGTGCGTAAATAAAGTTTTTGTCCTGCGATTGTTCCCCAGTGTCCAATTGGATGTAATTTAACGTCTTCTTTTTGTACAGGACGACGTAATAGTGGATTATCTTTCAAGTACATTTGTGCTACTGAAATATAGTTAGCTGCGCGCCACCACGCATCCACTTTTGCTAAGTATTCTGGTGTATCAAATTGTGTCATTTATAATTCTTCCCTTCTAGTTTTCTCTTCCAAAGAAAATTTGAAAAATGGCGTTTCAAAAATCCTTCAAAAAAATAACCGTCAAGTATTTAACATATCTTTTTTTCTTGTCAAGAAAAATTTTAAAAAATCAATCATTATTTTTATACTATTTTCTAAACGTTTTAGGATTTATTCCGAAGAAACGGTTATCATTTTGAGTTTTGAAAAACGTTCATAACCACTTTTATTTGACTGTTTTGGCTACAAATTTCTTTAGTGGAATGATACAATTTTTAAAAGACCTTTGCTAGGGTGTTAGATAGTATTTTTATATGAACTATTTTCTTAAAAAATTTTTCAAACTAAAAAAACGTTCTAATCCCATTAACAACAGGTATTCCATCATATCATTTAAACGCTACCATTGCAAGAATTATAAACTACACTTTTGGAATGGAAATTTGAGTTTGCACTATAAAAAAATCCTCCACCATTCGATAGAGGGATAAGATTTTTCAATTATTCTTCTATAAATTCAGCATCGATTACTAAAGGATGTGATTTTTTTCTTTATAAATTTCAACATTTGCTAAATCATCTTTTGCTAAGTGTTTTTCTTAATTTTTCTGCCATGGCATTAAATGTAATATACGTCAATGCACCAGAAGTTACTGCGCCAACAAGTGGAACAACTTTGGACACTCCATTGGCAAACATTTTTTTAGACATTTGAACTCCAAGAATGGATGCAATTTTTTTAACGATTGGATAAACGAATCCTTTTGTAAATGCATGTTGAGGTAATTTTTTGCAACTTGTTTCGCAATTTGGGCAGACAAAGCATGAACCGTATTTACTGCACTATTAACACCAAACATGATTCCGATGAATAAAATAAGTAAATTTTTTTCGTTTCGTCATTCATTTCTTTTGGTATCAAAAATTCAGTTCACTCCAGCCATATAAATAAATTAACTTTTTGCAACACTCGTAAAATATGAGCAAAAATATTGTGCCAAATCTGCTGGAAGTGATCCAAGAATCGCAAAACCTCCTGGGAGTCCTGCCGCTGCAGAAATCGTACTTACTTGAGTAGCCTCTCCTTTAATACAACTTTTTGCAATTTGATTAATATCTTCTACTGGAATTCCTGCATATGCTGGATTATATTGAATCGCTAATTCAATCACTTCTGGACGATAACGATCTCTTAATTCTTTTCTTAAAAAAATAATTCTCTATCAATTTTTACCATAGGGAAGTTTTGTCGTTTCCAATAGTAATCGATCAATTTTTAATAATTTCAACATTCTGTCTCCTAATTTATTCCAATACTTTTTTTGCTTGATTATAGCATAGGTTAAGAGAGAGCGTACACTAAGAGCGTAATAAACCAGACTTTTCTTTGAAATTGTGGCAAGGGACGATAGCAGCTACTATTTGGAAAAGTCTGGTTTATTCCTCTTTAACGTAGAAAATTAATTGATAAGTATCTTTCAGAATTGATATAATCTACTTATAAGGGGGAATGATTAATGAATAAGAAAAATTTATTATAGTCTCAAGCAGCATTTCTGTTTTAATATTCAGTTTTCTATGGTTTATTCCAATCATACAATACAACATTAACAACAAAAAGCATTGCAATTGAACAACAATTTCAAGATTTTTTTCTAAAGCAGAAATTCGAGAAGAAAAAAATTAAAAACATTTCAAATCTCTTACAGATGAATATCAAACTTATCAACGGAATAAAGGGACAAACGGTAAACTTGCTGAAACATATTCCCATACTCTTTCAGAAATGAAACATTATTTTACTGATAATGATCAAATTGTTTTAAGAGATAATACTATTATTGAACTTGAAAAAGAAAATGATTTAGAAACCTTAAAAAATCGAACTTAGAATCACTTCTAAGCACAATCACTCAAGAAAAAGAAATTCTATCAAACGATTCAACAACAGAAGAAACGATTACAAAAATTCATGAAAATATCGAAAAAATGAATTCACGTATTCAAACATTAACAGAAGAACAAGAAAAAACGTGCAAAAAGTCCATTATGAGAATGAATATTTTATGATTGATTTTCCAGAAAATTGGGTTAATAAATGGACTGTTCAAATTAGCAAAGCAGTTTTAAAGAACTCATAGTTTATAATGTTAGCTTCGGAGGAACCAACCCTTCACTCCCTCTTGATGCAGGGCATTATAGATGTTTATGTCTTTCCAAGCGGCACGACATACACTGAAAAAGTACTTCCAGAACTCCGTTTTGTAGGAACCACTTCTAATAATGACAAAGTCTATCTCGGAATTGGTACTAGTGGAACGGTTATCGGTGATAACAAAGGCAAACTAAGTCTGAAATAGATAGAAAGAAGGAACTTTTATGACAGAAAGTGCATTTTTATACACCCTTAATCCAGATGGTTCAGTGATGATTGGATACGAAGATTATGATGTCGATATTTTTGATGGGGAAGATTACGAAGTCACTTACTTGTTAGATGAGACAAACTTTACAAATCTCTTGCATCATCTAAATATCCCATTGAATCGTGACACTAAAAAACTATTGAAAAAAGAATTTGGGCAGCATTTTGACTCTAGAAAATTCGAAGAGTTTTGTAAGGAATACGGTATTGCTTATGAACGTAATGTAAGGATTGGATAATTAGTCAATAAAAAGTTTTAAGGGAGAAACATCATGAACAATCAACAAGTACAAAATTTTTTCTATGATAAACAGGATACTCCTTGTCCAATAACAGAATCTTTAATCAAGTCAGGCTATCAACAAGAACGTGAGGGATATATTGGTTATGCCAAAGAGCATGGTATTGAAGTAAACTATCTTGAAAGCAAAACCCACGCAATGGTGGCATTTAATTAAATGTTATTGCGCCCAAGCAGATCCTCTTAAACCTTTCCCTTATTCTGTTAAATGCGGGGAATTATACTTTTGGATGGCAGAAGTGTCAGGGGCATTTAGCCAAGAAGAACTATTGAAGTTAAAAGACCAAGTAATGTCTGCTTGTGATAGAGTTACTAGAAAGAATCACTCCTTCCACCTTTGAAAAACCTCCAAAGGGAATCTCATTATTAGAGATTATTGCTTTGATAGGATTTGTGAAGTCGTTGAGAGAGTGTGAATGAAGTGAAACGAAAACTAAAAGAGAGCTCAGCAAAAGAAGAATTAGATACTTCAACTGTCGCAAAATTTTGCGACAAATACTTCTTATACTAAAAACTATGTAAAACCAAAAGAACGCTCGCAATCATTGAGCGTTCTTTTTGCAATACTAAATATTTTCTAAAAACATTTCTAATAACAATCACTTTATCAATTACTTCATTCATTAGTTCATCGTAATTTTTCATGATTATCAAAAATCTAATCCCTCAATATAACAAATAATTCTTGATGCTTTTTTATGATCCAATCGCATCCATTCCATACTAAACCCTAATTCATTTTCTATTTCTTCAGACTCGGTGAATAATTTATCAAATAAATTCTTATTTTTCTTTTAATATAGACTTCGACTCCTATACTATTGGTTTTATTTACCAATGTAATTTCTATATGTGCTTCGCTCGTACCAAGCGCAACAGAATACCAATGATCTGTCGTAGCTTTTCTAACATTAAACGGCTTATTTCTTGATATCAACACTTCATTAAATCTATTCCAAAAATCAATCTTTCAGCCTGCGCTTTACTTAACTCTCCACTATCTATACCTGTATTTACTGTTTTCACAAAATCATTCGGTTTTTCTACTACCACAAACTTAGGAGCAGGTAACGAATCTCCAATTTTATAAGCACGGATTTCCATTAGAAAAATGACAGTTCATTGGTTGTCTTATTATTCAACCACTCAATGGCGCTTCTATGTTCTTCTCTTGCTTCTTTAACAATCCAAATAACAACGTTAGCATCCAACCCTGAAGCATATGTAATAATTTTACCTAAATGATCATGGTTAGTTGCTTCTAATTGATTTTTCAATAATAACTTTAATCCCCGTTGTTTCATCTTTTGCTACTAAATCACAACGATAAGTCCCTACAAAGACTTCTTTTTGTATATCTGTCAATGTTAACCCTATTTCATCATTTAGCAACTCAATATTTTTCTTCTTTAGATAACCATTCTGAAAAATCATATTGTTCATGTTTCCAGAGTTCTCTAATATCAACTTCTTCTAATTTCCCTAATTTCATATTGTTGTCATCCTTTAATTTCGGTAGTAAAATTATGATATTCTACAGTAATTTTATCATAATCTTAATATCGATTGGGTATGATTCTTTTATAAAAGAAACTTATTTATCTAAATATTTAATCGCTAATCCTATAAGAGAAATACACCTATGAAAAGAAATAATCATAATACTCTTCAGAAATTTCTACCTTATCAATTTCATGGTGACGAATTCTACACTTATTTCCAATTTCAGTTAGTGCCTGAAATTCATTTTCTAAATACTTGTAAAAAATAATCATTATTTTTGCCATAGAATTAACTAATTTATTTGCAGACTGTTTTTATTCGCATTATAGTACGTTTTTAATCTTTCAAATGCATCCCATAATTTTTTTCAACTGCATATTTTCGTGACACTGGATTTGGATCTTTATATAATTCTAACAGCTTCTTCCAACAATTTCTCTAATCCATCTTCATTAACTTTTTTCAATATCTTTTTGTATCTCATCTACAAAAGAACACCATTCATTAATTCTCTCAATATTTCCATTTTCATTTAATTCAAAAGTTAAACCTGCTAAATTGAAGATATTATTAATTTCATCTCTAAAGTCATTACTTATATATTTGGTACTTAAACAATCAATATACTCGAAATTTCTATATTTAGAATTATTCCATGTCACTGTGATGTCCATAATATTTTGAGCAAAAATTCTATATAATCAATCAAAGCAAGTTGATTATAATTCTCTTGACTGGGAAGATCTACTTTCCTGCTTCATTAATATATAAATCTGGAATTAATAATTTAGAGTATTTATAAAATTAGTTTCATCAAAAAATAGTGTAAGATTTTTCAGTAAAACTATGATACTCTTTTTGGGAAATTTATATGTTAAATTGCTTTTGTATTTTTCACAACAATCCAACAATAATTTATATGCTATTCGCTCTATTTTTATCCGTCTTTTTCTTTATTTTTTTCGAAAAACCATTTCTTTCAGAATACAACATAGTATTTCTCCCTTTTTATACTACTTTTTATATATACCAATAAATACTTCTACAACCTTCCTAATCTTCTCTAATACGGTTAATTTCTTCTGTTCTCTTGCTCCGCCTCTTCTTGAAACTGCTGGGATGATTTTATCTAATTCATCTCCTGCATATTCAACATGTCCCTTTTTCAATCGCTTTTTCAATAAATCGTTTCGAATCATCTTTTTAATTTTTCTGCTTCAATAACTGCTTCGATTTCTTTTTCCTTTTCTTTTCTTGCATACATGTAAAAAGGGCTTCTAAAAATAGATTCCGCATTTTCTAATGTTGAAAGGTCAGTGTTATTAATAAAACTAATAATTAACTCTTCCTTAGCTCTTGTTCCTAAACTTGAACGAATCACTCTACGTACTTCAGCTTTTTAATCGTTCCTTATCATCAAACTCATTTGCTTTCTCCAAAAATTAATTTCAATATGTAATCTAAATTAATTTCGTCAGTCTTTAGTAAAGTCAATCTCAAATTCTACATCTGAAAAATCAACCAATGCTGCTCCATTTTCTCCACTTGAATTTGTACTGGTACCTTTTCCATCTATTCTGTTAGACGTCAACACTTCATTTCTAATTTCAATATAGGCACTCTTCATGTCTTGCTTTTTGTCTTTCAGTGATACTCTTTTCTACCGTTTCAAATTCGTCATAATTTTTCAGAATATTATCTAGTTTAATCAGATTTGCCAAATAGTTGTGCAAAAGTTTTTCTTATCAGCCTCACTTGTAATCTCAGTAGGTTCTGGGAATTTCGATAATATTTCATCACTAATATCTTTATACCCTGGAACTTTTTTTCACCCGTAGTTTCATCTGATATACCCATACATATAATCTTCAAATTTTCTTTCTCGATGATTACTTTAAGACTATTTTCATCTCCAAAAAGTCTTAATGGCATCTTTAGTTGCCTTTTCTAAATCACGGAAGCAAACGATATTCCCAAAGGTTTTCACTTTTATTTAAGATACGATTTGTTCTGGAATATGCTTGAATTAATCCATGATATCTTAGATTTTTATCCACAAATAGTGTATTCAATGTTGGAGCATCGAATCCTGTTAAGAACATTCCTACTACAATTAACAAATCAATTTCTTTTGTTTTACTTTTAAAGATAAGTCTTTATAGTAATTTTTGAAACTCATTTCCATTCGTTGAAAAGTTTGTTTTAAATTGTTCATTATAATCTGCGATTACTTTATCTAAAAATTCTTTTGCAGTAGATCCCATATGTGAAACATCGAAAGTTTCATCAACAATTTCACCAGCAGAAGATTGTTCTTCATTGGCTGCAAAACTATAAATCGTCGCAACTTTCAATCGTTTTTCTTCTGGCAACGCTGCTTGTTGCCGTTCAAATTCTTCATAATACATTTTGGCAGCATCAATACTTTTGGACTGCAAACATAGCATTAAACCCATTCAAACGTCTATCTTTAATCGTATAATACTCATTTCGATGTGTTTTTGCATTGAACTTTTCTAAAAATGTATTTCGTAATTTCAGTAATTCTTTCTGGATGAAGTAGTAACTGTTTTTTTCTACATGTTTTAATTTTTTTCTCATCATCTTCTGTTTCAGCATCTCTAAATTTAGCTTGAATATTATTATAATCTACTTTGAATTTTAGAACTTTTCCATCACGAATCGCATCTGTAATCACATAGCTATGTAACTGAGCACCAAAACGTTCCAGCTGTTGTATCTCCAACTAAAGAGTTTTCAGCAAAAATAGGGGTTCCTGTAAATCCAAATTGATAATACTTTTTAAAATGTTTTTCGAATATTTTTCTGTGCTTCACCAAATTGAGAACGATGGCATTCGTCAAAGATCAATACACAATGTTTGTCATAAATTTCATGTTGACGATATTTTTTTAATAAATTCATTTAACTTTTGAATCGTTGTTACAACAATTCTATCATCTATACTTTCAATTGATTTTTCAACTCTTTAGTATCTTTACTACCATTGACACTATTTTGTTGGAATTTTTGATATTCTTTCATCGTTTGATAATCTAAATCTTTTCTATCTACAACAAAAATACTTTATCAATAAAAATCTAATGAAGTTGCCAATTTTGCTACTTTGAATGATGTTAATGTTTTTACCTGAACCTGTTGTATGCCAAAATAAAACCACCGGCTTCTGTCTTGCCGTATTTTTCGCTTCAAAAACTAGAACGAATCTTCCACAAAATACGTTCTGTTGCTGCAATTTGATACGGTCGCATAATCAACAGCGTATTATTCACATCAAATACACAGTATTTGGTCAGCACTTCTAGTAACACTCGTTTTTCAAAAATGTTTTTGTAAAATCTTCTAAATCTCGAATTACTTTATTTTTGGCATCTGCCCATTCACAAGTAAATTCATAATGATTTTTTTATTTTGAGCTGTAGTATTCGCAAAAATATCTTGTATAAGTTCCATTAGAAATCACAAAAATCTGAACATATTTATATAAAGAATGCTCACTATTGAAACTTTCTTTTACTATATCGATGAATTTGATTAAAAAGCTTCTTGAAGACTAACGCCTCTTTTTCAATTCAATATGCACTAATGGTAATCCATTCACTAAAAATCGTTACATCATATCGATTTTATGAGTTCCTTCACCTTTTACTTGATTCGTTACTTGGATAAAGTTATTATGAATGTTTTTCTTATCAATAATCCGAATATTTTCTCTATGGCCATCATCAAACGTGAAGTCATGAATATGATTTTCTTGAACTTTTCTAGTTTTCTCAATCATCCCTTCACTTGGAACATCTAGATATTCCGCTAAAAATCTTCTCCACTCGCTCTCATTGAATGAGATTTGATTAAGTTTTTCTAGTTGAATTTTTCAAGTTACGATATAAGTCTTCGTTTATTTGAACCTTTAAATATTCATAACCTTGATCAACTAAGTTGGCAATCATTTTCTTTTTCTAACTCTGCTTCACTTTGGTAAGCAGCTCTTTAATTCTACTAGGTTTCTCAAAATTCGCTAAAATAATTCCATTTGTCATTTCTGCAATAGTGGATGTTTGATACTGTGCTAAATCTTCTTTCATAACATTTACTCCTCTATTTGTAACTTATCTATTAAAACTTAATAACTGTTCACGCCAGTATTCATACTGTTTCTGACGTTGTTCTATCTCTTTTGGCAATCCTTCTGTGATGTCATGCACTAATGTATCGAATTTGTCTAATATTGATACTATATGTTGTTGGACATGGAGTGGGGGAGGGGAATTGAGATTTTCCCCATTTCTGTTGTGGAAATTTCTATTACTTTTACCCCATTAGCTAATTTATTTTTGCTTTAATCAATTCTATTGATCCATTAAAAAACATATGAAAGATATTTTGATTTTGTTTATGCTTATATACCGCAGCATGCCCACCTACTACTGCTTCTTCTTTACCCAGATAGGCTACTGATTTCATTATATCTTCAATATTCTCAGAAGTTTTTGCAATAACTATATCTCCATAATTCACCTTTTTAATCTCTCAGAAATTTCTTTATTAACTTTACTATTGGAGAGATTACAAACAAATTATAATTAGTATATATATGTCCATAATGAATTGCTCCTACTTCTCCTTTTTCATCAAAAAGTTGTTTTAGGCATTCCTGAACCATTAATAAATTCACCTATATCTTTAAGCATTTTCTTTTCAACTTTATCACCAATATCAATTTGAATAAATCTAGCTACTTCATGTAAAAATTTTCATAATAATGATTAGACAATATCAACGTGCGTGCGTGCGTGCGTGCGTGACTATCACAATACTTATCGAATGTCAACAGTTTTTCTCTGTAATATTCATATTGTTTTTGACGTTGTGCTATTTCTTCCGGGAGTAATCCTTTTGTATCTGCAAGCATCACTTGAAACTTATCTAAGATTTTTACGATTTTATTTTTGAAGAGAAACAGATGGTAGTGGAATACTAATTTTTCTCAACATCTCTTTAGACAATCTTGGGACACTTGCTTTTTCTAACTTTTTGACTTAATTACATGTTGTTTACTAATAACGAATAATATAAAAATTTTACTAGAAATTTTTTTCTTTTTGTCGTTAATACATAGACATCATCAGCAGTCTCAAAAACGCTCTATCACTGTATATTATTTCTCCAGCAGATCCAGCCGAAATTATAAATGTTTTATCAGAATCAAAATTACTTTCATGATAATATCCTCAAAGGAATTAGACTATTTTTGATATACTGAAACTCTCCCTTCCTGTAATTCACTTTTACTAATCTCTTTCCTCTTCAACTCACAAATATCTTCTAATTTCTCTATCCGTACCTTTCTATCTTGTTCCATTTCTTTAGTGATTTTATTTAAATAATCTTCACTTAATAACATATCTCTATAATAGGTATATTGTTTTAGTACGTGACTGAAGTTCTGACTGAAGTTCTGACTGAAGTTCTGTAACATAATTCATAAAATTGTCAAATATTTCAACTATTTTTGTTGGATTTCTAGTGATGGAATAGGGATTTCCATTTTTAATAGCTTCCGAACTTAAATTAGGGTAGCCCCATTACCAGATGCTAAAAGAAAAATAATTGCTTTTCGGCACTAAATAAGAAATGAAATAAATATCTTCTATTAACTTTGCTTTCATTAGGAATAAACTTCCCAACACGCTGATTTATATAGCCTTTCCTTTCCTCATATTGATATCCTATTCTACCTGTTGTTGCACCTGACATTGCAACTAAAATATCATTTTTCTACTTTATATTTATCTAAATTCGGGCAATCTCTAAGATCTGTATACTTTAAATCTTCATAGATTACTGTTCCAGCGCTAATATTTGTTATTCTTATTACAGGTTCTCCTTGCTCTGAAAATAGGTTGCTTTTTAAATGCAAAAACCATTGACAAACTCACCACTTCCCCTAACTTCTTCCATTCCACTTTTTTCATATTTCAGTAATTCCAAAATATTCGTCATTTATTTTCCTCCTCTTTGCTATATTTTCTATACTTCTAAGCTCTTCTAAATAATCTTTTCACAGAAGTTAACGTATGTTGTGAATATTTTTATATTCTTCATTTACTTTTTCTCCATTTGTGAGCGTGAAACTTTTCCCATTTTCTAATACATCTTCTCCAGTTGCTCTTAATATTTTATCTCACATGATCAATCCAATCCTGCATTGTCATAACAATTTCCTCGTTCTGCTTGTCGTCTTCTGCAAAGTCCAAATATCCAGAAACTAATTGATTTAAGCCACGTAATTCTTTTTCTGTTAAGTAATTTTTAGCAGTTTTTGCTTCAGTGATTGTAGGTAACTCTCCTTTAAAAAGTAGTTAATCCCATAAAATCTTTTTGAGCATCTACTCGATCAACGATTAATTCACTAGCTGTTTGATGGTGAATCGCATAATGCATTTTGTTTTGTAGCAGTTGAGAAGAATCTTCTTGCTTCTCCACTTTTCCCATCATAATCAATCGACGTTGCAAAACAAGTCTAACACTTGACGATAAAATACTTTTTTCACTGGAACGAATATCACGAATCCGTTCTAATAGTTCTTTAAAATAATTCTTTCCAAATAAATCTGTACCTTGTTTTAGCTGTTCATCATCCATGGCAAAGCCTTTTATCATATATTCTTTTAATACATTCGTTGCCCAAATCTGAAAAAGCTGTCGCTTTTTGAATTAATTCTATAACCGACAGAAATAATGGCATCCAAATTATAATAATTTAAATCACGGGTTTGTTTTTCCTTCTATAGCTCCATAGTTCAGTGGTATGTGCAAATTTTTGCACATACCTCTGCCCTCATCAAGTTCTCCTTCTTCGAAAATATTTTTTTTAAATGTCTTCCTATTCCTGTTCTATCGATACCAAATAGTTCTGCTAATGCTTTTTGAGATAGCCATATAGTATCTTCCTCTATCCTAACATTAACATTAACATTCACATCTTCTTCATCTAATGAATACATTAAAAAACTAATCTCATTATTCATCATTCTCAAGCTCCTTAACAATGGCATCAATCGATTGACGAAGGGCATCAATCTTTTTAACCGTTTCCGGCGATTTCTTGATTTAGCACTTTAATATCAATCACTTCTCTAGTATCTTCCTTTTCAACATAGCTTGATACTGATAAATTATAATCATTTTCTTTAATTTCACTCGTATCTACATAACGTGCGAAGTGCTCTTTATCAACTCTATCTCTAAATTGATTTAAAAATATTTTCGATATTCGTACTATCTAAAATATTATTATTTGTCTCTTTTTAAATTCTTGACTAGCATCGATAAATAACACTTTATTCTCAGTTTTATTTTTCGACATCACTAGAATGCAAGTAGCAATTGATGTTCCAAAAGAATAATTTGTCTGGTAACTGAATCACACAATCTACAAAGTTATTATCCACTAAATATTGTCGAATCGTTTTTTTCTGCCCCTTTTCGATAAAAAAATTCTCGGGAAGCAAACAATCGCTGCTCTTCCTTTACTTGATAAGTAACTTAATGAATGCATAATAAACGCAAAGTCCGCATAAGATTTTGGTGCTAATTTACCAGCTGGTGCGAAGCGTTCATCATTAATTAGTGTTGGATCTGCATCTCCTACCCAACTGATTGAATACGGTGGATTTGAAACAACTGCATCAAATGGTTTCTCATCATTATGAAGTGGATTTAATAAAAGTATCTCCTCTTAAAATAGAGAAATTATTGTAATTTACATTATGAAGAAACATATTCATACGAGCTAAGTTATAGTTCGTCATATTGATCTCTTGACCATAAAAATCCTTCTTCAATAATATGTTCATCAAATTGTTTTTTTTCATTTGTAGTAATAAACTTCCACTACCACAAGTAGGGTCATATACTTTATTAATTTTTGTTTGACCATCCATTACTAATTTGGCTAATAATTTTGACACCGTTTGTAGCGTAAAGAATTCCCACCAGATTTCCCTGCATTACTAGCATAGTTAGAAATTAGAAATTCATAAGCATCTCCAAAAGCATCAATTTCATTCTCTTCAAAAATTTCCAAAATTAATATCTGCTATTCCGTATAAAAATTTTTTTGTCAAACAAGCATTTTTTTTTGCTACAGTTGCTCCTAAACGATTACTAGAAGTATCCACATCTTCAAATAATCCTTTAATATCATCTTCTGAAGCAAACCCTTGAGCACTACCTTCAATTGCTGAAAAAGATATTCGCTAAATCAATATTTAAGTTTTCATTTTCTTTTGCCGTTTTAACAACATTCTCAAACAATTGACTTGGTAAAATGAAAAAGCCTTTATCTTCTACTGTATTTGGTTTGAAATCTCTCAATGCTTCTTCATCAGATAATTCTGCATAATTAAAACTTAAATCCCCAGCTTCATGCTCGAGCAATATTGAAAAATGCTGTGATATTTTCTGAAATAAATCGATAGAATAGTATTCCTAATATAAACTGTTTAAAGTCCCATCCATCTACAGAACCTCGAACTTCATCAGCAATTGCCCAAATTTTTTTCTATGTAATTCTGCTCTTTGTAAACCTTCTTTATTATCTTCAACTTTTGCCATTTTTAAAATCTCCTATTATGATGTTTTTATATTGTTTTCATTCGTATTATAGCATTATTTTTGAAACTATATAACAATACATATAAAAAAGCCTAGATTACAACAATCCAGACTTCCCAATAAAGAACTTTAAACATCTTCAATAATTTAATTATCAAAAATTCTACTTTTTCTCCCATATTTTTCAATTAATTCTATCCGATACATAATCATGTACAAAGATAATATAGTAATTTTAAAAACCTAATTTTAATTGTTCACCTTCAATATAATCTCGTCCATGTATACATTCATTTCGGATATTGAGAGAATTACTATTGTACATAAAATGATACACAAAACAATAAATCTGGAACACTCTCTAAATTTTTAAACTCATCATATACCATTTTTATAATTTCTCGTAATATTGAGCTAGGATCTTTATATTTTATAAAAGTCTTTTTTCTCCTTAAAATGGTACAATGCCAAAAAAATCTGCCTAAACTTCTAATTTTATCTTCTAACAATGGAAATAACTGAGTTATATGTCCTAATAAAAACATCGTTTTCATAAGGGATAAGAGCTACATTAAGAGATTTTTCTAACTTATTATACAATTCCTTTATCCAAATTAAAAAAATAGTAGCAATAACAAGCACATTTGTTTTATAGTATTCATGCATTTCCGCAGTATAAACTTCTGATTCAAAAAAACGTTGAACAATCTATCTTTATATTGCTCGATTATTTTTCTACTTCTTGCTTGAGAATTCCATCTATACTATTATTTTTTATATCTCATTCCTGTTTTTCCTAGAGGAAAAATTGGATTAATATTTATTCTATCTACGAGACACAACAACGAAAAAGAAATTTCTTTAACACAATTTATTCTTTCTTCTAATCCAGCTATAACACAATCTTTTGCTATTAAAAATGGGTTGTTCATTATAATATTATTAATTATATCCACATCAACACTTAGACTATCGTACGATACATCCCTCAGTGGAATTTTCTCAATTTTCGAGTATATATTTTTCTGCCAATATTTTTGTAAAGATACAATCTCTTCTTTGAACAACTCTTTTATCAACTATTATGTTAGTTTCCTTTACATTCATGAGAAATAACATTTGATGATAAAATAGTTTTGCTACTATCAAAGAATCGTTTGATGCAATAAACATTGACATTTTTCAATTACATCATCGTAATAATTACTATCAATATATTTTAGCCACTTCAGCATTACCTAAATAATTAATAAAAGAATATATATCCTCTATTTCAGATATAGCTTTTATATTGATTTTCAATAAAATTCTTTAAAAATTTCCTCTTGTTCTTTTTGTGACACTAAAATAATCCCGTATTACTAATAATGAAGAAATTTCTTTTAATAGCGTGGATTCGTCTATAAAATTCACTAAACTTTTTCCACTCGGGTTTCTTTATTTTTAGCTAATAAAGCTACAATCTGAAATGAAGAATATGTTTTCAATTTATCTATACCACAATTATCTAATTCATTCAGCACCTAATTCCAAATGTCTTTCTATGACCTTTTTACTAGGTACTTCTTCATAAAGTAAAAATTCTATAGATTCTAAAATAAAAATCTGTGATTTCATTATTAAAAAAATCTTTAGTTTTTTTTATTACTTCTGGAGTCCAATCAGAACAATTAGGTTCCTGTCCTTTTTTTCATTTGATGCTAATGGTATTATTTCCCCATTTTCTATAGAAATCATTACCATATCCAATAATATATTTTTCTTGCCATGTTAATACTTTCTCCCTATTTAATAATTGGTAATTAAAACAATTCACTGATACTAAAACTATCTTTGTAGGATTCAAAAAAATTCTCAGAAATACTAATATTAACCCTTATTCAAATTGTTTTTTTATTGTTTTTTAGTACTATTTCAAACCCTTCAATTTTAATTTTCTCTATGTATTCTAAAATTTCTTCTTTATTCTCTTCCAAAGAAGCTGTTTTAATTCCTTGATGTAAATTATTTTGTTCAAAAATTCTAAAATCAACTAAATTATTTGTTTTATTATCCGAATTTTCCAATTTTGTTATCCAAACTAAAAACAAAGACTAATTTTACCAAATTCAGTATTCACATTATTAATACATTCATTTTTTTATCAATTGACCCAAAATGATACCTAGTTATTCTAAAAACCTCACTAAGTAACTGTGATTTAAAATGACAATCTATTTTACATACATTTAAAATTTTGTAAAAAGTAAAATAAAAATATCGAAAATAGATGATTTTCTTTGTTCAAAACTCATCAAAATTCCTAATATCTTCTAAATTATAGTTTTTCTTCAATATAATCAATAAACCATTGCCAATTGTTATCTTTTTGTAACAATTCCTTCTGAAACCTTTTACTTTTACTTCATGAGTTAAATAATTTGTATATTTTCTATCCAACACCTTTTTCCTCCCTAATTTTTCATTTTTTTAGATAACAAAAATAGCCCCAGCAGAAATACCAGAGCTATAATTCTAGAGAATTAAACTAAATCCTTCTCTCACTCTACTCCCACTCAATCGTAGCAGGTGGTTTGCTTGTAATGTCATACACTACTCGGTTCACATGTCCTACTTCATTCACAATTCTTGCACTAATTGTTTGTAAGACTTCCCATGGGATGCGTGCGAAGTCACTTGTCATACCATCGATACTTGTCACTGCACGAATGCCGATTGTGTAATCATAGGTTCTTCCGTCTCCCATTACTCCAACACTACGGATTCCTGGTAAGACTGTGAAGTATTGCCATACGTCTCTTTCAAGTCCGTTCTTAGCAATTTCTTCTCTTAAGATGGCATCACTTTCTCGTACGATTTCTAGCTTTTTCTTCAGTTACTTCTCCTAGTACTCGAATGCCCTAGTCCTGGGCCTGGGAATGGTTGGCGCCATACGATTGAATCTGGCATGCCCTAATGCTGTTCCTAAGGCACGAACTTCGTCTTTGAATAATGTATTCAGAGGTTCAATTAATTCAAACTGCATATCCTCTGGCAGTCCTCCCACATTGTGGTGAGACTTAATGGTTTGGGCTGTTTTGGTTCCTGATTCGATAATATCTGTATATAAAGTTCCTTGTGCTAAGAAATCCACATCTGTTAATTTTGCAGCTTCATCATCAAATACATAAACAAATTCATTTCCAATAATTTTACGTTTTTGTTCTGGATCACTAACACCTTTTAGTTTGGATAAGAAACGTTCTTGAGCATTCACTCGGATAATATTTAATCCAAATTTTCCAGAGAGGCTTTCCATTACTTGGTCGCCTTCGTCTTTTCTAAGTAAGCCGTGGTCTACAAAAAAATACATGTTAATTGGTCGCCAATCGCTTTTTGTAATAGGACACCTACAACGCTTGAGTCAACTCCGCCTGATAAACCTAATAATACTTTTTATTGCCAACTTTTTCACGGATTTTTTTCAATTTCCATCTCGATGAAGTTTGCCATCGTCCAATCACCTGTTACGCCACAAATAGTGAACACGAAGTTTTTTTCAACATATCATTTCCATGAATACTGTGACGTACTTCTGGGTGGAATTGCACTCCATAAATATTTCGTTCTGGGTTTTTCAAATGCTGCAAATGGTGTGTGGTCATTCGAAGCTGTTACAGTGAATCCTTCAGGGATAGCTGTAATTCTGTCACCGTGGCTCATTAAGACTTCTTCTGAAGTAGATAATCCTTGAAAATTCCTGAATCTGTATTAAATACTTCTACTTTCGCAGGACCATATTCTCTTGTCGGTGAAGATTCAACAGTTCCTCCAAATAAATGAGTTGTCAACTGCATTCCATAACAGATTCCTAATACTGGAATTCCTAATTCAAAAATTTCAGGATCTACTGTAAAAGCACCCGATTCGTAAACACTATGAGGTCCTCCAGAGAAAATAATCCCTTTTACATATCCATGCTTTTTGATTTCTTCCGCGGTAATATCATTATGAAGTAACTCACTGAATACACCAAACTCACGAATACGACGTGTAATCAGTTGGTTATACTGACTTCCAAAAATCTAGTACAATAATTTTTCTAACGAAGTGGTTCTTGTTGACATAAAAAAGCCTCCTTAGTTTTATTACCTATATTGTAGCAGAAAATCACGAAAAATTACCTTAAATATTTATAAAAAATTCGTTCGGGTTTTTATTAAATTTTTTCTCATTTTTAGTTATTCCACTACCGCTTGATTTTTTTATATTTCATTAGTAAGTAAAGGCCTTGATATTCCTGATTTTCTTTAAAATCATATTTCCTTATATTTTCTTTAAATTCTTTAAAAGTTCCTAAAAATGTTCACAAAAAAGGCCCATAAAGGAGCCACTATACTATATGATGAGTTCAGCAGGCAAGAAAATAGCACGATCAAACGTGCTTTTTTTATTACCTATCACCATTATACCATACATCACCAACCTATATATTCAGAAATCTAAAAGCTCCTAGATTCATTTCTAAGGGTTTTCTAGTTGATTCATGGAGTTTTATATGATGAAGCCCTAAAACAGGGTCGTCCTAGACTCCAGTTATTCAGCTGATGGCTACTTATATGCTTCTAGTTCTCCGTTCTGGTGGATTCTAGCAAAGTTTAAGACAGCTATCTGTTTGTATCTATGATAATTAGTGGATTTTGTCCCAGCAATTTCTAAACATTCACTTACTGTTTTCTTCCTCATGTAACAATAATGGATAATAAAAGTATTTTTCTGGCTCGCTTGTTCTCTATGAGCAATTTGTTGTCTAATTTTTATGGTATTTTCTTGCTGCTTTTGCGTTATTATCATGTTTTTATTGCATATTCTACTGCACGCTGTCTTAATTTGATTTCTTCTGTTATAATAGATTTCATAAGAGAACCTCTTTTTCCTGATTTTTGAGCAACTTCAGTATAACATTGGTTCTCTTTTTATTCTTTTTGTCACAAATGTATGATACCCTAACAATCAGCTCCAAAATGGTACTATCCCATTTTCTCAGCCACCACGTCCTGAGTGTACCCTTTTGGCAATACGTTCAGCTTTTTATACGTCTCAAATTTAGTTCCATTAGTATCTCCCTTTCTATTAAAAATTCAAAAATACGTTCCTGAAAGAGAACAAAAGTTATTGCAACTCTATTTGTTCCTCGTTTGTTAACAAAAAGATGCGTTTTTTTAGACAAAAATATTTTTTCATGTTCTTCTTGTCCTTTTCTGGGAACGATGATATAATTAAAAATATAGAAAGGGGATACAAAATGCGTTCTAATAGTGAAATTGTAGATATTATAATCTCTGAAAAAGACAAGAGAGGCCTTTCTCTTAGCGAATTGGCCCGGAGGACTGGTATAGCAAAATCTGCTATGTCCAGATATTTAAATAAAACAAGACAGTTTCCTCTTAATAAAGCTCAAGACTTTGCTGACGTTTTAGAAATATCTGTAGAATACCTTTTAGGATATAGTAAAGATGATCAGATTAATACACAATTAAATAATTTAATCGATGAATTAACAGAAACGTTATTCAAATACCGCGAACAATATGATGCAATGAAAGAAATACTATCAGAAAGGTTACAATACTTAAATCAAGTTCTTCATGAAGATGAAATCCATAGAGGAAAAGCGATAACTACTTTACACACTATCAAATCACTTGTAGATAGCAGTGACGAAATGTTTGAGCTTATTTTATCTACTAAGGAAAATCACTTTAAATCTGAAAAACTAAGATTGATTATCCAAAGTATCAATCAAACAAACGAGCTTATAGAAAAAAGACCAAAAACAATGAATCTCCTCAAAAACTAAACTCCTCAGATAAACAATAGTAACTCTATTCCAAAGGTTCATTGTGCAAAAGATAGGTATCAAAATCTTTTATCATAAAAACATCAGTATATAGGGGACTACTTATGAGAAAAATTACTAATCATATCAGCTATTTTACTTTCTGCTGCCGTGTTAGTAGCTTGCTCTAACAATCAATCAACTACTAAAAGATAGCTCGGAGCAACCAAAAACTGAGCAAAAACACTACTTCAACAAACGTTAAAACCAAAGTAGATAACAGTAAATACGACAATCTAATTTCTGAAATCAAATCAAAAATTAGATCCTGAATCAACTGGCGCAATAAGCGTTAAAATTCAAAATAACGTAATCGATTCAGATTCATCCGAACCGCATGATACAATCATGATTTTGCTAACTGGAACGGCTAAAGATAACGCAAAAGAGACTATGGCGCAATCAATTCAAATTCTGCTACAACTAATCAGCAAAAATGTAATTACCGTATTTCGGATGTCTATATCTGAATTTGCTAAAAATTACCAGACGACAATACTACTCTTTCCCTTGGGTATGAAAAATCTGCTGATCAATACGACTTAATCGCAAAATCTTCAAAACAAAAAGATTTTATCCCTGTTGGAGAAATCATCGTAAATTAAAAACTCCCCCATATTCGCCAATAGAACCCCTATTTCTAAGGTCTATTGTGCAAAAATTGGGGAAATTGAAGAATAGAAAGCCGATTTTACAGACTAAAGCGCAAAAAACGCAAAATAATTATTGACAAAATAGCGTTTTTGTCAATAATTAAAAATTAAATCGAACTATTATTGACAAAAATAGCGTTTTTGTCAATAATTAAAAATAAATCGAACTATTACTAACAAAATAGCGTTTTTGTCAATAATTAAAAATTAAATCGAGCTATTATTAACAAAAATAGCATTTTTGTCAATAATTAAAAATTAAATCGAGCTATTATTAACAAAAATAGCGTTTTTGTCAATAATTAAAAATTAAAAGGAGCTATTAATGACAAAGTTACATTTTTGTCATTAATTAAATTTAGAGTATGGAGTATAAAAAGTCTAAAAATTTATTACAGTGAGCGTAGTATTTATGAAAAAGAATACCTACAAAGAATAAATGGATACAGCACCACAAAAACTACAATGTTTCCATATCTGATGAAAAAGAGGAGTTCGCAACAAAACGAATATCCACTATTTGTTGTACCAATTATGGAAATCCAACTTCTTTCCCAAAAAAATCATTGAATTATCTTCTACTATCACAGATTTAGCTAATGATTTACCAGACGTTGCTCATCAACAATTTTATAATGAATAACTATTCAATGCCATTATTTCCACAAATGAAATTGAAGGCATTGGAACTACAAGAAAAGATGTAGCAGTTGCAATTGAGGCTCTTAACAAAGATAAATAAAAAGAAAAAAACTGAAACATAAATCTACTGTCCGAATGTATCTAGATATACTTTCAGAAGATTATCTAAAATGTAACAGAACTAACTCATATTCGAGAAATATATAATGAATTAACTAGCGAAGAAATTGAAGATGATGATGAACTGGATGGTGAACTATTTAGGGAAAAAGCTATGTCTCTATTGTTAATAATCAAAATGGGAAAGATAGAGCATATTGCGCCAGGTAAAGAAGAGACAATTAAGAAAATGCTACTTAGCTGGGATTTATTTCATCAATATGAAAAATGTTCCTTTCCTTATAAAAGCTAGTCTAGCACATTATTTTTTTGAAAACATTCATCCGTTTTATGATGGCAATGGAAGAACTGGCCGTTATATCCTATCTAAGTATCTTTCAAGAAAAATTAGATAAATTTTTCAGGCCTTATTATTAGTAAAAATAAATGAAGATAAAAATAAATACTATAAAAGCATTCTCAGATACTGGAAACATACTAAACAAAGCAGATGGTACTCAATTTGTACATACAATCTTAAGTTTTATTATTAAGGGACAATATGAAATAATAAATACACTATCAGAAAAACAAGAAATGCTATACTATTACCATCAAAAATTGCAAGATAGTAGTTTCACTGATATTTGAAGCAACGATATTATTTCTACTTATTCAATCCCCAATTATTTGTGTCAGATTTTGAAGCAAGCATTAACGACAATGAACTTTTGAATCTTTTACAACATACTGAATATTCACAAAGAAGTCTAAAACAAACTATAAAAGATTTAGAAAACAAAAAAATATTAATTAAAGTTGCAAAAGCGCCCATTAAAAACATGCAATAGTTGAAGAATTCTTTGATTATAGTACAAAATAGTTAACACTATTTATTAATGGCAAGTTAAATTAAAATTCTCGTGACTTCTCTCATGGTATAGCTCAAAACCTTTTCTAATTGCTTGCCTGCTGATGGAAAAAGGAGTTAAACCATGAAGATTACAGAGTACAAAAAGAAAGATGGAACAGTAGTTTACCGTTCCAGCGTTTATCTTGGTATCGATACCGTAACAGGTAAGAAAGTCAAGACTACTATTTCAGACAGAACTAAGAACAGACTCAAAAGCAAGGCTATCCAAGCCAAGGTAGCGTTTGAAAAAAACGGCTCAACAGTAACAAAAACCGTTAACGTTACTACCTATCAGGAATTGACGGAGCTCTGGCTAAAAAATTATTGCCATACAGTCAAACATAGCACTCTTATAGGGGCAAAAAACAACATAAAAAAGTATCTCCTACCAGCCTTTGGAGACTACAAGCTGGATAAACTGACGCCCCCAATCATTCAGCACCAGGTAAACCAGTGGGCAATAGATTACAATCAACTAGGAAAAGGTTATCAGCAATATAACCAGCTTCATGCCTTAAATAAACGCATATTATCCTATGCCGTTTCCTTGCAAGTCATTGCTTCAAACCCAGCTAGTGATATCATCGTCCCACGGCGCAAACCCAAAGAAGGGCAAAAACTGAAATATCTGGATGACGACAATTTGAAAAAATTCTTAGATTATCTGGATCAGTTGCCAAACACTTACAAAAATTTCTCTGATACGGTGTTATATAAGACACTTCTAGCGACTGGTTTGCGTATTCGTGAGTGTCTAGCCTTGAAATGGTCTGATATTGACCTACAAAACGGTAGTATTTCAGTTACCAAGACTTTGAACACCCTCAAGGAAATCACTAGCCCTAAAAGTAAAAGTAGCATTAGAGAAATAGCACTGGATACCAAAACGGTACTCATGCTTCGGCTCTATAAAGCAAGACAATCCCAAATAGGTAGGGAAATAGGGGTAACTTTTGAAAAAGTGTTCTCTGATACCTTTGATAACTATAGAGAAGCTGGAGCGCTCAGATTCAGACTAGAAAAGCATTTAAAACTGGCTGGATGTCCTCGTTTAAGTTTCCACGCTTTCCGACACACCCACGCTAGTCTATTGCTTAATGCTGGCCTGCCTTATAAAGAAATCCAAACACGGCTAGGCCATTCTAAAATTTCAATGACTATGGACATCTATAGTCACCTATCCAAAGACAATAAGAAAAAAAGGCGACTTCCTTTTTATGAAAAAAAGCCATTGAGAATCTACAAAGTTCCTAAAAAAAGTTCTTAAAAATTTCATCATTAAGGGACAAAAACGCCTATATCAAGGGGTTTCAGCTTTTTCTCACATTTTTAGTTATAACGTTTAAATTTATCGTTACTAAAATTAAAAAATCCTGTTGGTGTTTATTCACCAACAGGATTTATTAACTCTCATAACCTTGTAACACATTCTCTAACAAAATAAAAATCACAATGAAACTTACTTAACGCTGTTCCTTTTTCTCTACTCTTTTCATAAACTTTAGTAGCATCTGAAAGAATTTGATTTTGTTTCGCTTTTACAAAATTCATGTTCTTTATAAAAAGAAACTGATAATTTAAATCAAGATTTTTAAAAATCTATTTTCTTATACGCACCTTCTACTACTGGAATCATTTTTCGAATATCCAAAACAGCAAGAATATGATATTTCCTATCTATTAAACTTGGATGATTACGATACATTTGCATTTTTCATTAGCATTCTTATCCACCAAATCATAAATCATTAAATAATCTCGACTACGCATACGTTGATTCTTATGTTTTTCCTTAGCAGACGTCAAAGGAATCAAATACTTAATATTTTCAATATCTACTAGTATCCCCACATATGGCTTAACACTCTCTTTATAAGAAGAATGATAATATACATTGGAATCAAAATGATGTAAATATTTAATATATTCATTATCAATTTCATAAAATGTAATAGAATTGTTTAGAAATCTCATAACAATATCTCCAAATAAAAGTATACATAAAAAGCTAGGAACTTCCTAGCTTCTATTCACACTTTCAGGATATAGGCAGTGAATCGCCTCACTTAACGCTCACATTTGGGATGTAGGCAGTGAATCGCCTCACTTAACGCTCACATTTGGGATGTGAGGCAGTGAATCGCCTCTTCTGGAGTTATTATATACTAAATATCAATTTGTTACAAGACATAAACCTTCGTTAACTCTCAATCCCCTCAGAGACTGACGTCCTGCTGGGTTCTTTTTACTTAGTATTTCTTCACTTGGACATAGTCAATATGATGTCCGAATGTTTTTATGCAAAATAAAGTCTGCACGTCCTTTTTGTTGGTAAGATGTATTCCTTTTAGATTTTTCAAATTCGTTTTTTTCCATACATCTTTTGCCATCGCAATCGCTTCTTCTCGATCTCCAATCGCAAACTGGTAATAAAAAATTATCGGGTTGAGTTTTTGCTCGTTCCATTAATAATTCAAAACGTTCTAAGTACCATTTTTTTCAATCAGATTTTCTTCTGCATCTACATAAATCGACCAGTCAAAGAAATCACTGACGTAAATTTCTCGATTTCGGTGGTAATTGTAATACATTAATTCCTTCCACAATTAAAAATATCAGGTGGATAAATGACTTGTTTTTTTCATTTGGAATAATGTCGTAAATTTCATGAGAATAAACAGGGTGCTTCAACAGCTTCTTCTCCTGTTTTTAATATCCAATAGGAAATTCACTAATGATTCCATATCATAACTTTCTGGGAATCCTTTTTCGGTGTAAAAATTCCTTTTTCCACTAAATCCTTTTCGTTGGCCATAAAAATCCATCTGTTGTCATCAGCTCAATCGTTAATTCTGGATATTTTTTTGTTGGAGCATTGTTTGCATTAAACGTGCTGTTGTACTTTTTCCCCAACTGCTACACTTCCTGAAACGCCAATAATAAATGGGAACTTTCTTCTTCGGTTGTTTTAAGAAATATTGTTCTTGTTCATGAATTTGTCCCATGTTTTTTTGATAATAGATGTCAAAGTAATCTAATAAGGGTGCATATACTTCTTGTACGTCAATTAATGAAATTCTATCATTCAATGATGTTAAATGTTCTAATTCGTGTAATGTTAATGCCAAGTGATGAGCGTTTTTGATATTGTTTCCATTCATCTCGGCTAATATGATAATACGTCGATGTGTCTGTCACAACGATTCTCTCCTTTTTGTTGAATTGCTTTTCTTGCGTATTTTACCATAGTTTTTTTAGGATGACTAACAATTGGGTCTTTAAATTTCCTTTAAATCCTCGCTTGTTCGTTTACACCTTTAGTGGTTTTTAGTATGATAAATAAGAGAAATTATGAAGGAGTTTTATCATGGAATATACAACAGCTTCCGGTATGGGACAGTCTACTGGAAAAAGTCATTTTAATGGGGGAACATGCAGTCGTCCATCATCAACCTGCGATTGCCATTCCTTTTTCCGGTGTATCGGTTCAAGCAGAAAATTCAACCAAGCTCTCATCCACTAAGTATTCATTGCGACTTTTATAGTGGATTAGCTTATGAAATGCCGGAAGTATTGAAAAAGTTTAAAATTTACAATCCATGAAGCATTGAATCAAATTGAACAACTTCGTCCTGAATTAGGGAATTACGCCCACTACTCGTTCGTATTGGAATAATGGGAAAGTAGAAAAAGGAGAGGCATCCTTCGTACAAGCACCTTCTATTGAGATTACGATTACTTCTTCAATTCCTGCAGAACGTGGGCATGGGATCAAGCGCAGCTGTTTCAGTAGCGGTAGTGAGAGGATTGTTTGATTATTACAATGTTCCTTTAAGCGACACACTATTATTCGAAATTGTACAAGCTTCTGAAAAAAATCGCTCATGGAAATCCAAGCGGCATTGATACAGCAACGACTAGTGGAAAAAGAAGCTGTATTTTTTTATAAAAGGAGAAGCTTTACAACCTCTGTCTATTCAACTAGAAAGGGAACTTTAATTGTGGCAGATACAGGGTATTACTAGGACAAACACTAAAAGCAGTTCAAGCTGTACAAGAAAAAAATCCAACAAGAACCCATTTCTACTCAAAAAAATCATTGAAGAAATTGGAGAACTAGTACACACTGCTAAAGACTTGTCTATCAAAAGGAGATATTCATACATTAGGAAGTCTTCTGACTCAAAACCATGCACTTCTTCAACAATTAGAAGTATCAAACGAAACGTTAGACCATCTTGTTCAAACGGCTCTTGAAAAATGGAGCGATTGGTGCCAAAAATGACAGGTGGTGGACTAGGTGGTTGTATGATTGCTCTTGCAGCAAAGTCTTGAAGAAGCACAAAAAGATTGCTGAAAGCTTTTACAACAAGCAGGGAGCTGTACAAACATGGACACATTCATTTTCCAAATGAATAAACAAAAAGGAGCTTATATGAAAACAACAGGAATTGCACGTGCACATACAAATATTGCACTGATTAAATATTGGGGAAAAAAAGGATAAAAGCATTATTTCTTCCAATGAATAGTAGCTTATCCCTCACATTAGAGGCTTTTTATACCGATACAAAAATTACTTTAGATGAAACTTTAGAAAAAGATGAATTTTATTTAAATAATGTTTTGCAACAAGAAGCTGAAACACAAAAAATTTCAAAATTTTTTTAGATTTATTCCGTATTCCTGCTAAAGGAAACACGATTTTGCACGTATTGAGAGTTATAACTTTGTTCCTACTGCAGCTGGTTTAGCAAGTTCTGCTTCAGCTTTTTGCAGCTTTAGCAGGAGCGATGCATCAAGCAATGGGATGGGATTTATCAAGAAGTGAATTATCAACATATGCTCGTCGTGGAAGTGGAAGTTCTACGAGAAGTTTATTTGGTGGCTTTGTTGAATGGAATCAAGGAACGAATTCAGAAGATAGTATGGCGATTCCTATTGACGATGCTTCTTGGGATATTGGAATGCTCATCGTCGTTGTTAATGGAGCTGCTAAAAAAATCTCCAGTCGTGTTGGAATGGAACAAACAGTTGCCACTTCTCCTTTCTATCCTGCATGGGTAGAAAGTGCAAAAACTGATTTAGAAGAGATTAAAACAGCTATCCAAGAGAAAAAAACTTTTACTCGAATGGGAGAAATTGCCGAATTTAATGGAATGAAAATGCATGCGACGATGCTAGCAAGTCAACCTCCGTTTTGTTATTTTGAACCAGATAGTCTGATTGCTCAGCAACAAGTCGTTTACTTACGTGAAGTATTAGGAATTCCTGCTTATTACACAATGGATGCTGGTCCGAATGTAAAAAGTTCTTTGCAAAAGCAAGTGATTTAGACAAAGTCCGTGACCATTTCGAACAGTATTTTTGCTTCTGAAAAACTCATTTCCTCTCTTCCAGGGAGAAGCAATGAGAACTTTAACAGAAGAAGAATGGCAAGAAAGCATTCAACATTTTCAATCAAAAAGGAAATTTAACTATGAATATACAAGCTACAGCTCCTGGAAAAACTATTTATCGCTGGTGAATATGCAGTCGTTACTCCAGGACAACCGGCACTTATTGCAGCTGTCAATCGCTATTTAACCGTTGACTTAACTCCTTCCCTTGAAGAAGTTGGAACAATTTATTCCACTCAACAACCGGATTTGACGCTTCATTGGAAAAAGAGAGCAAGGACTTTTTACAAATAATCGAAGAAAATCATCCATATACATTAATGACTACTGCGATTGAAGTTGCTGAAACTTATGCGAAAACAACGAAACTATTGGAATGAAGATCTCTATCATTTGAAAAGTGACAAGCCAATTAGATGATGTTCACTCGAATATCAAATTCGGTCTTGGCTCTAGTGGAGCTGTCGTTGTTGCGACCATCGACGCTATTTTACAATGGCATCATATTCCTGTTGAACCTCTACTCGTTTACAAATTAGCAGCCATTACCAATACTCTTCTTGGTAGTAATGGTTCCTTAGGAGATATTGCTTCCAGTGCCTTTGGAGGTATCATTTTATATCAACGAATCGATGCAACATGGATTCAAGAACAATTACAACAGCATTCCATTTCAGAAGTTGTCGACAAAGAAATGGACAGGATTAGTCATTCAGCCATTATCTTTACCAACATCGCTAAAAAAATGCTTGTTGGATGGACAAAGGAAAAAAAGCCGACACTTCTTCGTTCGTATCATCTGTCACTCATACAAGAACGCAAGCAGAAAAGGATGCGTATTACCAACAATTTTTAAAAACAAAAACACAACGATTTTAAAACCAAATAACGACTGCTTTAACAAACGAAGATACAGAAGCATTTCTACAAGGAATTACGGATAATCGAGCTCTCTTATTAGACTTTGCTAAAGAGATGAATATCATACTCGAAACTCCATCTCTTAACAAAACTTTGCCAAATTGCGCTTCAAGAAAACGCAAGTGCCAAAACTTCTGGAGCTGGCGGAGGCGATTGTGGGATTTGCTTTATTACAAAACCTCAACAAGAAGACACCATTACAACCCAATGGGAAAAAGCTGGTATTCTTCCACTAAACTTAGAAATAGCCCCTTCAAAAAGGCGCTATTAGAAAGGAGCTCTCATGACACAAGCCTATACACAACAAATGAAAAAGAAAAAGATGAACATGTGGGTCATGCGACTCAACAATATCAATCACAGTCGAATTTAGAATTACGACAAACTCGTTTTGTCCATCATCCTCTATCTGAAATGGCTGTAGATGAAGTTTCTCTTCAAACAAAAAAATGGCAGGATTCACTTTTAGAAACTCCATTTTTCATTAATGCGATTACTGGTGGAAGTCCTCGAACAACTCTCATTAATCAACGCCTAGCACAATTGGCGCATGAAACAGGAATTGCGATGGCAACTGGATCGATGAGTATTGCCATGAAAGACCCTTCTACTGCAGAAAGCTTCACCATTATTCGAAAAAGAGAATCCTAACGGAATTGTATTGGCGAAATTTAGGAGCCCATTATACGGTTGAATCTGCTAAAAAAAGCAATTGACCTTATTGAAGCAAACGGGATTCAAATTCATGTGAATACGCTACAAGAATTAGTGATGCCAGAAGGCGATCGCTCTTTCCATCATTGGTTAAAAAAATATTGAGGAAATCGTAACTAATGTAGACGTTCCCTGTTATTGTTAAAGAAGTCGGATTTGGATTTAGTAGAGAAGCCATGCAAGAACTAATCAATATCGGAGTTCAAACGATTGATATTAGTGGACGTGGAGGCACAAATTTTGCAGCCATCGAAAAATGCTCGAAGAGAAGATACATTTATTTGATGAATTAGAAGACTGGGGACAAACAACGGTGCAGTCCTTAGTAGAAGGTTATGATTTACCTTGTGAACTCATTGCTTCTGGGGGCATTCATTCACCATTAGATATCGTAAAATGTCTTGCTCTAGGAGCAAGTGCTGTAGGAATGTCTGGAGAATTTTTACACTTAATTCGCCCACAAGATTCCCTACCAACAGCCATTCAAACCGTTAATGACTGGAAGAATCAATTAAAAAATATTTACACCCTATTAGGGCGTTTCAAAAACAGAAGCATTACGCCAAACAGACATCATTCTCCCAAACACCACCGCCCACTGGTGCAACGCCCGCCAAATAGACTGGACAACCTTCGCAAATAGAAGTAGAAAGAAATAGAAAAAAACAAAAACCGGAAAAATTTGAGACCTTAGGCAAATTTTTAGCATAATCGCTTTTGCTAAAGCATGAGATTCGCATTTACGAAGCTGTTTAGTGTCTACGTCCCCTACTTCAAAAAAATAAATGAGAAAAAACAAAACAAAGAATTTGTCATAATAGCAGAAGCAACCAAAACCGCAGTAGCGGTTTTAGTTACCGGAAAAATTTGAGACCCTAGGCTCAAATTTTAGCCATGAGATTCGCTTTCGCGAAGTCTGCTGGCGTCCGTTGCTATTTCAAAGAAAAAAGTTCTTTGTTTTTCTATTCTACTGTACAAATAAGAAATGAATGATTCTTAATAGATAGGCGAAAAAAATCCGATTATCAACAAGCAAATCATCACCACATGTAAATAAACTCCAACCATCGAAGTATTTACAAACGACTGAACCGCATTTACCTTCGAAAAAAATCAAAATATAAATCAAAACCTATCCAAAAATCCTAAACTCAATAGGCGCTTCATAAACTCTCCTTTATTCAGGGATTACTTCATTACAAAATATTGAATAAATAAACTAGTCGCTCCTACTACAAAACCAAGTTGCCAACCCTGTAGCAATCGGTTTAGCTCCCGCTTCACGGAAACTCTTAAATGATACTTGGCAACCAATTCCTGCTAACGCCATTGCCATTAACCATTTAGAAGCTAATTTTGCATATGGATAAATGCTTTAGGGAAAAATTCCCACACTTGTCACAACAGAGGCAACTAAGAAACCATAAAAATAAACATTGGGAAAAATTTTCTTCCAATTTACAGATTCCCCTGATTTCTTTTGACGTCTCGCTTCAACTAAGTGACAATACTAAACAAGCTGGTAAAAATCATCAACGCACGTGTTAATTTTTACAATTGTAGCAATATCTCCTGCTCCACTACTATAACTATAACCAGCAGCGACTACACTTGAAGTATCATTAATTGCTGTCCCTGCAAATAATCCAAATTGTGCATCTGTCATTTGTAAAACATGTCCCTAAAAAAACGGGAATAAGAAACACTGCAATAATATTAAATAAGAAAATCGTTGAAATCGACAAAGCAATTTCCTCATCATCTGCTTTTAATAATCGGAGAAGCTGCTGCAATCGCAGAACCTCCACAAATAGCTGTCCCAAATCCTACTAATGTTCGTAAATGATCAGATAATCCTAACCATTTTTCCCACAAGTGCTGCTGTTAAGAAATGCTGCTACAATCGTAACAAGCGTTACTTGTAAAGACTCTAATCCTGTTTGTTGAACTTGAGCAAATGACATTGTAAACCCTAATGCAATAATCGAATAATGTAATAATTTTTTTAGCGGAATAATTAATTCCTGGTTTAAAATCACTTGGTAATGTATAGAAATTACTTACTAACATCCCAAAAAAATAATCGCAAATACCGCACTTCCAATAACTGGCATTACGTCTCCTAAAATAACAGCTAATACTGCTAATCCAAAAGTTAATAAAATTCCTTTACTTCGTTGAACCCATTGTTCCATTTTTCTCCATCCTTTCAAAAACAATTACACACAAATGTATCACGTCTCCGTTTTGATAAGAAGTGAACAATTGTTACTCTTCTACAAATTGTTGTAATTGATTTGATAAGGCTGCAAATTCTTCAATCGTTAGTGTTTCTGCTCGACGATTTGGTTCAATCGAAACAGAGTCCAATGCTTCTTGGATTTGTTCTTTTGGTTAGTTTTCCTGGTACATAAGCTTTTGACCAAATTATTCCATAATGTTTTTTTCTACGTTGGACAAAAACTATTTTTTTACTAAATCAAAGAAGAAAGCTTTCATCTTTGACCGTTACTAGAGGTTCTTCTCTACGTTCCAATACTAAAAATAGCTGAATCTACATTTGGCGCTGGATTAAAAACTGTTTTTAGGAACAATAAATCCGATTTTTGCATGGCACCAATATTGAATCGCAACCGTTAATGAGCCATAAGCTTTTTGAATTTGGTTGAGCAGTCATTCTTTCTGCCACTTCTTTTTTTGCATCATCATCGCAAATCCATCAATTGGTAAGCCTGATTCTAAGAGATTCATAATAATCGGTGTCGTAATATAATACGGCAAGTTTGCAACGACTAGTAATCTCTCCTCCACATTGAAGTGTTCTTTAATCACTGTTTCTAAATCAACTTTTAAAAATATCTTCATGAATGACTGTGACATTATCCTGATCAGACAATGTATCTGCTAAAACAGGAATTAATCGTCCATCAATTTCAAACGCTAATACTTTTTTTAGCAGCTCTTGCTAAGCGTTGCGTTAACGCACCAATTCCTGGTCCAATTTCAATGACATTTGTTTCTTTGTTAACATCTGCCACATCTAACATTTTTGTTAAAATATTAGGTTCAATCAAAAAGTTTTGCCCTAAACTCTTCTTCACTTTAATACCATGACGTTCCATAATTTCACGTGTTCGAGTCGGTGTGGCAATATCTTTTTCAAACATCTTTTTAACTCCTTTCTTGTACTATTTTGTACCGCATTTCGTAATTCTTGCTCTGAAATGCCGAAATAATTTCAATCGTTTCGTTAATTGCTTTTCCATTTGTATGTCCAATCCGTAATTCTTTAGACACTTCTTTTTCTTAAATAAGACGAGTGTGGATAACCAATCAATCCTAGTTCTAAAATTACCGATTGAGAAATCTCTTCTTGAAGGTCTGCTACTGGCTTTATACACATGATGCAATGCTTTTTGAATACTTTCATCGCTAGCATGTTCCACTCCAAGACTTTTTGTGATTCGTTTTTTTCGAACCGCTTCTTCCCTTTCAATAAAAAGCATGACTAACCGTTGGAATCGCTTCTTGAATAATCGAACGAATTCTTTTGTCCCTGGATAATCTGGATCTGTAAACACGATGACTTCTCGAATTTCACTTGCCTTTTTGATTAATGCAAGTGTTTCATCATCAATAGCCGAACCATTCGTTTCAATCGTTTCAATTTCTGGAAAAAAACTTCCTTTAATCGACGAGTGTCATCTCGCCCTTCAACTACTATAATTGGATTCATTTTAATCCTCTTTCTTCAAATCGAAATAGCTTCATTGCATTTTTCTGTTGATGCTTTTAGCTATTTCTTCCCAAGCCATTTCTCTTTCCTTAGCAATAGTTTCAACAACATAGCGAGTATACCCTGTTTCGTTTCTCTTTCCACGATAAGGAACAGGGGCCAAATAAGGTGCATCTGTTTCAACTAAAAACGATCGAGTGGAACGATTTTTGCACACTCACGAACTTGAGGGAGCATTTTTAAACGTCACTACACCACTAAAAAGAAATATGCATCCCTAAATCTAAGAAACGTTTCATATATTCCACATCTCCATTGTAACTATGCATAATGCCACCGATATCTCGAATATCTTCTTCTTTTTAAAAATACGATAGCAATCTTCTGTTGCATCACGATTATGAATGACAATCGGTAATTTCATTTCTTTAGCAATGGCAATTTGACGTCGGAATACTCGTTCTTGTTCTTCAGGTGTAGAATCATCCCAGTAATAGTCTAAATCCCATTTCCCCATTGCCACTACTTTTTGGATGGGTTAATTGTGTGATTAGTTTTTTTCTCAATTTCTGGTGTATAGGCATGTGCTTCGACCGGATGCCATCCTACAATCGCCACTACTTCTTCAAAAAGTTTCACTTAATTGGAGAGCTTTTTTTCAATCGTTGGTGTATCAAATCCGACAACTGCAAAACGTGTAACAGCTAATTCCTTTGCACGCTTAATAACGTCTGCTTCTTCTCCTGCGAAATTGCTCTACATTTAAATGTGTATGTGTATCAAAAAAATCATTTTGAATTCTCCTACTGAGTTCTATCTAGTTGCTCCATTTAAAAAAACGGGATTACTTGCAATTTCATCTTGTAATGTTGTTGGTTCTCCATGTCCTGGGAAAACGACCGTATTTCCTGGTAATGGTAATAAATATTGTTCAATTCCTGCCATTAATGTCATATGACTACCATATGAGAAGTCGCTTCTTCCAACACTTCCTTTTGAATAAAAACATCTCCTCCGATCACAAATCCATTGTCTTTGAAGATAAACACTGTACTACCTGGAGAATGTCCTGGAATTAACGCTAATTCAGGCTCAAAACTTCCAATTTTCCATTTTCCTAATTCTGCTGGATAGTATCCGTCAGCAGGCTCTACCGTAATATTTTTCGTTTGAATATAATGAACGATTGAAATCTGTATTCGTTAAAAAAATTCTTTTTCAATTTCATTCATATACATTGGAATATTGTAGGCTTTTTCTTAATTCGTCTACTGCTCCAATGTGGTCTCCATGCGCATGTGTTAACACAATCGCAATTGGCTTTCAATCCTTCTTCTTCAATTAATTCTTTAATATCCTCTGCTTGTGCACCTGGATCAAAAATTAATGTTTCTTTATTTTCATCAATTAAAAAAATAAACATTTCTCTTGTAGACGTCCTACTGTTAAACTTAATAATTCCATTGAAATTCCTCTTTTCTGATTCATAGTCTACTATAGTTTAGATGCTTTTATGCTTTTTTACAAGTCATGAGGTTACGAAATGCCTTTTTTTAATAAACAAACCAGCAACTTTTTCACTAACAATAAAAAGGCATACCCGATTTCTCGAATATACCTTTTAAAACATAAATTATGCATTCATTTGTTTTGTAAAATCAATTGCTTTGTTGGCTGCTAACATGACTGGAATTCCCACTAACATGACTACAATTTCACCAACAAAAGTTTCAAAGTAGCTTAACCAAAATGGTAATTCTAATACAAGTCAACTCAATCGCTACTAAGAAAATCATCACACTAAATACGATGGATAATAATAACATTTTTACCTTTTTAAATCTTTTGCAAATCGGAACACGAATGAACCAATCACTAAAGATAAAATAGAATGTCCTAAACCAAATACTAAATCATACACTCCTAAATCCAGAGCTAGACATAAAAAAATAGTATTGGCTAAAAATAACACCCTGCAATAATTCCATACCCATATTTTTATCAAAGACAAATAAATGGTTTTAACATTTCTGAAATACGGAATTGGATATTCCCAAAAGGACATAAAGGCAAATACTGTTGTAATCACCACATATAATGCTGCTACAATCGCATTGATCAATCAACACTTTTACATTGTTTTTGTTTCATTTCTTTTCCTCCTAGTTTTTTTGAATCGAGGGATGGTTGTGAACCTCGAGCGTTCAAAAACGCTACGAACGATTATACTATAAACCTCTTGAAAAATACTAGGATTATCCTGAGCGAACCCTTTGAAAGAGTAAGAAATTCAAACAAAAACTCATCCTCCTACCAACTAACTACGCAATAGGTCCTAATAAAAATATTTGCCCATGCATCATGGAGAGATTCTTGATCAGATGGTTGGAATAAAGCCAGCTAATACATCACGATATAAGCGTGAAAGTTCTGTCGTATTATAATAAGAACTTCCTCCACTAGCACGTACAATTTCTTCCACTGCTTTTTTTCGATACTTCAACCGAACGATTTCTTAATCGAAGATAAACGTGGTAACCAAATAAAAGCTATATTCTTCGCTTGATTCCAATGTTTGACTTAATTCATTAATTTGTGGTTGAATGCCATCTAAAAATAATAGCTGCTTCGGCAATTCTCCAACGAATATTTTTTTATCTTGAGAATATGGAGCATCATTCGATACAGAATGACGAGTTTTCACTGTTTCAATTCCGATTTCTAACGCACGTTTTCCAATTCCATGGTAAGTTGCGGCTAATAAAAATTTCAAAATAAGCAAAAAAATACCGAAAAACAACTGGATCAAAAACTTGGACCAGGAGCTACTTTTGTTAAAATTTGCTCTTCTGCAGCATAAATACCTTTTAATTCGACCGTGTTTGATTGAGTTGCTTTTCATTCCTAATGTATTCCAATCATCTTTTACTTCGAAAATGTTTCTGCATCAGGTGTTAAATAAGCAAAAGACAGACAATGGAGATTCTCCAGAAGTATCTGAACCAAATGAAACTAATTTATCGCAATATTTTCCCCATCGATAGAAAAACTTTCTTTCCATAAAAAACGATAACCTCCATCTTCTTGTGGCTCTGCTTTTGAAATAGAACCCAAATAAAACTCGGTCATTACTTGGTTCAGAAATACCAAATGCTAACAACTTCCCATCAGCCGCATCTCGTAAAATTTGTTCACCCTTCTTATTGCCAAATCGAACCATATGTTTTGCTAATCCAACAATAATTTGGTGCATATTAATACCCAAGAGCTGTTCCTGGTGCTGCCATTGCTAATCTTGTTTGTTCTTGGGCAATTTCTTGAAGAGATAAGCCATATCCCCCATATTCTTTTTGGCACAAAAAGCTTTTATAATACCCTGCTTCTTTTAATGCCTCATAATCTTCCTTTGGCCACGCATTTTCCAAAGTCATATTGCACTGCTCTTTGATGAATTTGTGCTAGTAATTCCTCTGATAAAAAAACATAAAATCCCCTCCTATAAAAGTTATGATTACGCTTTTAAGTATACGGCAATACCTATACGGGATACAACGAATCAAACTTGCATTTTCTATGATATTCAACTTTTCTTTCATTCTGTGCTACAATATTCTCAATCTTTCTATAAGGAGGCTTTATGAAAAATCAATCCTTACCTGTTTGGAAAAACCGTTCGATTCGTTTTAAATAACTTATTTTCCAACAAAATTATGTATGTACTGAAATGCCGCCTTTTTACAATTTTTTTCGTATCATTTGTTGGCTTTTCGAATTTTATCAACCTTATTTAAAAGGCATTATTTTTATCGGGACAAAGTAATTTTAATTTTTAGTAATATGAAATTATTCTTCTCTTCCCCCATTATTATTTTAGCGTTTATTGCGTATTTATTCGCCGTTATTTTATTTGTTTTTATTGAATTTTCATTCTTACCTTTATGGTTTATGGAACAATTTCTAATACACATTTTTCATGGCGAACCAGTTTGAAAAATGCTTTTGGTGAAGTGAGGGAATTTTTTTAGCCCACAATTTATATATTTCTTATTGTATTTATTGACCCTATTACCTTTAGGAAAATTTTGGAATGACTTCGTTTTTAACCGAACAATTATATATTCCAAACTTTTATTACAGAAGAAATTCAAAAACAACTACTGGAGCAATCTGGTCTATCATTTTATATATTGTAGTCTGGCTTATTTTCATCTTCGATTTCATTTACGCTATTCCACTACAAATTTTTGACGAACCATTGTTTTTAGAAAATCTGAAAAACAAGTTGGTCTCTCACAAAAGAAGAAAATTTTGGAGACATATTGGTATCTTCTTACTAGTTGAAAGTCATCCTATCCCTTATCGGATTTTTAGTGACGTTTATTCTCACGATTACTTTAGGATACTTATCTTCTATAATGGATAATGTCTTTTATTGTAACGAGCCTGTTTGTCTTATCAAAACTAGTCATTTTTCTTTATAGCCATTTATACGAAAAATTTCTCTAATTATTATTTTAGTAAAACTAGCAGATGATCAAGATGCCGTAGATGTAACAATCAAGCATCATATTCCTGAAATCCCCTTTTAAAAAGTACCATTATTACAGTGGCTGCCTTTTATCGGGTTTAACGATTTTCTATTCTAGTGAAGCTATTACAAAATATCATTGGGAAAAACTCTTCCTCAGCTGCTATCGTCGCTCACCGAGGATTTACTGAATATGGGGTGGAAAATTCTCTGAAGCACTAGAAGCTGCTGCAAAAAGAAGGCGCTGATTATGTGGAAATGGATATTTTACTGACAAAAAGATAATCAATTTATCGTCATGCATGATTATAATTTGAAGCGACTAGCACGTCTCAATAAAAAGTTAAAAGATATGACTTATGATGAAATTGTTGGTCTTCCAATTTACCAAAAATGATTATGAAAGTCACATCCCTTCGTTTTGAAGAATTTGTTGCAAAAAGCAAAGGAACTCAATGTCAAATTACTCGTTGAATTGAAAACCTCATGGTTTTTGAAGGAGCAGATTACACCGACCTCTTTCATTGCAAAAAAATGAGAGAATTAGGGTGTTGAAAAAAACTTACAAAGTGATGTCTATCAACTTAAACGTTATTGAAGAAATTGAACGAAAAGCTCCTGAAATGGATACCGGATATGTCATTCCACTCCAATTTGGTGGATTTGGAAATCCTGCTGTAGACTTTTATGTAGTGGAAGATTTCTCTTATCATGACTTAACAACCATTGCTGCTCAGCAACAAGGTCATGAAGTTTATGTTTGGACAATTAATGAACCCGAAGAAATTAATAAATATCTTCACAGCTCTGTTTCAGGCATCATTACTGACCACCCTGATATTGCGAAAGAAGAACAAAAAAACACTTACTCGAAGAAAGCACCCCTGTTGATCGTGTATTAGATGCTATTAATGTTATAGATGTGATGTTAAAAGATAATATAGAAAGTATCAGGCAATCATTTCCTCAATTGGAAGTGATTCGTTTTTACCAATCCGAAAAGAAATCCACCCCTACTCTTTAAACTCAGAGATTACAAGTTACTTTTGTCTAAAAAGCATCGTATATAAGATTTTTACTAACGGACATTTAAGAATATATTTAACTTTACTTAGAATTCACTTTATAAGTTTCTCTTTTATAGTAAATACATACAAAACTTAGGAGGTTTTACTATGATATGCGAGAGAAAGTTACTCAGTTGGTGCGTTCAGTCGTTTAAGTGTCGGTGCTTAGCATCCGTTGTGGTTGCTAGCGGATTTTCTTTGTAGTGACCCCAAAAAGTTAGACTGAGGCTGGGCGAAAAGTCTCAAGAAGAAAGCACTATAAAATTCTGAAACAGGATTTTATAGTGCTTTTAGTCTTATAAATGAAACATAGGAGTCTCATTTCTGTTATATCAATGAACAAAATAAAACAAGAAAGGTTGGCTCCTATGTACAAAAATTATACCACACCAACTCAATGCTTTTTGAATTAAATTTTACTTTTAACGGTTCCAGAAAATCACATCGCTTGTTTAATTAATCAGTTTGTAGATTCCATTCCAGATTCGTATCTTTCCTAAACCAACATCAAAATAAAGCAGCGACCTGCTCACCATCCTCGTATGTTATTAAAAGATGATTCTGTTTGCTTATACTCGTTCTGGGTATAGTGGCAGATCGTCCAATTAAAATGAAGAAAATATTCCTATGAAGGAAAACATAGCAAACCTATGTCTGTTATCATGTCATTAATAATTTTAGAAGTAATGAAGCGCTTTGCTCCTATTATTAAAATATTTTGTTTCTTTTACGTTATTACTCCAACACTATCATGTTATTGATTCAGATAGTTTGTTATCGATGGAACAAAAGTTCAAGCAGATGCTAATCGTTATTCTTTTGTATGGCGTAAAGCTGTTGGAAAGATATGATGAAGCTTGTAAATGGATTAGCACATTATATGAACAATTAATTCAAAATCAAGTGAATATTGCTTTGGCTGATGGAAGAGAATTACTAAAGATAAGGTGTTAAAGCTTCATGATTGAAGCTACCAATGAATCCAGTTGAGCAGCAGGTAGAGAAGAACTCATAGAACCTAAACAAATTGTTGGCGGTCACAAAGTCAAAAGACGATTATTAAATTCTTTTAACGTCAACTTGAAAAAGATCTATTTACCTCATCAAGAAAAATATACTAAAGCTTAAAGAAACGTTTGATAACAGAAATAGTTACTTCTTAAAACAGATAGCGATGTTACGTTTATGTGTATGAGAGAAGAGGCCTGTGAAAATAATAGAGAATTGAAACCTGGTTATAATCTTCAAAATCGCACGAATGGTCTCACTGGCGTATCCTAGGCTTTTGATATTTTTCCTAATCCTACGAGATATACGTACTTAAAGCCATTTTTAAATTCATTTAGACTATTGAGACAATTTTCTACAATTGTTGCGGATGCTGGATATGGTAGCGAAGAAAATTATCAATTGATTCTTGAACATTATGACTCCTTAATTCCTTATACAATGTGCCGAAAGAATCAAACGAAGAAGTTTAAAAATGATCCATCTAATCGACCAAAATTGGCATTAAGGACGAAGAGGAAGATTATTATATTGATCATTTAGTGTAAAATTTAGTATATTATTCAACAAGAAATGATAAGAATGGTTTTACTCGTCAATTTCAGTGTATGAGGCAGATTCTATTCAAAAACAGAATCATTGGATGAATTAGCGAAAAACTCCTGCCGGACAACACGTCAAATTCGTGTGAAATCAAGTTTGAGAGTCTTTATAAAGAAACTGTAAAAGAAGCGTTACATAGTGACCGTGGAAGAAGAATATATGTTAACGAAAATTGAGGTTGAGCCAGTTTTCCGGTCAAATGAAGCGCAATTTTTGGTATGCGCAGAACTCATGTCAGAGGTAAAAATGCGGTTCATAATAACCTTGGTCTGCTCTTTTAGGATGAATCGCAAAGATTAATGAAATATATCTTAAATAATATGAATCAAGGGTGGTTTATCCTTGGTTTTACTGATTTAACTGAACAGTGTCATTTAAATTCAATTTTTATAATAGTTTATTAGAAAGCACGTCTTGATTTTGCACTCTCAAAAATCAGGACGTACTCTTCTATTTTTGAGACTCCCAGCCTCTTTTGATTCATAAAACAAGATGTATGAATAACCCCCTAGGGGTTCGCGCCAAAATTTTGGCGCATTTTTCTTTTCTTTATCTTGTATATAAGTTTATCAGAATGAAATACCTAGTTTAAATAATTGATATTGATTCTGAACGTGTATTCTATATTGTACGGGACTCATCCATCCCAATTTCTCTTTTATACGATCTTCATTGTAATATTTAATAAATCGTTCAATTTCACTTTTTAATTCTTCGTAACTATAAAATATTCTGCCATAATATATTTCTTGCTTAAGTACACTAAAGAAATTTTTCCATTATTGAATTATCTAAACAGGTTCCTTTTCTGGACATGCTTTGAAAAATTTTTCCATCCTTTAATCTAGAAGTATATTCTTTTTAATTGATAAGCCCATCCTCGATCAGAGTGAAAAGTTCTTCTATACCTTACAATCTGATGTTATCTTTATCGTTCTATCTAAAACATCAAGAATATTTTTAACAGAAGGATGTTTCGTGATATTATAGGCTAAGAATTTCATTGTTAAACATATCCATAAATGGATCCAGATATAATTTAGTAGCGCTTTACCTTTGTCATCCACTTCACAATACTTAAATTCTATGTTGTATCTGTTGTGATGATGAGGAATAGAAGTGTAAAATCTTCTTAATTCTATTAGGTGCACAATCCAACTGTACCTTATAAGAATTAAATTTTCTACTTTTACGTGTAAATGATGTTACTAGAGTTTTAGTTTTTGAATGATACGCTGAACTCTCTTTTTATTGATACAATATCCTTGATTACGAAGTTCGGCATGAATTCTTCTATAACCATAATCTTTATGAATGCTACGAATTTCGAGGATTTTTCTTCTATATCTTTTATCTGGATTTTTCTCTATTAAAAACGTTTTTGCCAGTACATAAGTTGATTTAGCCATACCAGCATATTCTAAAAGATCTTTAATTTGTATTTTTCTTGGAGACTGTCAATGACTCTCAGCCGTTCTTTCTGTCTTTTTTGCTTTGTCCTCTAAAATGCAGTCTCACATTGCTTTTTAAAAAGTCGTTTTTCCATCCTTAGATGATAATTTTCTTCTTGTATATATTCTTCTTCAGTTATTTTCTTTTTGTTTTTGGTTTTGATGGACGTTTTTGTGATACTCCACAGTATATTCCCTACCTTCCTGAGGGTTTTTCAAAGCTTCTAGGGGCCATCTTTTTATATTTTTATCCAAGACCCAATAACACCATGATTCAGAATTCCGTATTCTAACCCCAATTCACTATATGAAACATTTCCCTTTCAAGTAAGATTCTACCACTAATAGTTTTAATTCAAAAGGGTATACACGTCCATTCTCTAAAACTTTCTACTTTTCATCACCAAATTTTTATAGGCTTTTACCCAATAGCCTATTTGTCTAGTGGATTTTGAAACCAAATTTTTACTTAAGGTTTGATAGCCACCTTCCTCGAAGATATGCTTCCACAACTTTCTTCTTAAATTCAAAGTCATATTTAGTCATAAAAAGTCACCGACCTCCAAATGTTAGATTTTTGGTCTAACTTTTGGGGTCGGAACAGATAATACGTATAAATAACGTTGAAAAACAGGCTTTTTCTTTCTTAAAATACATTCTCTGCTTTATCTTCCCAGATTATATTTTTATCTTTGATTTGTGTACAACATCATGTATATTTGTCATAGGTTTTCATCCTCTTAAATAGTTTGGACGCTTTTTAATATAAGGGATGAAGCCCTTTTGCATAATATACTAAAAATAGGGTTGTGGATTTTCTCCATCAACCCTATAAATTATAGAACCAAACAAAATTATGCAACACTATCTGTTAAAGAGTCTGTTTATTGGTTTTAAAACTGATAAAGCAGACCTTTTTACATTTATCTTTTGAAGTGTAAATAAAAGATTTCTATAAATTAGAAAATCTTCTAGTGTAATTTC
>BNJT01001519.1_pt1 | contig 101761 bp, 128 predicted proteins | sample 8540491 | NCBI WGS metagenome assembly BNJT01 (sample SAMD00202455, study PRJDB9452) | human saliva metagenome | host: Homo sapiens | reverse complement strand
GGAAGTTACGTATTGCTTGAGCTATTAGTGCCGATGTTGATCGCAGGAATTGTCGTGACCAAGCAATTCCTAAAAAAGATAACACGCACTTATATGATGGTCTTTTGTTGGTTACCTTGGCATTATTTCTGTGTTATAGTAGCAGTCAGAAGCTCAATATTATTCTCAAGAGCAGCAGTAGATTTACGTCAATTGACCAAGATTTATATCAAAAATCATGCGTTTGCCAAAAAGCTCAAAGGAGAGATAACTGATTGTTACCTGGTTTGGTTACCGTTTGACAAGTGATACTTATCAAATTCAAACTGGCATTAATCAATTCTTCGTCTGTTTTACGTGCGTCGATTATTGTTTTTGGTTCCATGATTATGTCATTTTGGATCAGCCCAAGTGACACATCTCGGTTTTACTTATGGTTGTAATCTTAACCAGTATTATTTATATCATGTCACGTTTCTGTCAACCCACTTTTATGCTAATATTCGTCAGATTACAGATATTATTGTTGCATGACATCGTCAACAATTACAAGGCGTGCGTGTTATCCGTGCTTTTGGACAAAATTAACCAAAGAAATTCATGAATTTCAAAATATCAATGAAAACTATAAGACTTGGCAGCAGATAAAAACAGGAATATTGTTCAGCTTGATTAGTCCGTTGACCTTTTTAGTAGTGAATAGCACGCTACCATAGTTATTTGGCATGGAAATCTAGCGATTGGACATGGTTTACTAACGCAAGGGAAACGAAGTTGCTTTGGTCAATTACTCGCAAACGCGGATAGAACTGTTCAGCAAGCTTGTCACCCTTTGAATCAAAGTTACATAGCGCTGGACGAATTCAAGAAGTTTTCGAACAGTGAGGGAGAAGATGTCGGCAGAGTTACCGATTGTTTACTCTGTGGGTGATCAACTATTTCTGCTCAAAATGTTACGTTTACCTATCCACAAGCTGCCTGTCCAGCATTAGAAAATATTTCGTTTGATTTACCATCTGGTCAGACTTTGGAGTGATTGAGAAATATATAGGAAAATCAACTTTAGTGCAGCTGTTGGCACACGAAGGAGGCAGATGCAGGCTGTTGGCTATTTTTAAAAATAATCGAAGTCCTCGGAAATCTTAAAGAATGGCGTTTTGACAAGTTGCACCACAAAAGGCAGAATTATTTCGAGGAACCATTCAAGCTCAAATTCTATCTTTTGGGATTAAATGATACGTGAGTGATAACCATATCTCTGGTGGGTTTCGACATTGCGCAAGCTAGTGATTTTGTACGAGAAAAAGAAGGTCAACTAGATGCCGTGGTAGCTTACTTGGTCGAAATTTTCTGGTGGTCAACGTCAACGGCTGACGATTGCGCGAGCTCTAATACAAAAGGTCTCTTCTTGCATTAGATGATTCCACCTCTGTGCACTTGATTATTGACAGAGTTCGTTATTGCAGGCTATCAAAGAGCAATTAAAGGATACGAGTTTATTTTAATTTCAACGAACTAACAGTCTGCGTACAGCTGACCAGATACTTGTCTTGGATAAGGACATCAGATGGCTCTGGTGCACATGAGGAGCTGATTCAAACGAGCGATATTTATCGAGAAATTCATCTCTCGCCAAATATAGCAGGAGGAAAGCACAAAACTAGATATTCTACAAGTAGGTTGAAGCGTCTAGCGAATGATTTTATTACAACAACGTTGGCTTTTTCTGTTAGCCACGGTTGGAACGGTTGTTCGTTGTTTTGACAATTTATTTGCCGATTTGATTGGCGAGGCTATTGATAGTGTTTTATTTCCTGATGCTGGTCGATATCGCTTCCAATTCTTCAAAAATGGGGATTGTAATTGCTGCCAATGCAGTAGTTCAATGGCTCAACTTTAATTCATAATCAGTTGATTTATAGAAGCTATAGTCAGCAACTTCGTAATGCTGTCATTCAAAATTCATCATCTTTCCTTGGCTTATCTTGATCGTCAAGGAAGTGGTGATTTAGTGAGTCGCTAAACGGATGTGGAGCAGTTAAATAATGGGTTGCTCATGGTTTTAATCAATTTTTGTAGGTGTACTGACTATTTCGTAACACCAGACAATGGCAAAGATTGACTTTTTCATGATGGCATTGGTCTTGCTATTAACTCCCTTTATTCATGCTGATTGCGGATTTTATCGCTCGTGTATACAAGTTGTTTCAAAACCAGACAACAGCTCGGGGGCTTCAGACACAATTTATCGAAGAAAGTCTCTCTCTAGAAAGTTTGATTCAAAGTTTTAATGTCAAGAGCAGTTCATTGCGAGCTTTACAAAGGGGAATGAAAGTTACAATTATTCTCAGGAAGCGATTTTCTATTCTCAATCGTCAACCAGCAACGCGTTTTGTAAATGCTCTTATCTATGCGATGATTGTGGTGACTAGCAGTCTTCATCATCAATGGTTCCAGCTTACAGTTGGACAATTAGTAACTTTCTTAAATTATGTGGAACCAATATACTAAACCATTTAACGATATTTCTGTCTGTCATGGCTGAATTAATAAAGCGCCTTGCTTGTGCAGAAACAATAATGATTTTAGATGAAAAGGAACTTCAGAAATTGGAAAAGAACCATGAGTGACTGTCTTTTGGAGCTATTCATTTCGAATATATATACTTTTGGTTATGAAAAAACAAGCCCTTGATTCATGATTTAAATATGACCATTCTGCGGAAGCAAAGAAGGCCAGCCGGGCCAATCTTGCTAGAAAGTCTACCTTGATCAATCTTTCTGATGCGCTTTTATAATGGATGCAAGATAAAGCTAGACGATCGAGATATTACAAATTATACCTCGAATGTCCTTCCGCCAGCAGTTTGGCATGGTGTTACAAGAAATGCATGAAAAAGACTACAATTCAATAATATTGCTTTTGGGCGACCAGCGAGTCGAGAAGAAGTGATAGTAGCTGCTAAAGCAGCGAATGCACATTTTTATTCAGCAATACTGAATGGCAGGACACTTATCTAGCGGACGCAGGTGACTCTTACTCGCCAAGGACAACGGCAGTTATTGACGATTGTTATGTTTTTCTAGCTGTACCCAAAATATTAATTTTAGACGAAGCAAATTTCATCCATTGATAATATCGAACCGAAGTGCTTATTCAAAAGTTTTTAATAAGCTAATGGTAGAAGAACCAGTTTTATCGCTCATCGTCTGTCTACTATTCAAAAATGCAGATATCATCTTGGTTTTGGTTTACGGTGATATTGTCGAACATGCAGTCATCAGGAATTGATGTGCTTGAAAGGTATGTTAACAAATGCAGACAGCGCAGTGGTTTACAGTTTAAAATTAACAAATGGAAAACTTAGGAATGATATACTATTTGAGACAACTTAAAGATTACACCATATTTCCCATCTTGCTTTTAGTGTAACTGTCATATAGTTTTTAAAACTTGAGTAATTGTTCTTCCTTTACTTGTCACAGTCCAGTTTCATAGTCAGGCAGTGCAGATTTTCTGACACTTTTGTAGAAAGTACGATCATGGGACACAGAATAAAAGCTCCAGTATATTTTGTAAAAGTTTTTAAATTTGTGGCTGCGAAGTAGAGAAAAAGTTACGCAATAGTTCATCTAATAACAAGACATTTGCCTGATCTAATACCATTTTTTAGCAGCAGCAATTTGGCCTTTTGTCCACCAGACAGTTGAGAAATGGGATGGCATTTACAAAAGCGTGAATTTGCAGACTGGCTAGGTGGAGGATTTTTTCGCTCAATAGCCTCTCCTGTGGATGTTAGAAAATCTATTGGAGAATCGACTTCGTTTAAAATATCATGATAGTTTTGAGGCATATATCCCAGTGTAATGCCTTTCTCTGCAGATGTTTGGAAGTTCTTGAGAAAAGTAGATTTAATACTGACAATTCATTTTACCAATAATCCCAATCTTCTCCTGTCCCAAAGTTCAGTTAATATTTCGTACTAAGATATGTTCTTCTATCTTAACACATTTGTTGGATAGTAAGTACTCTTTTTGTCGATGAAGAGGGGAAATGGCAGAATTTCCAGCATGATAGCATCTGCTTGTGTTGGTAACTCTGTCATTTTAGTGGCTTCTCGATTAAAACGTTTTTCTGTGAGTATTTCATTTTTGGTTAAAAATTCACCAGCTGTGCTGTCATGAGTACATGACATGCTCCACACTTTGTTTGACCTGCTGGTGTTTTGCCACGTTTTTTTGATATTCTTCTCGTTCTTTTTTGCATCTTTTGTTTGCTTTTAAATGTCTCCCGTCTCTTGGCTATAATTTTATAACAAGATTTTGAACAGTCGTTCGAGCTTCCTGTTTTTCTTAATCAATTCCAATGAATGATTTTGCTAAGCATGGCTCAAAAGACTTCATCATGGGAAACGAAGATAACTGTTCGAGGTGTATTTTGAGAAAATTTTCTAGCCATATCAGAGTATCTAGATCTAAATCATTAGAAGGCTCATCTAAAAAGAGGGTGAGGTCCCAATCAGTAGAGAGGATTTTAAAAAGTTGAATTTTAATAGTTCGCCACCAGACAGAGTTATTGTTTGCTGGCTAGTAAACGTTCACTCAAAATGGAATTTTGAAAAGCGGTAAAGTTTAGCTGTAATCTAACTCTACTTCCACATCTCCAAAAATAGTCGTTAAGGGAGAGTTTTCTTCATTTTAGGTAAACTTTGCGGCAAAATACAGATAAATGATTATAGCTTTTTTGAATCTCTCCCGTATAACCAACATAGTCTGAAACAGTGCGTTGTCTATGAGAAGTTTGAGTAACAGTAGATTTACTTCCTTCTTTTCTCCGGATAATGTACTTATCATCGTATTGACTGTAAGTGATAAATCATTGACCATGTTTTTGAAGTCTTTTTAAATGTAATGGTTAAATGTCGAATTTGTATAATATACACCTCTTATGATGTTCGATGTCATTAGAGCTAAGAAAACAGCCCTATTTACCTAGTAGAGCTGTTTTGCTTTTGGGTTGTTAACAAATATTGCAAAGCAAGTAGTTTGCGATGGATATATTTAGCCTTGAGAAGTAAAAATATCTTCTTTTGAAATGAGAAGAGCAACAAAAAATCTACTAGATAAAGCCTTTAAGCAACAGATTTTTGTACATAAGCTCCTTACCTCCGAATTTCATTGATTTTAATATAACAAAAAAGTGATTTAATGTCAAAAGAGACCTGAGCAGTTTTCAATCGGAACAAATTAATAGGAATATAAAAATCCCGAAACAATTTTCGGGATGGAGTGTTACTACACATTCAAGACTTTATCTAAGAAGTCCTTTAGATGGGTGCTGTGGATTATCAAGATTTGATCGGGTGTGCGTCTTCTAAAGGACTCTCCATCAGCAGTAAAGATGACACGGTTGGCATTACCTGACGAGCGAAATCTATCTCATGGGTTACGATAATCATAGTCATGCCTTGCTTTGGTCAATTCCTTTCATAACATTGAGTAACATCTCCGACCATTTTCAGATCAAGAGCAGAAGTGAGTTCGTCAAAGAGCATAATATCAGGATTCATAGCAAGTCCCCGTGCAATTGCGACACGTTGTTTTTGTCCACCTGAGAGGCTATCTGGCATGAGCATCAGCTTTATCAGAGAGACGACTTTTTCTAATAATTCCATACCAAGTTTATCTGCTTCCAGCTTGTGTCATTCGTTTATGCTCAACAGGTGCAAAAAGTGATATTGCCCAAAAACTGTCGCGTGAGGAAAGAGGTTGAAGTGTTGGAAAACCATACCAATATTTTTCACGAACGAGGTCAACATCTGTGTTTTTTGTCGGTGAGATCGAAAACCATCTACGGTAATCGATCCACTTGTAACTTCTTCCAATAGGTTCAAGCTACGTAGAAAAGTTGATTTTCCTGAACCTGAAGGCCCGATGATACAAACGACATCCCCTTCATAGAATTTGGTTGTGATTCCTTTTAGGACTTCGTTTTCTCCATAGTATTTATGTAAATCGTTGACATCAATTTTTAACTTAGCCATTATTTAATCCTCTTTTCTAAGCGTTTTGCAAGTCTAGTCAAAAGAGTAATGATAATCAGATAAAAACTGCTAAGATAGCATACATTTTGAAACTTTGGTAGTTACGAGCAATGATGATTTTACCTGTTTGGAAAAGTTCGACAAGACCAATGGCGGAAACAATTGTTGTATCTTTCAAAGCAATCACAAATTGATTGACGAAATTTGGTAACATGATTTTGTTGCTTGTGGCAGAATAATCTTTCTCATTGTCTTGGAATAAGAAATACCAAGACTGCGACTGGCTTCCATTTGTCCAGCTGGAACAGCTTGAATCCCACCACGAACGATTTCTGCAATGTAAGCTCCAGCATTGAGTGAAAGAGCAATCGTGCCAGCTACAAAATCATTAATTGGACTTTTGATGACCTGTCATTGATTCAATAAGGTTTGGGATGCCCCAGAAGATAAAGGCAGCTAGAATCATAAGTGGGATCCTACGAATAACGTCTACGAAGACTTCTGAGATAATGCGGAGGGGCTTTTAACAGGACTTACGCTAAACATCCCAAAAGATGATGCCGATGATCATAGCGATTGCAAATGACAGAAGTGCAAGGAGTGCTAAAGTAACCCAAGACCACTTAACAATTGCTTATAGTTATTTTGAAGGAGCCCCTCAAATGGTTGTTTCATCAACTGTACTGCCTGAAGAGCTGAGTATTTGAGCTCGATTTTTAGATATTTATCAAGAATTTTTGATATGCCTATTTTTCTTGATATTTGCTAAACCATTATTAAACATTTGGATCAATTCAGGATTACTACCTTTTTACGGCAAAAGCAGTATCTCCAATAGAGTTCCTTTGATTGGTGTTTTTCAGTTTTTGGCCTTGGCTAATGGAGTATTTAACAACAGGTTCGTCATCCATAACGGCATCCACAGAACCAGAGTTTAAACTGTCATACATAGAAGAAGCATCAGCGAATGTTTTAATTTTGTAATCATATTTACTTTGACTTTTTGTTAAGAAAGTTTGTGAAGCAGTTCCGTTTTACACCAACTGTTTTTGCCTTTCAAGTCTTTATAGGAAGTAATCGTGCTTGTTTCTTTGATTGCAAGGATAGTGTTTGCAGTATAATATGGTTCTGAGAAATCAAAGGTCTCTTTCAGCATCTGTCACAGACATCCCTGCAATCATTCCATCGGCTTGTCCGGATTGTACAGCATTTAAAGCAGCATCAAAACCAGGATTTGTGATTTCGATCGTGAAACCTTGGTCTTTGGCGATAGCTTTTATCAAATCCATGTCAATCCCAGTATATTTGTTATTGACTATCTTGGAAAACGAATGGTGCAAAGGAAGAATCGCTAGCAATGGTATATTTTGCTTTGACAGGAGTTGCTTGGCCAGCAGGGTAGAAGTTTCTGAGTGGAACTAGTTGCCTTTGTAGCTCCTGTCCATTTTGAGATGATTTTTATCAAGAGAACCATCTTTTTCATTTGAGCAAGTGCTTCGTGAATTCTGTTACTAGATACTCATACTTTGCTTCCTTTTTGACATCAAATGCGAAGCTGCCAACAGCTTCCCCTTTCATAGAAATTTTTAAAGTTTTGGCCTTGTTGATAGCATATTCAATAACGGGCTGATCATCCATCATAGCATCAATTGAACCAGAGTTCAAACTATTATAAGTCAAATCAGTTGTATCAAAAGTTTTTGATAGTAAATTTATATTTGTCTTTGATTTTTCTAGAAAACGTTGGGCAGCAGTTCCGTTTTTAACTCTCAACAGTTTTTCCTTTTTAGTTGTGAATAACTTTTTAATTGTATGTGTTTTTAGTCGTTGCGATGACGACTTTTGTATCATAATAAGTATCAGACATGGTGAAGACTTTTTCGCGGTCTTTGGTTTTTGTCATTCCAGCCATAATAGCATCTGCCTGACCAGATTGAACAGCATTGACCGCTGCATCAAATCCAGGGAAAAGTCATATTGATGTTCCAACTTTTAGTTCAGCGACTTTATTGATAATATCTACGTCGATACCTTTGTAAGTTTGATCGAATCTTTAAACTCAAAAAGGTGCATAGGCTGTATCAGATACTACTTTGATTGCATCCGCATGGATATTAATTGTAGCAAATAGTGGTAGTAAAGCTAACAAAAAGCTATGATCTTCATGAGTCTCTCCTTTAAATAATATTTTTAAATTATACCAGAAATATCTATAGAAGGCAAATTATTTGTATTTCTATGTTACATTTTTGTAACATAGAAATACAAATAATTGTACTTTAGTAAAAATCAAGATAGTGTTATAAAAAGATAATTTTTCTGTTTAAATTTCGTATTCTAGATAGTGATTTTCAGTTGCATCACATTCTGCATGTTTTGTTAGTGGTATACGTTTGTTTGCGTTAGTTTGTGAAAGCAAGATTGTAAGGAATTAAATTTCGATATTTATAGGACTTGTGTTAGCATTGTTCAGTTTAAGGAGATGGTACTAGGAATGGATGCTGCATTTAAATGATAGTCTATGTATTGGATACTTAGAAAGAAGCTAATTTACAGCAGTATTGAAATTTAGAAAGCCCAGAAGCTGAGATAAAAGAAGTCAGATTCTTGATTCATATATTTATAACTACAAGACCAATTTGTTGCATGGACTCTAAGATAGTAATAAATCAATTTTTATAGTCTTTACTCAAGTTTGTTACCCTGCTCTGTCTGCATATCCTAAGTCGGTGATATTGCAAGAATTGTGATAAAATATATAGAAGATAATGTTAAAAAGGGAGAAAGAATAATGATAAATAGAATCACGGACAATGAATTTAGTTGGTTTCCAAGTATGAGCCGTCAGGAGATCAACCACAGGCAATTGAGGAATTAGTTGACAATATTGAGGGTGGAGAAGGTCAGATTCTCATGAAGGACAGGTACTGGTAAGACCCCATACCATGAGTCAAGTTATTGCTCGAGTTAATAAACCGACTCTGGTTATCGCCCATAATAAAACGCTGGCTGGTCAACTATGGTGAGTTCAAGGAGTTCTTTCCAAATAATGCAGTAGAATATTTTTGTTTCCTACTATGATTATTACCAGCCGGAAGCCTATGTACCCTCTAGTGATACCTATATTGAAAAAGGACAGCTCGGTCAATGACGAGATTGACAAGCTCCGTCACTCAGCGACATCAGCCCTCTTGGAGCGTAACGATGTGATTGTCGTGGCTTCGGTCTCATGTATCTATGGTCTAGGTTCGCCTAAGGAATACTCTGATAGCGTGGTTAGCCTACGTCCGGCCCTAGAAATTTCCGAGATAAGCTACCAATGATCTGGTAGATATCCAGTTTGAGCGTAATGACATTGACTTTCAGCGGGGAAATTCCGGGTTCTGAGGCGATGTGGTGGAGATATTCCCAGCTTCGGGATGAGCATGCCTTTCGGGTAGAGTTTTTGGTGATGAGATTGACCGCATTCGAGAAGTAGAAGCGTTGACGGGACAAGTTTTGGGTGAAGTGGATCATTTAGCAATTTTCCCTGCTACTCACTTTTATGACAAATGACGAAAATATGCGGAAATTGCTATTGCCAAAATTCAGGCCGAGCTGGTGCAGCAACTTACTATCTTTGAGAAGGAAGGCAAGCTTCTGGAAGCTCAGCGCTTGAAGCAGCGCACAGAGTATGATATCGAAATGCTGCGCGAAAATGGACTATACCAATGGTGTTGAGAACTATTCTCGCCACATGGACGGCCGGAGCGAAGGAGAGCCACCTTATACCTTGTTGGATCCCTGACGATTTTTGATCATGATTGATGAGAGTCACATGACCATGGGACAGATTCGGGGGCATGTACAATGGCGACCGCTCTCGTAAGGAGATGCTGGTTAATTATGGATTCCGCCTACCATCTGCCTTGGACAAACCGTCCGCTGCGCCGGGAGGAGTTTGAGAGTCACGTTCATCAGATTGTCTATGTGATCGGCTACACCGGGTGACTATGAAAATGAACAGACGGATACTGTTATTGAGCAGATTATTCGACCAACTGGGCTTCTGGACCCAGAGGTGGAAGTTCGACCAACTATGGGGCAGATTGATGATCTTCTAGGTGAAATCAATGCTCGTGTTGAAAAAGAATGAACGGACCTTTATCACGACTTTAACCAAAAATGGCGAAGACTTAACTGACTATTTCAAGGAAAATGGGTGTCAAGGTCAAGATACATGCACTCAGATATCAAGACCTTGGAGCGTACCGAGATTATCCGAGACCTGCGCTTTGTGTTTTTGACGTTCTGGTTGGGATTAACCTGCTACGCGAGGGAATTGACGTGCCGGAGGTTAGTCTGGTGGCAATTCTCGATGCAGACAAGGAAGGTTTTCTCCGCAATGAACGTGGTCTTATCCAAAACCATTGGACGGGCAGCTCGCAACAGTGAAGGTCATGGATATGTATGCAGATACCATGACCCAGTCCATGCAGCGCGCTATTGATGAAACTGCCCGCCGTCGAGCAATCCAGATGGCTTACAATGAAGAGCACGGCATTGTACCGCAGACCATCAAGAAAGAAATCCGCGACCTAATTAGCGTGACCAAGGCTGCCTTGCCAGACAAGGAAGAAACCGTCGAAATCGAAAGCCTTAATAAGCAGGAGCGCAAGGACATGATCAAGAAACTGGAAGGACAGATGCAAGAAGCTGCCGGACTTCGGACTTCGAACTAGCCGCACAGATTCGTGATATGATTCTAGAAATAAAGGCGATGGATTATATATAGTTAGAACCAAAGTTGCAAACTAAGTCTTAATTACTTCTCAGTCAATAAGTCACTATGTGACAAAAGTTAGAGAAGTTTAAGCGGAGGAATTGAGTGAAAAAGGAACTAATTAAACTAATATTTATTTTTCTTTATTTCAATTTTTGTGATAGGGCATGATACCGATAGTTCAATTCGCTTTTGGGGCATTTTTGCCGACAAAACTTGTTACGAAAGAGGAAAAGCAGCATATTGAATATGTTGTGAACACAGCTTTGAAGATAATTTAGAGTGAAGGTTAAGAAAATAGAAATTCCAACTTTGGTTAGTCGTGTTACTTTATCAATCGAAGTAAAAAGTTCAATTAACTGAAGGTGCAAACAAAATTTTTAACAGATAAGTTAGAAGAAGGGATTTTTCCTATTACGCTAATAGCGACGATGAACCATCTTCGATACTAACAGATCTTACCTTTTTCTTCTGTCTTAGATAAAAATTCTCACCCTATGCTGAATGCCTTATATTTTGACAAAGAGTCTGTTCTAAAGTCAGTGAAGTTTTAAGAAGCTAGACGCAGATTTAGATTACGATGTAACAGACGCTAAAAAGGGCTTTTACCGATATTTGGTTCAAAATCAAAAAGAACTAAAAATATAATCCCAAGACAGAAAAGTATGACGCATCAGCAGATGAAAATAAAGAAATTGAGAAAAGATATGATTCAATTGTCAGAAAAAGTATGTGGCTCAATTCGAATTTGTATCTCAATCTGGAAGGTCGAATTCCTGATGGTGCGACTCTAACTGATTATGTTGATTTTGCTACCTTACCTAAAAATGTTCATGTAGTTGTTAGGGGAGAGAATGGTGAATTAGATAGCAATGGTTTTGCAGGCGAAATAATCTAGATAGATTTATTCAAGGAGGAAAGCAAATGGTCATCACTATCAAAGCAATGGAAACAGCTGAGGAGATAGAAGGGAAATCGAGTTCATTGGCAGACATGGCGTGAAGCTTATGATGAGGTTTTGCCTGCGGAATTTCAAGAGCAGATGACTTTAGACAAGTGCCGATTTTATAGTCAAAAGTATCCTGAAAATACCTTGATCGCTTTGGATGATGCTAAAGTGGTTGGCTTTGTTAGCTACGGTGATTTTCGAGATCCAGCTACTATAGCAGGTGAAATTTTCGCCTTATACGTCTTAAAAGATTATTATGGCAAGGGGTATAGGACAGCAGTTAATGCAGGCTGCTTTTGCTGCCTTGGATGGTTATCAAGAGATTATATTATGGGTTTTAGAAGATAACAAATGTGCTATCGCCTTTTATGAAAAATGGGTTTTGTTTTTGACAATGAGGAAAAAGGTCATTGACTTAGGAAAAAGCCGTGAAAGAAAAACGAATGATTTACATTAGAAACACTAACAGTTAGTTTGAAAATAATAGATATATTTTTAAGGAGTACACATGCGTTATGCACTTTTTACCCGCGGCATCAATGTCGGCAGGAAAAACAAGGTCCTTATGGATGATTTAAAGAAAGATTTGGCTGGGTTGGGTTTTTGAAAAATCCAGTTTCCTACATCAATAGTGGCAATCTTTTTCTTTGATAGCGAGGAGCAGGAGGAGAGGATTCGGGAGCTATTGTTGGCTTATTTCAGTCGGTCTTACGATTTTCCTCTGCCTTTTTGTCCTTGTCAGCTCTGCCATGCTTGAAAAAGAAACAGCCAATCTGCCTAGTTGGTGGCAGGATGAAACGGCCTTTCGGCGAGATGTTCTCTTTATCTGCCAGAGGTAGACAGGGAAAGCGTTCAAGAGCTTAGCGGGCAGTTGGGCGAGATGACAAGGAGCAGCTGCATTTTGGGCGAGACGGCTTTCTTTTTATAGCAATGCTGACCAAGCGGACTATCTCAAGTCCAACTATCATAAGAAACTGCTCAAATCTAGTTTTTACAAGCAACTAACCATCCGAAATGGCAAAACTTTCCAGAAGATAGTGGAGTTAGTAGGTACAATTCAAAAATGAATAATTGATTGAGTAGAGCAAGAATATATATTGATAAGAGATCTATGTATTTTAGTGTGAACTTTGAAACATCTATATACTAAAATTATGCTATAATAAATGCTATGTATACCAAACCAACTTCTGCCTATGTACACATTCCGTTTTGTACTCAAATTTGTTATTATTGTGACTTTTTCTAAGGTTTTTATCAAAAATCAGCCAGTTGACGCCTACTTAGAGCACTTGCTTCAAGAATATACTTCTATGATATAAAGCATTTACAGACGCTTTATATCGGTGGTGGGACACCGACAGCTCTTTCAGCACAGCAGCTGGAGTTTTTATTGGCAGAGCTGACGAAAAAGCTGGATTTGTCACCGTTAGAAGAACTGACTATTGACAGCCAATCCAGGGATTTCGGATCCGGATAAGATTGCTGTTTTAAAGGTTTCGCCTGTGAACAGGGTATCTTTAGGTGTTCAGACTTTTTGACGATCGCATGCTCAAGCAAATTGGCCGAAGTCATTTAGAAAAAGATATCTATGAAAAACATCGCCAATCTGAAGCTGGCTGGATTTGACAATATCTCTATTGATTTGATCTATGCGCTGCCCAAGCAAACTATGGATAATGTGCAGAGAAAATGTGAGCCAAGGCTGTTGCGCTAGATATTCCTCACATGAGTCTTTACAGCTTAATTTTCAGAAAATCACACGGTTTTATGAATCGGATGCGACGAGGGAAAACTCCCTCTGCCTAAAGAAGATTTGGAAGCAGAGATGTTTGAATACATCATTGAGGAGTTAAAAAGCTGGTTTTGACCACTATGAGATTTCCAATTTTTCTAAACCAGGTTTTGAGAGTCGACATAATCTTATGTACTGGGACAATGCGGAATATTTTGGTATCGGAGCTGGGGCTTCTGGCTATGTCAATGGGGTTCGCTACAAGAATCATGGTCCCATCCGTCATTACTTAGAGAGCGGTCGAAAAAGGTAATGCCCGTGTGGAGTGAGGAAACATCTTAGCAAGCAAGAGATGATGGAAGAAGAGATGTTTTGGGATTGCGCAAGAAGTCGGGTATTTCTAAACAACGCTTTTGAGGAAAAAATTTGGTATTCCTTTTGATCGGCAGTACGGTCAAGTTGTAACAGAACTGACAGGGCAAGGGGCTCTTAGTACCTGACAAAGACATTGTCCGTATGACTAAAAAGGTCTTTTTGGGCGATACGGTTGCAGAAAAATTTATATTGGAGTAGATTATGGGTTTAACTTATCAAATGAAAATGAAAAATTCCTTTTGATATGGCAGATATGAATGGTCATATCAAACTACCTGATGTTATTTTGCTATCATTACAGGTATCAGGGCTGCAGTCCATTGATTTGGGGATTAGTGACAAATCTATGCTGGAAAAATATAATCTAGTCTGGATTATCACGGATTATGATATTGATGTAGTACAGCTGCCTCAAATTTGGGGAAGAAATGACGATTGAAACAGAAGCTTTGTCATATAATCGTTTATTCTGTTATCGTCGGTTTTACTATTTATGATGAAGCAGGAAATGCTATTATTAATATGTTGGCTACTTTTTGTCCTTATGGATAGAGATAGTAGAAAAAGTGCATGCAGTAGAGCCAAAGATTGTTGCACTCTTATGAAGCAGAGTTTTCTAAAAATTGATTCGTGGTCCGAAGTATCCAGATTTGAAAAAGAACCAATTAGCAAAGATTACCATGTCCGCTTTTTACGATTTAGATATGAACGGCCATGTAATAACAGTAAGTATTTGGACTGGATTTTTGAGGTTATGGGTGCAGATTTTCTCATGAAACATATTCCTAGAAAAATTCATCTTAAGTATGTCAAGGAGGTCCGACCTGGCGGACAAATTACCTCTAGCTATGATTTGGAGGGCTTGGAGAGTAATCATCAGATTTCTAGCGATGGTGATATCAATGCCCAGGCAAGTATAATATGGAGAAGTTGTGATGACAGAAGATAGTAAATGGTTAGAATGGGCAACTCGTCTACAAACTTTAGCACAAAATGGATTAGCCTATAGCAAGGATGAATTTGATATTGAGCGATTTCAGGAGATTCGTCAGATTGCAGCTGAAATGCTAGTCACTCCTTCTGGTATGCCACTTGAAAAAGTAAAAAGATCTGTTTTGTAATGAAACGGGTTATCAAACACCGAAATTGGATACACGTGCAGCAATTTTTAAAAAGACAATATGATTTTGCTTGTTCAAGAAAAACGGACTATGGGCTTTGCCGGGCGGATGGTGTGATGTGGATCAGTCTGTAAAAGGACAATACAATAAAAAGAAGTAAGAGAAGAGGCGAGGCTTTAGAAGTTCAGGCAGACAAACTGATTGCCGTTTTAGATAAACATAAAATAATCCAGGAAACTCTACCTCAGTACATCACGTTACCAAAAATATTTGTTTTGTGCACGAGCTTAGGTGGGGAGTTTAGAGCAAATGCTGAGACGATAGCCTGTGGTTATTTTGCTTTAGATGCATTACCGGCATTATCTGAATCTAAAACGACTACTCAACAAATTGCAATGTGTTTTTGAGGCGCAGGCATCTAATAACTGGGAAACCCGATTTGATTAATAACGTACAGATTTAAAAGTTGAAATAGAAAAACTATTTTCAATTTATATAGATTAGAGGTTTTAAATTAGAGGAGAAAAATGAGTGACTTATAAAGGCTATTTAATTGATTTAGACGGAACAATTTATAAAGGAAAAAGAACGTATTCCTGCGGGTGAAGCTTTTTGTACATGAGTTGCAATGGCGCAAAGCATTCCATATTTATTTGTGACGAATAATACAACACGTACACCTGAGACCGTTCAGGCTATGTTGGTGGAACAATTCAATGTTAAAACACCTATTGAAACGATTTATACAGCAACTTGGCAACGATTGATTATTTAAATGATAAAAAATCTAGGAAAGAAAGTCTATGTTATCGGCGAGGCTGGACTTAAAAATGCTATTTCAGAAGCTGGTTATATCGAAGACACCGACAATCCGGATTATGTAGTTGTTGGTTTGGATTGGGAAGTAGATTATGAAAAATTATCGATTGCTACTTTTTAGCTATCCAAAAGGAGCCCATTTTGTAGGAACCAACCCTGACCTTAATATTCCGACAGAACGTGGTCTTATGCCCGGAGCGGATCTATTGTTACTTTAATTGAGGTCGCAACTCGTGTAGAACCTGTTTATATAGGCAAGCCCAATGCCATCATCATGGAAAAAGCTGTTGAACACCTTGGGTTGCCACGTGAAGAGGTAATTATGGTTGGTGATAACTATCTTTACGGATATTCGAGCTGGGATTGATAATGGCATCCCCTACACTTTTTGGTGACAACTGGATTTACTCGTCCAGAAGAAGTAGCGAGCTTACCAATCCAACCGGATTATGTGCTTTCTAGTTTAGCGGGAGGGATTTTGATGCACACTAAATTAATATTTTGGCTGAGTATGTTTTGTTTCTTGGCAACCGCACTTTTTGTTGACAATTATCTCTACTTGGTTGTTTTATCCTTTGAAATTTCTTGGTTACACTTAGAAAATAAAGTGTATCTCAAATCTACAACGATTCAGTACAATTTTAATATTTTGATGAATTACCTAACCAATCCATTCCAGCAAAAACTCTCAATGCCCGATTTTCCCTCATCAGCAGCAGGATTGCATCATTTCAAAACCGTGAAATATCTTTTTCATCTGGTTCAGCTTGTTTTTCCTAGCAACCTTACCAGTAGTTTATTTGTTTGTAAAACATATAATTAGGTTATTTATCTGTTTTTCAAAGGCCATTTTGAGTATTGTTTGCTGCTAATTATTGTTGAGCTATCGCATTTGGGATCGGATTTGATGCGTTTTTACTCTCTTTCATAAGATTTTTATTTATTGGAGATAATACTTGGCTATTTGATCCTAGGAAAGATCCGATTATTTGGATTTTACCGGAAGAATTTTTCTCCATACTTTTCTGCTATTTTTTTGCCATTTATGAAGGTTTTGGCCTGTTGCTCTATAGTCAAAGTAAAAAGTTGTTGGAAGAAGGAAGGAAACTGATGCAAACAAATCAGCAAGTAAGAAAAAGATATTGGTTTATTCTCTGCTTTATGTTTACTATATGTGATTGTAATGGCAATGGTTGGCCTAATTTATCAAACGATTGTAACCTTATTTCAAGCTAGTCGTTATTTTGGCAATCTTGAAAAAGATTCAAAAAGCAACTGAGAACTTTATGGCACGAGATGGTAGTTATTATTTGATTGCTGTCTGTGCAGGAGTTTTTATCTTTTGGGTGTATCGAGACGGAAAATTATTTAAGTCTGATTTACGAATGCAGAAAAAAGAGCCATGACTTCAAAAACGTTTGGGATAGTCTTATCTTTCTTGCTTCTGGGTCAATTAGGGTTCGTCTTATTTAATCAGATTTTTGAAACAATCTTTAATTTATTTGGTTTTATCTATGCTTAAAGCTGTCGAATCAGCTTCGGCAGGTTCAGATGGTGTTTCTATGTTTTTGTATGCAAGCTTTTTGGACCTGTTTCAGAAGAATTGATTTTCCGTGGGGCAGGTTTAAGAACGTTTGAAAAATATGGAAAAATTTTTTGCAATTCTGATGTCTTCGCTTTTGTTCGGTCTGTTTCATGGAAATTTCCCACAGTTCTTTTGCAACTTTTTGTGGAATTATCTTCTCATACGTGACCTTAGAGTATTCAATCCTCTGGGCAATGGCTTTTCATATTTTTAATAACTTAGTCATTGGAGATGGGTTAACTTATGTCTATTCTTTCTTGCCAGATAGTGCAGCTAGTCTCTTTGCATTTGATTATCCTTTTGATCGGGGGCAAGCATCGCAGCCATTTTCCTGTTTAAAAATAAAACAGATATAAAAAGGTATGTACAAAGAAAATTATGCATATCCAGGAACATATCGGCAAGCTTTCCGCTCTGTCTGGTTTTGGCTTTTCGCATGTTTGATGTGTCTAACGTCGTTGACATTGATAAGGCATTTATAAAAGAGAGTTTTGAAAGGACTTTCAACTTTCTTTCATTTATGATAAAATAAAGGTAATAAAAGAGGAGTGTGTCAATCATGGAACAAACATTTTTATTATAAAGCCAGATGGTATAAAAACGTGGTTTGCTGGAGAAGTACTGAAGCGCGTGGAACGACGTGGTTATAAAATTGAACGATTAGAAATGAGAACGAATGTTCCAAACCATATAATTGATCAGCATTATGAAGCTCTATTATCAAAGGCTTTTTATCCCGCAATTCGTGAGTATATGACAAGTGGGCCTTTGATTATTGGTGTGCTATCGGGTAACCAAGTGATTTCAGGTTGGCGTTACATGATGGGTGCTACTCGTCCAGAAGAAGCTCTACCAGGGACGATTCGTGGGGATTTTTGCGCAAGCAGCTGAGGATGGTGCAACGATTCAAAAATGTTGTCCATGGTTCAGATTCTGAAGCATCAGCCAAAACGTGAAATTGCTCTTGGTTTGGAAAGTGAACAAGAAATATGAATGTGAAACTGAGAGATAAGAACGCCTACCGCTCTTCTCTTTTACTGTGAGAATCATGTCTGGTGTGTTATAATAAAAAGAATTGATGATGTTTTTAAGATATTGAAATTAATTGTTTTATCAAGGAGGAGATATGTCAGATAAAAAGATTCATTTGGTCATTGTAACGGGAATGAGTGGCGCTGGAAAGACTGTAGCAATCCAATCTTTTTGAAGATTTGGGCTTTTTACAATTGATAATATGCTCCAACGCTTTCTCTTCCTAAATTTTTGCAACTGATTGAAACCACACAAGATAATGATAAGATTGCAATGGTTGTAGACATGCGTAGTCGATCCTTCTTTTTCTGAAATTCAGAAAGTTTTTAGATGAAATCGAAAATAATGATGGACTTGATTTTAAAATTTTTGTTTTTAGATGCTGCAGATACAGAATTGGTTGTTCGTTACAAGGAAACACGACGAAGTCATCCGTTAGCAGCAGATGGTCGTGTTTTTAGACGGAATTAAGTTGGAGCGGGCAATACTTGCACCACTGAAAAATATGAGTCAAAAACGTGGTAGACACGACGAAATTAACACCGCGTGAGTTGCGTAAAACCATTTCTGAGCATTTTCTAGATCCAGCGAAACTCCAATCGTTTCGTATAGAGGTGGTAAAGTTTTGGTTTTAAATATGGTATTCTTTGGATGCAGATCTTGCTTTTTGATGTTCGTTTTTGCCAAATCCTTATTATCAACCCGAACTTCGTCATCAGACAGGGCTTGACAAACCAGTTTATGATTATGTGATGAATCATACAGAGTCAGAAGCATTTTTATCAACACTTAGTAGATCTTATAAAGCCTATTTTACCAGGCTACCAAAAAAAGAAGGAAAAATCAGTTTTAACAATTGCTGTAGGTTGTACAGGTGGTCAGCATAGAAGCGTAGCTGCTCAACGTTTAGTCGATGATTTGACGAATGATTGGACTGTTCATTCGTCACATCGAGATAAAGATCGCAGACAGGAAACGGTAAATCGTTCATGAGAAAACCAAAGATTACTGTTATTGGTGGTGGAACAGGAATTTCTGTAATTTTAGATAGTTTACGTAAGAAAAGATGTGGATATTGCTGCTATTGTGACAGTTGCTGATGATGGCGGAAGTTCAGGTGAATTACGAAAAATATCCAACAATTAACACCACCAGGTGATTTTTACGAAATGTTTTTAGTCGCGTTGTCCGATATGCCTCGTTTTTATGAAAAAGTTTTTCAATATCGCTTTGCAGAAGAAGATGGCGCTCTGGCAGGACACCCACTTGGAAATTTGATTATTGCTGGAATTTCAGAAATGCAGGGTTCTACTTATAATGCCATGCAACTGTTGACCAAATTTTTCACACAACTCGGGAAGATTTATCCGTCCTGTGACACGCCTTTGACGCTTCATGCAGTATTTACGGATGGAAGTGAGGTGGCTGGAGAAAGTCATCTGGCAGAACATCAAGGGATGATAGAAAGGGTTTATGTTACTAATACTACAATGACCAAAAACCAGCTGCTAGCCGCAAAGTAGTGCAGACGATTTTAGAAAGCGATATGGTTGTTTTGGGACCTGGGTCATTATTTACTTCTATTTTTGCCTAATTTAGTAATAGAAGAGATTGGGCAAAGCTCTTTTGAAACCAAAGCAGAAGTCGCTTACGTTTGCAATATATATGACGCAGCGTGGAGAAACCGAGCACTTTACTGATAGTGATCACGTAGCTGTTTTGCATCGTCACCTAGGGAAAACCATTTATTGACACTGTTTTAGTGAACATAGAACAAGTTCCTCAAGAGTATATGAATTCTAATAAGTTTGATGAATATTTAGTACAAGTTGAACATGATTTTTCAAGGGTTAAAAAGCAAGTTCCTCGTGTGATTTCTTCTACTTTTCTTTCGTTTGGAGAATGGCGGAGCTTTTCATGATGGGAAGTCTGTGGTGGATGAGCTGATGCAAATTAACAGGTGCGTCGCAAAATGAGTTTTACTATTAAAGTGAAAGAAGAGTTGATTGGTCTTGGCAAGGAAGAGAAAACAGAATTATCTGCTATCACTTAAGATGTCAGGGAGTTTAGGAATTTCTAGTCAGGGTTTGACGTTATCTGTTATAACGGAAAATGCAAAAATTGCTCGCCATATTTATGAATTATTAGCAACTTTTTATCAGGTTAAGTCCGATATTCGCCATCATCAAAAACAAATCTTCGAAAAATCGTGTTTATACTGTTTTTAGATACAAATGTCAGAGCAAATTTTAGCTGATTTGCACTTGGCAGACTCTTTTTGGAATTGAAGCTGGTATTGATCAAGTTATTTTATCAGATGATGAAGCTAGCCGAGCTTATTTGCGAGGGGCTTTTCTGTCAAGTGGTAGTATGCGGATCCAGAATCAGGAAAATATCAGTTGGAGATTTTTGTCGGTTTATTCTGACCATGCTGAGGATCTAGCGGCCCTTGATGCGAAAATTTTTGTTGGATGCGAAACAATTGAACGTAAAAAGGTTCGGTGACCTATCTGCAGCGGGCTGAGGGACATCATGGACTTTTTAATTGTGATTGGTGCTATGAAAGCAATGACAGAATTTGAATCATTCAAACTTGTGCGGGAGGCTAGGAAACGACTTAAATCGAGACAAATAATGTGGAAACGGCCAATATTGCCTCGTACAGTAACGGCTAGCATGAAAACCATTCACAATATTAGCAAGATTATTGATACAATTGGTTTAGAGGGTTTGCCTGTTGATTTACAGGAAGTCGCTTATCTGCGTGTCAACCACCCGATTATTCTATTCAGCAATTGGCAGATAGTCTTAGTAAGCCTCTGACGAAAAAGTGAGTGTCAATCATCGTTTGAGAAAAATCAATAAAATTGCAAATGAACTGTGAAAAATCAGTATCAATAATCTATATATTATAGATTATATATAAAAATGTTGTAGTATTTGATTAGTAATAGCAAGTCTGATGTTATCGATTTTCTAGTCAAATGATTCTAACTTTTTACTTTTTATGTTTCTCTTGCCAACATCCTATTTGTGTGTTATATTTAACTAGTTAAATATAAACCAGTTAAATAAATAGGAGACTAATATGAAATACAATAAAAGCTTTTAACATTGGCGGAATTATTTTTAGCTTGTAATCTTTGCTTGACTGCTTGTCATTCGCGTTCGTCTAATCACCAAATAGTAAGGATAAATTAAAAGACTCAAACAAAGTGCAGAAGAACAAAAGCAGTAAAAAGGACAAGTTCCTGGTGTAGATAAACCAACTGATGATCGGTTTCTTTTTACTAGTGAATCTCAAATTAAAGCTAGAACAAGCGATGGTTTGATTTTAGATCATGATGGGCATCACATTTATTTTTATTCGGGATTTGAGAAAAATAGCAAATGGGCTTATTTGATTCCAAAAGACGGGCAAGCACCTGCTACCTCTCCTCAATTGACAAATCAAACAGGAACTGTGGATGATGGCTATATTTTTAATCCTAAAGATATCGTTTCAGAGGATCAGTATGGTTATGTTGTCCGCCATGGAGACCATTATCATTACATTTGGAAACATTCTTTGGGGAAATGGTTATCAAGGACAACACTATAGCCTGAATCCATCTGGAAATGGTGCAGGACAGTTTCTCAGCTAAATTATACACCGACATCATCTACCCTCAACATCAGGGGACAGATAAACGTCAGTTTGCAGGGATTGATTTTCCAACGAGTGATGGATTTTTGTTTAACGGCAAGGGAATAACAGGAAAGACACCTACTGGTTTGTTAGTAGATCATAATGGGCATACACATTTTATTCCTATGAACAGCTGATTCGCTCACCATGGGAATCTTTTGATTCCAGCAGAATACAGGATGCTGAAGATGCGTATTACGGTAGAAAAGACAGACACCACCATCTCCAGCACCTTCTAAAGAAGATGAAGAAATTGCAAAGAAAAAGGCTTATTTGGCTCAGCAATTAGGAATAGATGAAAAACTTAATTGAAGTGATTGATACGGAAAAGGAAAAGGCATTCCTCTATCCACATGGCGATCACAAACATTCGACATTGATTAGTGAAATTGATACTAGCAAGCCGTTTGATCCTCACGGTAATCCACATGCTCATGATAAAGTTGGTATGGCAACTTTAAAAAGCGTGAGGATTTGATGATGAAATCAGTGAAGATATTTTACATGCCACTGCCGACACACCATTTCCTTCAAATGAAACAGATTTTGGAAAAATGATAGCATGGTTAGCGACTGTCAAATACTTAAATATTGGTCAGCGAAAAGATCCTCTTGAACGCAAAGGTTTACATCTCATGCGCCAAATCTTGAAAGTTCTTGGTATTGGTTTTACACCTATTAAAAACATTAGACCTGTTTTGCAATTTAAGCACCTCAAAAGCAACTTTGGATGACAAAAACAGGGGTTACTAATCACGATTTCTTAAAAGAAATGCCAACTTTAGAAGGACTGGATATTTCACAGAATGGTATTTCGATTTATCTTTCTTGAAGGATTGATCAAATCTTAAAACAGTCGCAGCAGCAGGAAATAACATCAGTAATATTGCACCTTTTGGCTCAGCTAAAGAATCTAGAATCATTGAATCTTGATTATAATAACATCTCCGATATTGTTGCGTTAACACATCTATCAAGATTAAAAGCAGTCAGTTTAGAGCATAATCAACTGCAGGATGTATCTGCTTTTGAGCCAAAAAGCAGAATTAACCAAGCTATTCTTATCACATAATCCTAACTTGATATCAATACACTGAAAGCTTTCGCACCCGAAGAATTCAACCGTTGACAATTCAAATGTTCGAAGCTTGGACTTTTGAAGTCAAATCCAGAATTTAACCACTCTTAGTATGAATGGTAATCGCTTCGACTTCGCTTACAGGTATTGAAGTTGTGAAGAACTTAGTGACATTCTTCAGCAATCAAAAACAATATCAATTCTTTAACGATTCAAGGTACTCAAAACTTCCTTAAAGAATTTTGAGTTTAGGTGAGAACGAACTAAAAATTTGGAGGTGTAAAATCAATTTTACAGCTTTAGAAAATTTGAATGTTGCTAAAAATAAAATCACAACATTATCACTCAAAAACCAAATACCACAGTTACTTATATCGATGTTAGTTATAATCATATTTCAAAAAGAAGAACTTGAATTAAAATGAAAAACGAATTTCGTGCAGGCTCGGCGAAATATTTCTCAGCTGTTCAAGGCGGTAGTATTAACAATAATACTCTGATGCAAAAGATGAAAAATAAGGAATCTCAAAAGGATAAGCAGCCTAAGGAAGCAGTTGAAAAAGAGAAAGAACATCTCGGATAAACCAGCTCCTTCGTAGAAAAATGAGTAGTAAGTCAGGACAAAAAGAAGCTGATAAGTCGGGCTGCATCTTCTTGAGGAAGCTTCTAGCAAGCAGAGGCAGAGTCAAAAGATACGATTAAGCCATCATCGGAAATACATCTAAAACTTCCCGAAAAAGATAATTCAAAAATGATGCAAACAAAACTAGCAGAAAGAAAGAAAGACAAAAATGGTTCAACAGCGAATAAAGTAGCTGAGAAATAATCTTTATTAACTCCATAAATAAAAATGCAATTTCTTGAAATAGTTTTGAATTTGTGATATAGTTATAAAATTAAATAATCCTTTTAAATCTGTCCTGTGAGGCAGACTAAGGAGTCAAAGTGATAGAAGATGGTGTCGCACAGTGAGGCTGTTAGTAGTTTCTCTGTGCTGTGTTTAGAGTCTGAAGTCTCCTTGTGAAGGAGACTTTTTCTATTTTTAAAGGAGCGCTCTATGAAAACGAAAGAAGTTGTTGATGGTTTGACAATGAAACGTGCTACTACACGCATTACTTAGCGAAATCATCAGAACGCAACAAAAGAGCTAGACAAGATTGTCTTGATTGGTATTAAGACCAGGGTGTTTATACTGCCCAACGGATTCAGGAACGGTTGGCACAGCTTGAAAAAGGTCACTGCACCTATCGAGTGAGTTGGATACTAAACCATTCCGTGATGACTTTAAGGTGGAAGAAGATGCTGACACACGTCTCCGGTTGATATTACAGATCATGAAGTTATCTTGGTGGATGATGTTTCTCATACAGGACGCACCATTCGTGCCGCTATTGATAATTTAGTTAGTTTGGGACGTCCGTCACGCGTTTTGAAGCTTGGCTGTTTAGTAGACCGCGGACACCGTGAATTGCCGATTCGAGCAGATTATGGGTAAAAACATTCCAACTCAGTCGAACAGAAGAAATTATTGTGGAAATGATAGAACAGGATGGTCAAGACCGTGTCTTGATTGCGGAGGGATTATAAGAAAATGAGTCAAGATGTAAAATACGATGTTCATGATATGCCAAAAGCCGGGTCTGCTTTGTAGGATTGTCACTCAGCATTTGTTTGCGATGTTTGAGCGACGGTTTTGGTTCCAATTCTTGTTGGAATTGACCCAGCAGTTGCCTTGTTTTCAAGTGGTCTTGGAACATTAGCGCATTTAACAGTTACTAAATACAAAAGTACCAGCTTATATGGGGGCTCTAGCTCTTTGCTTATATTGCGAGCTATGCAAATGTTGATGAAAGAAACAGACGGTATCGTTGCTGTCGCTCAAGGAGCTATTACTGGCGGTCTGGTTTTGATTTCCCATCGTAGCACTTTGTTGTGAAGTTTGCAGGGAATGCTTGATTGATAAGATTTTACCGCCAGTTGTGGTAGGACAATCATTATGGTTATTGACTAAAGTCTGGCCAACAGCGGTAAACGATGTCATGTTAAAAATGGTAAATCTTAATTTATTTCATTATTGGGACGTCACTCTCTTTTCAGTCATTCTTTTTCAATATTTATGGTAAAGATTGTGGGAATTATTCCAGTACTGTTAGGCTTGATTGTAGGGTATGTCTTTGCGCTCGTTCTTGGAGCAGTAACAGGCGAAGACATCATTTCCTTCAAAAAGTGTCTCGCTCATGGTTTCATGTCCCACCTATGCATCTTCCCTTCTTAGACTATAGAGTGAAATTCTCACTCATGCAATTTTAACAATGGCGCCAATTGCATTCGTGACTATGACAGAGCATTTTGGTCATGTCCATGGTACTGAATAGTTTGACCGAAAAAGATCTTTAAAGACCTGGGACTGGATAAAACTTTGCCGGAGATGATCTTGCACAAGTGATAGCTGGGATTTTTGGCGCACCACCAGTGACTAGTTATGGTGAAAATATTGGTGTGATGTATTTTAAATAAAATCTATAGCGTTTATGTTATTGCAGGTGCAGCAGTACTTCATGATTGTGATGAGTTTTGTCGAAAAGTATCGGCACCTTACAATCCATTCCAACTCCAGTTCTAGGCGGTATTTCATTGCGCTCTTTGGAGTTATCGCTTTCTAGTGGTTTGAAAAATTTTAATTGAAAAACAAACAGACTTTGATAATAAGAAAAACTGTTAATCGCCAGTGTAATTTTAGTTGCAGGATTGGCGGCTTAACCTTGCAACTCTCAGGTCTCACAAATTTCTGGTTGCTTTATCAATAGCTCTTGAATTGTGCTCTATCTTATTCTGCTGGAACCTATTAGCTTTGACACTTAGCTTCATTAAAAGAAATACCTCGTATCTATAAAAGGAGAAATCATCATGTCATCTAATCAAATCGCTCTTAAAAATGTTGTCTCTATGGAAACTCTTACAAATGCTGAAGTCTTAAGTTTGATCAAGCGCGGCATTGAATTTAAAAATGGAGCGAAAAGCTCATTATGATGAACAACACATTATCGCTAACCTCTTTTTGAACCTTTCCACTGTACGCACAAAGCGTTTGAAGTAGCAGAATTAAAACTGGGTTGTGATTTTATTGATTTTTGATCCAAAACGAGCTCCATTAATAAAGGTGAGACTTTGTATGATACAATTTTAATGATGTCAGCACTTGGAGGATGTTCAGGTCATTCGTCATCCAGAGGTTGACTATTACATTAGTAGAAAGTCCAACTATTACAACTTCAATTGTAAATGGAGGGACGGTTCTGGACAACATCCAAGTCAAAGTTTGTTGGATTTGATGACCATCTATCAAGAATTTGGACATTTTGATGGACTAAAAATTGCGATTGCGGGGATCTAGATCACCCACGAGTTGCAAAAATCAAATATGCAAATTTTAAAACGGCTTGGAGCAGAACTCTATTTTGCAGGTCCAGATGTATGGAGAAGTGAAGAGTTTGCTGATTATGGACAATTTGTCACACTTGATGAAGTCGTTGACCAAGTGGATGTTTTGATGCTTCTGCGCGTCCAACACGAGCGTCATGATGACGATTCGCTCTTTTCAAAAAGAAAATTACCATAAAATGCATGGTCTCAACACAGGAACGATATGATGAGTGAAAAGATACAGCAATCATCATGCATCCGGGCTCCGGTAAATCGTGATGTGGAAATTGCAGATCACTGAGTGGAAGCTCCAAAATCTGTATTGTAGAGCAAATGACAAATGGTGTGGATTTGTTCGATGGTAATTATCGAGTCTGTCCTAAATGGACGATAATAAGCATTAATACGTTGTTGCAATAACAAACGGAGGGGAAAGATGGAAAAGCATTTGTTAATTTTGAAAGACGGGACAGTATTTGAGGAGAGGCGTTCGGTGCTTGATATTGATGTGACTGAGAAATCGTGTTTAGTACAGGTGTGACCGGCTATCAAGAATCTCTTACAGATCAATCTTATAATGGACAAATCTTAACCTTTACTTATCCGTTAATTGGAAATTGCGAATTAATCGTGATGATTATGAATCAATCAATCCCACTTGCAAAGGGGAATTGTCGTTTATGAGTGGGCACGCCGAGCTAGCAATTGGCGTAACCAGATGACATTGACCTAGAGTTTTGTAAAGGCAAGAAAATTCCAGGAATTGCTGAGTATTGATACGTGCATTGACTAAAATCATCTGACAGCACGGGATGATGAGCGACATTAGCTATGTGGGCGATCAAATGGTCCATCTGCAAGATCAGTTGAAAGCGACAGTTCTGCCAACTGACAACATCAAATAAGTTTCAACAAAAACACCCTATCCAGCACCGGGAGCGGGCCGTGGCATTGTGTTAGTTGATTTTGATTGAAAACATCAACATCTTTCGTGAATTAGCAGCACGCAAATTGTAATGTGACAGTTGTTCCTTATGATACAAGTGCAGCAGATATTCCTGCACTCATGCCTATCAGTGTCATGCTATCCAATGGGCCGGGTAATCAGATGATGTACCGCAAGTGCTAGAAATGATTCTGAGGGATTCAAGGAAAATTCCTCTTTTTGGTATCTGTATGGGACACAACTCTTTAGTAAAGCAAATGGCGCTCAAACCTATAAAATGAAATTCAGTCATCGTGGTTTTAATCATGCGGTGCGTGAAATTGCAACAGGACGGATTGATTTTTACTAGCCAAAATCATGGTTATGCTGTTAGTAGGAGAATTTTTCCAAAACGAGTTGATGGTTACGCATGAGGAGATTAATGACAAGTCTATTGAAGGGGTATGACATCGCTTTTTCCCTGCTTTTTCAGTACAATTTTCACCCTGATGCTGCACCAGGTCCACATGATGCTAGTTATCTTTTGATGAGGTTTATGGAAATGATTGATGCTTTTCACAGAAAAAGCTAGCAAGTAATATTTAATGTCGTCCAGAGAGGCGACGAATGAAGAAGGAGAAGGGCAAGTTCTCGTATTTGCTTAACTGAAACTACGGGCGCGGACTTTGCAAAAGATAAGTACATCCTAGACGCGAGTGTCGTCGGCTTGTGCTGCTTCCTATTTTTGCTATATCCGCTTAACGCCCTTAATCTTATAAATGCCTAAACGTACAGATATTATTATGGTATCTGGTTCTGGTCCAATTATCATTGGACAGGCTGCTGAATTTGATTACTGTAGGAACCCAAGCCTGTCTTGCTTTTAAAAGAAGAAGGCTATAGTGTCGTTCTGGTCAATTCAAACCCAGCGACAATCATGACAGATAAAAGAAATTGTTGATAAGGTCTATATTGAACCGATTACTATTGAATTTGTAACTCGAATTTTTAAGAAAAAGAACGTCCCGATGCAATACTGCCAACTCCTGGTGGACAGACAGGTCTTAATATGGCGATGGAATTATCAAAGAGCTGGATTCTTGATGAGTTGGGTGTTGAACTTTAGGAACCAAGCTGTCTGCTATTGATCAGGCTGAAGATCGCGATCTTTTCAAGCAATTGATGGAAGATCAGAACATGCCTCATTCCAGAATCTGATATTGTTAATAGCGTTGACGAAGCTGTTGCATTTGCTGCTAAGATTGGCTATCCAGTCATTGTTCGTCCGGCATTTACTCTTGGCGGCACAGGCGGCGTATGTGTGCAGATGAGAAAGAACTTCGTGAAATTGCATGGAAAATGGTCTCAAACTGTCACCTGTAACGCAATGTCTGATTGAGTTGCCCTATTGCTGGCTTTAAGGAAATCGAATATGAAGTTATGAGAGATAGTGCAGATAATGCTCTAGTTGTCTGTAACATGGAAAATTTTGATCCAGTTGGTATTCATACAGGAGATTCTATCGTTTTTGCGCCAACGCAGACACTTTCAGATATCGAAAATCAAATGCTGCGTGATGCTAGTTTAAAATTATTCGTGCCCTTACAAGATTGAAGGTGGTTGTAATGTACAGCTGGCTCTGATCCGCATAGCTTTTAAATACCATGTCATTGAGGTTAATCCACGTGTCTCGCGTTCATCAGCTCTAGCTTTCAAAGCAACTGGCTACCCTATCCGCCAAATTAGCTGCCAAAATCGCTGTTGGTTTTAACTTCGGATGAGATGATTAATCCAGTTACAGGGAACAACTTATGCCATGTTTGAACCAGCTTTTGGACCATGTAGTGGCTAAGATTCCGCGTTTTCCATTTGATAAATTTGAATATGGTGAACGTCGTCTTGGAACACAGATGAAGGCGACTCAGGTGAAGTCATGCGCCATTGGGCGTAATATTGAAGAAAGTTTTCTCAAAGCTTGCCGTTCCCTTGAAATCGGTGTTTACCTATAATGAGATGCCAGAACTTACTAATGTTAGTGACGACGCTTTGGTAGCCAAAATTGTTAAAGCTCAAGATGATCGTCTTTTCTATCTTCTGAAGCTATTCGTCGTGGATATTCCATTGAGGAACCGTCGGATTTAACAAAAATTGATCTTTTCTTTCTTGATAAGCTCTTGCATATCTTTGAAACTGAAAGCCAGAATTAGCAGCCAAGGTTGCGTGATATTGCTATTCTCAAAGAAGCTAAGCACAATGGTTTTGGTTGATCGAAAAATTGCTGATATCTGGCAGATGGGAGCAGACGCTGTTCGCAAGCTTCGTCTTAACAACAAGATAATTCCTGTTTATAAGATGGTTGATACTTGTGCGGCTGGAATTTGAATCTGCAACACCGTATTTTCTACTCGACTTTGACGAATGGGAAAATGAGTCCATCAAATCAGAAAAAGAATCCGTCATTGTTTTGGGTCTCAGGTCCGATTCGTATCGGACAGGGAGTTGAATTTGATTATGCGACAGTTCATTCTGTAAAAGCCATTCAAAAACGCAGGTTGTAAGCTATTATTATGAATTCCAATCCTGAGACTGTTTCAACAGATTTTTCAGTTTCTGATAAACTTTATTTTGAACCGCTAACTTTTGAAGATGTTATGAATGTAATTGAGTTGGAGCAACCTTAAAAGGTGTCATTGTTCAGTTGGCGGACAAACAGCTATCAACTTAGCAGGAACCATTATCGTCACGCTGGTGTGACAATCTGGGTACGCAAGTAGCTGATCTTGACCGTGCAGAAGACCGTGATCTTTTTCGAGCAGGCTTTTTAAAAGATTTAAATATTCTCAGCCGCCGACAAACAGCAACGATGAAGAAGCGGTCGCTTCGGCTCGTAAAATTGGTTTTCCAGTGCTTGTTCGCCCGTCTTACGTTCTTGGGGGACGTGCTATGGAATTGTTGAAAATGAAAACGATGTGCTCATACATGCAACAGCTGTAAAGGCCAGTCCTGATCATCCTGTCTTGCTTGGATTCTTATTTAGTTGAGTAGTGAATGTGAGGAGATGCCATTTCTGACGGTAAGGACGTTCTTATTCCTGGCATTATGGAACATATTGAGCGTGCCGGTGTCCACCAGGAGATTCTATGGCCGCTCTATCCACCACAAACTCTTTCAAAAAGAAGTTCAGGCAACCATTGCAGATTATACAAAAACGCCAGCTATCGGACTAAAACTGTATCGGGATGATGAATATTCAGTTTTGTCATCAAAGACGAAACCGTTTATGTTATTGAAGTTAATCCGCGTGCCAGTCGAACAGTACCGTTTTTATCTAAAGTGACAGATATACCAATGGCACAAATTGCTACTAAATTGATTTTAGGAAGCAGTCTGACTGAACTTTGGCTATAAGGATGGCCTCTATCCAGAAAGTCAAACTGTTCATGCTAAAGCTCCAGTCTTTTCCTTCACCAAGTTAGCTAAGGTTGATAGTCTTTTAGGACCTGAGATGAAATCTACAGGCGAAGTCATGGGGACTGATCTCTAACTCTTGAGAAAAAGCGCTGTATAAAGCTTTTTGAAGCATCTTATTTCCACCTTCCGGCTTTCGGTAATGTCATTTCTTTACCATTGCTGATGATACTAAAGAAGAAGCATTGACGTTAGCACGTCGCTTCTCAAATATTGGTTACAGTATTTTAGCCACGGAAGGTACCGCTAAATTCTTAAAGAAAATGGTATTCAAGCGCAATTAGTTGAAAAATTGGTACAGATGATCATAATGATATTCCAGCCTTTATTCGTAAAGGCAAGGTTCAGAGCAATTATCAATACGGTCGGAACAAAGCGAGACGGCAGATGAACATGGCCAGGCATATTCGTCATTCTGCCATTGAACATGGAATCCCACTCTTTTACTGCGCTTGATACAGCCAATGCCATGCTTCAAGTTTTAGAGCTGTCGAGCTTCATGACGAAGCGATTTGGACTAGGTTAAGATATATTAAGTTTTATGCAAACCTTTTCAATTCTTGAAAAATCTGTTATAATGAAAATGAAAATAGTTATTAGAGGAGAGTAGTATGTCTAAAAATCATTGGGATTGACCTAGGTGGCACATCGGTTAAGTTTGTGATTCTAACCCGAGAGGAGAGAGTTCAAGAAAATGGTCTATTAAGACAAATATTTTAGATGAAGGCAGTCATATTGTTGATGATATGATTGAATCCATCAATCATCGCTTGCGACTATTGGGACTTGGGGCAGAAGATTTCATTGAATTGGCATGGGTTCACCTGGTGTTGTAGATCGTGAAAAAGGGACGGTTATTGGGGCTTATAATCTCAATTGGAAAACTTTACAACCTGTAAAAAGAAAAATTGAGAAAAGCAACTGGTATTCCTTTCTTTATTGATAATGACGCAAATGTAGCTGCCCTTGGCGAACGTTGGAAAGGTGCTGGTGAAAAATCAGCCCGATGTTGTATTTATGACTCTAGGAACAGGAGTCGTGGTGGTATTGTCGCGGAAGGTAAACTGCTGCATGGTGTAGCTGGAGCAGGAGGAGAATTAGCATATTACAGTTGATTTTGATCAACCAATCCTTTGTACTTGTGGCAAGAAAGGTTGTTTAGAAACAGTAGCTTCTGCAACAGGTATTGTTAATTTAACGCGTCGCTATGTTGATGAATATGCTGGAGATGCAGATTTGAAACAATTGATTGATAACGGCGAAGATGTTAATGCAAAAATAGTCTTTGACTTTAGCTAAATCTGGAGACGAACTAGCTCTCATTGTTTATCGGAATTTTTCTCGTTACCTTGGTATTGCCTGTGCGAACATTGGATCAATCTAAATCCATCAACGATTGTTATTGGTGGTGGTGTCTCTGCTGCAGGAGAATTTTTTACTAGACGGTGTTCGTAAGGTTTATGAAGAAAATTCTTTCCCACAAGTGCGTACTTCGACAAAACTGGCACTTGCAACGCTTGGAAATGATGCAGGGTGTCATTGAGCGGCTTCTTTAGTTCTTCAATAACCCTTCCAAAAAGAAAAATAATTCAAATAAGGCATTTACAATTTTTTTATAAAAATTTGTTATGATATTAGTTAGTGCGTAATGGAAGCACTAGAAAACGACTAATCCGCTGTGGTTTTGAATCATAAGATTAGTAAGATAGAGAAGAAAAATGAATCCATTAATCCAAAAGTTTGACTGAAGGTCAACTTCGTACTGATATTCCTGCGTTCCGTCCTGGTGATACTGTTCGTGTTCATGCGAAAGTTGTCGAAGGAAACCGCGAACGTATCCAAATTTTCGAGGGTGTGGTTATCGCTCGTAAGGGTGCAGGTATTTCAGAAAACTATACTGTTCGTAAAATTTCTAACGGTGTAGGTGTTGAACGTATCTTCCCACTTCACACACCCCGTGTTGAAAAAGATTGAAGTAGTACGTTACGGTAAAGTACGTCGTGCGAAATTGTATTACCTTCGTGCATTACAAGGTAAAAGCTGCGCGTATTAAAAGAAATTCGCCGTTATGTAGAAATAACTCTGTCTGTTGGCAGAGTTTTTCTCTAGTCCCTTAGTTCAATGGATATAACAACCCTCCTAAGGAGTAGTTGCTGGTCTCGATTCCGGCAGGGACATCGTAATATACTGAAAGCTCTTGTTACTAAAGAGCTTTTGTTATGTTTGGCCAGATTTGTATATTTTGAAAGCGAAACAAATAAAAACTAAGGTGAGTTTTGTTTCTATAGTAGTGAGAGAAAGGAGGAAAATGTGAAAGCTTATTTTATTGGTGGTTTAGGATGCAATCGTTTCTATCCTCAAGACTTTTTCGACTCTTTGCATTTTCCAGTTGTTTATCTGGATATGTATGATTCTAAGTTGGAAGAACGATTAACTTCATTACAGGATTTGAAAGACTGGTTTGTAGCACAAGTTGATATAGATGATGATATTTCTGTTAATTGCCCACTCTTTTGGGAGCAGATTTAGCAGTTTATCTAACAAGTGTTTATGATAATATTATGCATCTCGTCTTACTAGATGGTGGATATATTGATATGGAGCAGATTTGCCCTTTTTAAATGTAGAAATAGAAGATGCTTTGAATTATCTTCAAACGAATACTTATAGAAATTTAGAAGAAGCTATTATGGCAGAAAAGCAAAATGCCACTGTGTGGTCTGAAAATATAGAGAGAGCAGTTAAAAAGTTTTTATTTGACGAAGTCCAAAAGGTATTGGCATTTGAACTTCTCTGAAATACTGCTCACTCGTTTGTTAACTATTAGACGCCAAACTACAGGGAAACTATCTCTTTTACAGAATAGAAATGTGATATTGTTTATCCCAAGAGTAAATCAAAAGTACGCTTATCTGGAAACAGAATGCTTTGAAAAATATTCCGGATTTTATAGACATTCTAGAAGTGCCTGGTTGTGGTCATTCCTTTATATACAGAAAAACCAAAAGAAATAGCAGCATTACTCAAAGATAAAATAGATACTAAGATTCAATAAAATCGTTTCTAAACTAATTCGTATTTATCGGATTTAGTTTTTATTTCTATTATTTCTGTATTGTTTCACTATTTTCTTTTCTTTAGTTTTAGGTTTATTTAAGAAAAATTCAGTCACTTTTTAAGAAAAAGTGGATATGATAGGTACATTCAAAAGAGAAGAGCATGAGGAGATAAAAATTTAAAGTTAAGTAGTATTGATTTGATACGCTTTATCATAAAAGAAGAGCTGAATCATTGCAATGTCTTTTGTAACACAGTCTCTGAGTGCTTAAAAATAGAAAGAAGGAATTTGACAAAATGAAAACAAGAGAATACAAATAGAAAAGAGAAGATGACTCATAGTGGAAAAAGTACGAAATGGTGGATGACTGTTGTAGCAAAGTGATCACTTGCTGTCGGTCTTCTTGGCGGACTAGGTATTGGCTCATTGGCGACAAATGCGCTTAATCAGCAAACCAAAGTACAGACAAGTACGACAACTCAAAACGCAAAAACCAACAAGGAAACCAAGGTGGCGGAATGCCTGGGTGGACAAAGTGGAAATAACCAAGGTGGTCCCAATGGAAAGACCTTCCCAACAAAACGGTGACCAAAATGATAATGGTAATAGTCAGTGGATCAGGAAAGAGTAATAACTCACAGAAAAAGCTCCATCAAATGCTGACGGGTCGACTAAATCAGACAAAAATAGTAGTACGACAGAAAATAATGACTCAAATACAACAAATTTTTAATATTTTAGGAGAAAGTCATGCTATAATAGAATCAGAATAGCAGAAAGTCGGTAGATTGAGTTTTAACACGAAAATGGAAATGGTACTTGATTCATGATTAAGAATGGAGGAAGAAGTGAAATTTTAAAAATTTTTAGCTCTTATCTTATTCTGAAAAATCAGAATGCTGCTTTAAATGCTCGGCTATTGCGCCGTTTAGTGCACAATGAATTTTTGATTGAGGGATATTTGTCCTCAAACTCATATTTTTTTAGAAGGAAAAGCGTATGATTAAGATTCTATAGTAGTAGAAGATGACCTCGGTTTATCTAACTCAGTATTTGATTTTTAGATGACTTTGCAGATGTCATGCAAGTTTTTGATGGTGAGGAAGGATTGTATGAAGCTGAAAGTGGTGTGTATGATCTTATCTTTACTTGATTTGATGTTACCGGAAAAAGATGGTTTTCAAGCTATTGAAGGAATTACGTGAAAAGGTGTTACAACACCGGTATTGATTATGACAGCTAAAGAGAGTTTTGAATGATAAAGGACATGGCTTTTGAGCTGGGAGCTGATGATTATTTGACCAAACCATTTTATTTGGAAGAGTTAAAAATGCGGATTCAAGCCTTTTGAAACGATCGGGCAAGTTTAATGAAAATACTCTTTCTTATGGTGATGTAACCATTAATTTGTCAACGAACACTAGCACTTTGTAGATGGAAATGAAGTAGAGTTACTCGGAAAAGAATTTGATTTATTAGTATATTTCTTGCAGAATCAAATGTTATTCTACCGAAGACGCAGATTTTCGGATCGATTATGGGGGTTTGATAGTGATACAACCATTTCAGCCAGAAGCTTATGTCTCAAAATTCGGAAAACGAAAGGGGACGACCTTTGTGAATAACCTTCAAACGCTTCGCAGCGTCGGATATATTTTAAAAGATGCTGAATAAACTAAAAGCATGCGGTATGCGGATGATTTTTCTTATTTCATTCGCAATTTTGGTATTTTTACCTCATTTTCTCAGCTATGACTTTGATTATCATCTCAAGTTATGCGCTCAAGTCTTTATACCACAGTAGATAATAATTTAAAAAGCTTGAGCCAAGATTCGGCTTCTGTGATTAATTTAGTGCTTTTGCTCGAAAAGTAGGGCTAGAGCAAAAGTCAGGAAAAATGGAGAGCCCAAAAGTGGAACAGCTGATAAAGAGCTGACAGATAAACCAAAATGTGAGTGCCAATACAGAAGTTATTTTATTTGACAGAATCTATAAATCAATTATTACAAGCACATAATTTTTAGGGTTTAATAAACTTTCCTTTAATAGCAAGCAATTAGATCGTATTCGTCAAATTCAAGTAAAAAGCACTATGGCTGAGAAGAAACCTATCGGATGGTTTTTGTTTTCAAGTGAAATTGCCTAATTTAGAAACCAATGTCAAAATACGCAGCAGCTTTTATATCAATATTAGCCAATTGGAAACAAACGAGTCAAAACCATGAACAGTTGATTGAAGTTGTGATGATTAGTTTCTGGGGAATTTCCTGATTGCTAGTGTCTATCTTATAGGAGTAAGTGCCAAACCGCTTTTTGGAAAGTATTCAAAACAAAAGAGCTTTGTCGAAAAATGCTAGTCAGTGAATTACGTACACCTTTAGCTGTTTTGGCAAAATCGTTTGGAGACTTTGGTTTAGAAAACCAGAAGCTCACCATTATGGAATCGAGTGAAAGCATCGCTTCTAGCTTTAGATGAAGTGAAACATGAAAATGTTGACAACGAACTTACTTAATTTAGCACTGCTGTGATGATGGGATTAAACCAGAGATTGGTGATATTGGAAACCCAATTTCTTTTAATCACGACCTTACGAACTATGAAATGCAAGCAGAAAAATGGAAAAGTGATTTGACAATAGTGATTCATATCGTGTGATAAAACGGATAAAACCTTATTGAAGCTAATTGATGACTATCTTATTTGATAATGCCCTGAAATATAAGCAGATGAAGATGGTGTGATTGAATTGACAATCTCTGCAAAATGATCGAAATTTGTTTTTGAAGGTTTCGATAATGTAACCAGGATTAGTACAGCAGATAAGAAAAAGATTTTTGATCGTTTTTATCGTGTTGATAAAGCACGGACTCGATAGACAGGTGGTTTTGGTTTAGGTTGTCACTTGCAGCAAATCACAGAAGCTCTAAAGGAACTATTACAGTGAAAGATAATAAAACCGAAAGGGACTGTTTTTGGAAGTAAAGATTGCGATTCGAACGGATAATAAAAAGAAAAATAGATTTTAGGATACTTTCAGTGTACCGCAAAGAAAGTTATTCCGAAAGATGATACAAAAACCACGACCAGGTCAAGACGATTGTTAGCTAATCTTGATTTGGTCGTGGTTTTTCTTTCAAAATGATGTAACTAAATGAATTAAGTTGAGATTGAAAACTATTTTGTGTTTATACTGTCAGTTGATAGAAGTATCGTCTGACTTTTACTTTGTTTGATTGCCTCGGTAATAGAGAATAGGAAATTCAGTTCGAATTTTCACTGTGCTTCTTTATTTTATTTTCGCAGACCAGACGTTAACTGATTTTTCTACAACTGGGAAAGTTCACGTCTTCCTCGATTATCACAGTTGAAGGGGTTGTTTCTAAGTAGTCTTTTGAATTCTTGCCAGCCCAGTTTTCCCCGACATACATGCGTGAATTTGCTTGATCATTTGTCAAAATAACAGTTAATTGCTGTCCATTGTCTTTGCCTTTGAACGAGTCCAAGCAATACAATGCTCGTCGTCAAAATAATCTTTCTGTTCGCCATAAGCTAGGTTGAGACGGATATCTACAATTTATCAAGAACTGTCTCGAAGCTGTCTTGAGCAAATTCCATTGACGCCATAGTAGTCTCCGTAGAAAACGCAAGGAAGGCCTGCTTCGCGTAATAAAATAAGAGCATAGAGCAGGTTTAAACCACTCTTCATTAGTTGATTCCAGCGTTGATCCGCGTTATGTATCATGGTTATCAACAAAAGTAACCGCAGATTCAGGGTGGTTTTTGACGAGTTTGTTCAAAATATTTCTTAAATCATAGCCAGATCCAGCACGGCTAGCATCAAACAAATTATGATGTAGTTTGACATCTACTAAATCAAAACGATAGTCAATACTTCCTAAATAATCGTTGTTTGCTGTTTCCACACATTCCATCTTCCAAAGACATAGAAATCGTCCCCGTATTTAGCCGAGATGTCGCGGATAAATTTCCCATAAAGAAAGAGTCGATATGTTTAATTGCGTCTAGTCGGAGTCATGAATGCCTGTTGTTTTGATGAACCAATCTGCCCAATCATAAAGGTTTTGAATTACTTCTGGATGTTTAAAAGTCAAGGTCAGCATACATGAGATAATCAAAATTGCCATTTTCACTATCAACTAAGTCATCATCTGCCCACCCTTTGTTGTCTCCTTGAATGAGATAAACTTGATTTATTCTGTTGAGCATCATAATCAGTCCCAGTAAGTGATACCAATGCCACTCGAAATCATTATATTTTTGTGGCGACCTGGGAACGTGAATTTAGTCCAACCTTTAATTTCGAAAGGTTCAGAGAGTGCAACTGTACGATCGTTTGATCAACTTCAATAACAGTAAATCGCTCTTGTAATCCGCTGCCGCTTGTGATTTAAAACAACATCTGCAATAGGCTCGATCCCTATTTTCTTTGAGCGACTTAATAGCTTTCAAATATTCTTCTTTTTAGCCGTACTTCGTCCGAACGGTGCTCTTTTGGTTACAATTCCTAAGTCGAATAGATCATAAATACCGTAGCCGACATCATTGGAGCTAGTTGCTTTTGAAAGCAGGCGGCATCCAAACCTTTCGAATCTCTTTTAGAAGCTTAGATGTGGGCGTCCTCACAAGTCGATTCCAATGTTGTCCTCGTCATTTGCAGATACCATCTCAAAATATTGCATTACTGCTTTGATTTTCCACACGAGAGCTTTTCTACCTCAACTAATGGCTATTATTTTATCGAACACCTCCGACAACGCAAACGAATGCGTAATTTTAGCGGGAGTGGTAAAATGGATTTAAACTATATGACATGTCTATAGCTGACAAGTTCTTCTAATAGGTTGGCGATGCACCTAGAAGATTCTCGCTTTCTAACAAAAGTAATAGAAAAATTGATTTTAATTTCTTGTCAGATCTCATTTCAGGATGATTAGACTTCATTAATTTAATAAACCAAGATTTTTGTAAATTTGATAACGATATTTTGTATTTGGATAAACTTTAGCTCTCCCGAAAATAAAAGCTATATATTCAGTTTAGTTGGGAATATAGTTTTCTTATATTTTATAGAAGTTGCGCTAGGAAGTCATTCAACCTTTTGGTTGTGAAGGATTATCAATTTGTTGGGACATTGTTTGGAAGCTTTTATATCAAGTTTGGTGAATGGCGGGCGAGTTCGTCCATCGTAAAACCAGTTGATAAATTCTAATCGAACTTTTCTGTGCGCCTCTGCCATACTGTTCTTACCTTACCTTTTGTTTTTTGAATAGGGCTTGCAGCCTGAAAGAGACAATTTAACGCGAAAATTTAAAAATAATTTGGTTGTTTGTTCCATCCTTCTTCATAGTAGCAGGAGTCGATGTTTCCGTCTCATCACCCAGTCTTTCTTTTGATTCTGACCGTGCTGACTTGTGCCTCTGCATCCAGTTTCGCTTCACTCATTTTCCAATTAGGGAGAAATTGTAGTGTATCTAAATGCAATTTAGGAATAGGAGTAATATTGAAAGCTAAGGTAGTTGCTAAGGTAGATTTTTCCTGCTCCGGAATAACCAACAACCGCAATTTCTCATATGTGACCTTTCTATTTACAGCAACAGCTCCGTGGGTCGAGCTCTTTTTATATGATGCAAGATTATTTTGCAAGTTTTGTAGCAAGGCGCTGCTTTGTCGCGACTAGTCTGTCTTATTTTGTGAATCAAACCTTTAGTTTCTGCTTTTATCGATATGCTGAACTCGCAGCACGGGAAAAGTTCTTCGAGGATTTAGCTTCAAATGCTTTAATTGCAGAACGCATCGCTGATTTTTGAGCTGAGTTTTTCATCGTTTTGTTTAACGTTTAATCCAGCGCGTTTAGATAGCTGATTTAATATTTGCCAACTAGTTTTTCACCTCCAATGATATACTAACTATCTAATTATATATGAAAAGTTAAGATTTGGACAAAATGCTATAAGTAAATTTCATCAATCATATGATCGTCCGTCTTATGAAGAATAAGCTCTCAGTTACGTGTTGGTTCAATATAATCTTAGTAAATTGACAAGGTTGATTGATTTTCCAGACATTTTTGGGCCATATTTCCATGACTGTTTATCGGCTGAGGCAAAGGATGGTAATGGTTGGATCTTCTTTAGCTAAAGCGAGCAATAAAGCGATCTAGATACCAATGTTTCTGATATTTTAACTTCTGCATCCACGTATATTGAAAAATCAAAAGAAATCTGTCATATAGAGATCGCTCATTTTGCGGATTTTGGAAAAACATTGATATCCTTCAACGATGACGAAAATCGCAGCTGTCAGCAGACTGTGTTTTCATCAGGAACAATATCATAAATTTCGTGAGAGTAAACAGGAATTTGAAATTCTGTCCGTAGATATTGCTCAAGAGTCAAGTAGCAGTTCCATGTTATTAACTTTCTGGAAAACCTCTTACGTTTTAGAAGATTTTGTTTCTGTAAGTAAGCATTTGGATAGAGAAATCCGTCTGTGTCTACTCAGTTCGACAGTGGCATTCTAAAATGTACGATAAAAGAGGATTTGGTAAGAGCCGCTGTTGGTAGATTTTCCAACAGCGACACTTCCAGAGACACCTCAATGATAAAATGGTTGTCGCGTTTTACTGTCTTTCTATATTCCTTTGAGAACGCCAAATCTTCTTTTGAGCGTTTGTAAATTCTGATAAGATTGGTCTAAAGGTAGATAAACATCTGTCACATCTTGAAGACTAATCTTATCATTGAAAACTTTTGATGAATTTAGCTCCTGTCTTGGGTATAAAGGCGGGGTCTGTTTTGCGATTAAAGTTTTGCCATGTTTCTCGACTAATCTTTTTCAAAATGGATAAATTGTTCGTCATATTCACTCTATCATTGACAAATAGTATAACATATTTGTCGATAAAATTGTAAACACATACAATAAAAGGTCTTTATGTTAAAATAACTTTTCATGACTAAAATGTATTTTCGCAGAAAATCCAGATGTAGAACATGATATCCATAAATTAAAAGTTCAGCTTCTGCAAAATATGACTTTTCTTTGACTGACTGCAAGTGTCTTAGTAAAGAAAATGATTGATTATGGAAAGCCAGCATCCTGTTAAAGTGTCTTCTATTTTCAAGGAGGAAAGCGTATTAGATGTTGGTTGTGTTACGACATTAGGGGCTTACTCTTTCTTTGAGCCAAAGGCCAACGAAGTCAAAGTCAACTCTTGTTGATATCAATCAGCGTGTCTTGATTTAGCTCGCCAAAATGCTGAGCGTAATCAGGTTCTAGCTATGATTTTTCAATCTAATATTACAAAATGTAGAAGGGAATTTCATCATATTATCAGCAATCCACCAATTCGAGCTGGGAAACAGGTTGTTCATGAGGTGATCGCAGGAGGCTACACGTCGTTTACTAGATGATGGAGACTTGACAATTGTTATTCAGCAAGGAGCCCAAGTGCACAAAAGCTAAGATGGAAGAGGTATTCGGAAACTGCGAAATTCTAAAAAGGATAAGGGATATTATATTCTTAGAAGTAGGGAAGGAAATATGAGAACAGTTGATGATTCATAGAAAAAAGGGATGGTTCTAGAATTAACCAGAGATGAAATCAAGCGGCTAATTGAGGGGTATGTTGCTGGAACTGTACCAGATTATCAAATGGCAGCTTTTTGCAATGGCGGTATATTTTAAAGGCATGAGCACCGGAGATTTCTGATTTGACGATGACTATGGTAGGACAGGCCAGCAAATTGATTTGTCAGCTATTTCTGGGAGTCAAGTGATAAACATTCAACCGGAGTAGTGTAGGGTGATAAAGTGACACTTGTCTTTGAGTGCCCTTAGTAGCCAGTTTTGGAGTGCCTGTTACTAAAAATGAGCGGTCGTGACTTGGTCACACAGGAGGCACGCTTTGATAAATTAGAATCCATTAAAGGATTTCAGATTGAGCGTAGTCAAGAAGAATTTATTGAGCAAGTGCAAAATATCGGACTGTCTGTTATTGGTCAGTCGGATCAGTTGAGTGAAAGCCGATAAATTACTTTATGCTTTGCGATGTGACGGCGACCGTCGATACGATACCTCTAATTGCAAGTTCTGTTATGAGTAGAAGATCGCGGTCTGGGTGCAGATAGTATTTTTGCTAGATGTGACAGTTGGCGAGGGTGCATTTATGAAAAATCTAGAGGGATGCGCGCGCCTCAGCACGACCATGGTTGATTTAGGAAAGGCAGTTGGTAGGACGACAGCAGTTATTACATGATATGAGCCAACCCTGGGCGAACTAGTGAAAGTAATCGTTTCGAAACCTTGAAGCTTTGGATATCTTCAGGGAAAAGGACGAGAAGATGTAACAGAATTTTCATCGTGAATTAGGCCAAATTATGCTCGGCTTAGCAAATGTTGACTGTAAAAGAAGTCCAGAACATCTAATGATGCATCAGCACTGCAAAAATTTGAAGCCATGGTTGTTGCACAAGGTGGTGATTTAGAAGATTTGTACGTCTTCATCAGCAAAATACGTTGTGGAAGTAACTGCAGATGAAGCTGGTTATATTTGAATTGCCAGCTATGGAATTTGGGCTTTATTCAGTATGCGGCTAGGTGCGGTCGAGCCAGCAAAAACGGATGCTATTAGACTTTGAAACTGGAATTGTTTTTTGAGAGTAGGAGAGTTCATTCAAGCTGGTGACGTCGTCGCTAAGATTTATACGAATCGAAAAATTTTCACAAGAATTGCTTACAGAATTCATGTTAAAAATAAGTAATGAGCGGAAAAAGTAAGTGAAATCATTGAGGTTATTGCTTAACTTCTATTCTAGGAGATAAACGAAAATGAATTTAAATCAATACATTGATCATACACTTTTTGAAAACCTGGAAGCTCAGTACAAGATCAGGTTGTAAAGATTAATTGAAGAAGCAAAAAGAATATAATTTTGCAAGTGTATGTAGTAATCCTACTTGGGTTAAACTTTCAGCAGAAGGTACTACTACTTACAAATGTTAAAGTTTGTACAGTTATTGGATTTCCACTTGGATGCGACAACTCCTGAAGTGAAAGGCTTTTGAAGACAACAAATGCCATCAAAAATGGCATGATGAAGTGGATATGGTGATAAATATTGGCGCATTAAAATCTGATGATCTTGATTTAGTAGAGAGAGATATTGCGTGCAGTTGTTGAAGCGAGTTGTGACAAACTTGTTAAGGTCATTATTGAAACATGTCTTTTGACTGATGATGAAAAAGTTTCTGCTTGCCAGCTTGCACAAAGAGCAGGTGCGGATTTCGTAAAAACTTCTACAGGTTTTTCTACTGGTGGTGCCACGGTTTGCATGATATTAGCATTAATGAGAAAGACCGTTGGACCTGTTATGGGGAGTGAAAGCTTCTGGTGGAGCACGCTCTTTTGAAGATGCTCAATGCCTGTTGATGCAGGTGCAACTCGAGTTGGTACATCATCAGGCGTCGCCATCATGAAGGGGAACATGCAAGTGGCAACTACTGATTTGATTGATTTAGCGGTTGAAACAAGCAAATACGCTTATGTTCCGTATTCTCATTTTCCTATTGGAGCTGTTCTGGTTGCAAAAGATGGCCGGATTTTTACAGGAGTAAATATGTGGAAAATGCGAGCTTTTGGCCTGACAAATTGCGGGGAACGAACTGCAATATTTAAAGCGTGTTTCTGAAGGTGTGACAGGATTTTGGAAGAGTTAATAGTCTATGGACAAACGGAAGCCTGTATCCCCGTGTGGTGCTTGTCGCCAAGTAATGGCTGAGTTTTTGATAAAGATTTAAAAGTGACTTTAGTCGCTCAAAGATAAATCGACGGTCGTGATGACGGTCGGGGAGTTACTTCCATACTCTTTTACCGACTTAACTTAGTTGGTAGTCTGGGTCATCTGACCAAACAATTTCGCAACATTGTTGCATATCTTATTTAGGAGGTTCAGAGATGAACAAGAAACAATGGCTAGGCCTTGGTCTAGTAGCTGTCGCAGCAATCGGTCTTGCTGCATGTGGTAATCGTGCGTCTAAATCAGACAGCAATTCAAAAAGCTAAGACTGATCTAAAAGCTGCAGTTGTAACAGATACTGGTGGTGTTGATGATAAATCATTCAACCAATCAGCATGGGAAGGTTTGCAAGAGTGGGAGTAAAGAAAAATGGTCTTTCAGAAAAGATAAAGGCTATACTTACTTCCAATCAAATAACGAATCTGAATATGCAAACTAACCTGAGCAAGCAGCTTCAGGTGGTTACAAAGCTAGTTTTTGGTATTGGATTTGCGCTTCGTAATGCAGTAGAAGCGGCTGCCAAAAGATCACTCTAGACATCAACTATGTCATCATTGACGATGAAATCAAAGGACAAGACAACGTAGCTTCTGCCTTGTTTGCATGATAACGAAGCGCTTATCTTGCTGGTGTTGCTGCAGCTAAAACAACTAAAACTAAAATGATTGGTTTTGTTGGTGGTATCAAAGGAGCTGTCTTGACTCGATTTGAAAAAAGGTTTTGCAGCTGGTGTAAAATCAGTTGATCCATCTATCAAAATTGATGTGACAATACGCTGAATCATTTGGTGATGCTACCAAAAGGTGAAGACAACTGCTTTGCTGCTCAATATCGCAGCAGGTGCTGATATCGTTTATCAAGTAGCTGGTGGTACTAGGTGCAGGTGTCTTCAATGAAGCAAAGCGATTAATGAAACCAGAAAATGAGAGCTGAAAAGTTTGGGTTATCTGGAGTTGACCGTGACCAAGAAATGCAGAAGGCAAAATTCAAATCTAAAGATGGTAAAGAATCTAACTTCGTTCTTTAGCTTCTACTTTGAAAAAAGTTGGTGGAACTGTGAAAAGACCTTGCCAACAAAGCAGACTAAGAAAGAGTTTCCTGGTGGAAAAACTACATCTGTATACGGTCTGAAAGACGGCGGTGTAGACTTGACTACTAAGAGCTATTGTCTGAAGACGCTAAAAAGCAGTTGAAGATGCAAAAGCAAAAATTCTTTGACGGAAGCATCAAAGTTCCTACAGAATAAGATTGAACACTGACACTCAAGACGAGCCCGACCTTCATGGGTCGCTTTTTCTGAGATTGAGACAAGATCTTTTGTCTCAGCAAAGTCTGACTAAATGCTAATGAGATTTTATTGAAATCAAAAAATTTCTGAAAGGAATCAATCAATGGCACACGAAAATGTCATCGAAATGCATGAGATAACTAAAATCTTTGGTGAATTTGTCGCAAACGACAAAAATTAATCTCAACTCTCAAAGGCGTGGTGAGATTCATGCTTTATTAGGAGAAAATGGAGCAGGAAAAATCTACTTTGATGAATATGTTAGCTGGCTTGCTTGAGCCGACTAGTGGTGAGATTGCAGTAAATGGACAAGTCAGTCAGATTAGACTCACCATCAAAAGCTGCATCTCTAGGAATAGGAATGGTGCATCAGCACTTTCATGTTGGTAGAAGCTTTTACGGTTGCTGAAAATATTATTCTAGGTAGTGAAACCACAAATGGTGTTTCTAGATCTGATTAGCAGCTACTCAAAGACATCATGAACTATCTGAAAAATATGGTCTTGCTGTGGATCCATCTGCAAAAGGTTGAGGATATTTCAGTTGGTGCACAACAGCGCGTTGAAATTTTAAAAACACTACTATCGGTGCGCTGACATCCTGATTTTTGATGAACCAACAGCAGTACTTAACCTTCTGAAATTGAAGAATGATGAACATATCATGAAAAATCTAGTTAAAGAAGGCAAATCCATCATTTTGATTACGCATAAATTGATGAAAATCCCAAGTGCGTCTCAGATCGTGTACCAGTTATTCGTCGAGGAAAGAGTATTCAAACTGTTGAGATGCAGGTGCAACAACAAAGATCTTGTGCTGAAATGATGGTTGGTCGTTCAGCATCCTTTACAACAGAAAAAGAAGCTTCTAACCCTAAAGAAGTTATTCTTTCCATTAAAGATTTGGTTGTCATGAAAAATCGAGGTATACCAGCTGTTAAGGATTTATCTTTGATGCAAGCTGGTGAAATTGTCGAACTACTGGGATTGACTGGAAATGGTCAAAGTGAGTTAATTCAAGCTATCACAGGCTCGAAAGTAAAAATCAGGCAGTATTACTATAAAAAGGGCGAAGAAGTCGTTGGTCTCTCTCACATCGTGAAGATTACTGAGATGCAAGTTAGTCATGTACCAGAAGATCGTCATCGTGATGGTTTGGTCTTGGATATGATGCTTTTCGGAAAAATATTGCATTTGCAGACTTATTACAAAGGAACCACTTAGCAAAAATGGCTATCTTGAATTATAACAATATCACATCTTATGCATCGAAAAATTAATGGAAGAATTTGATGTTCAGCGGCAAGTGAAACTGTCCCAGCATCTGCTCTTTCAGGAGGGAATCAACAAAAAGGCGATTATTGCTCGTGAAATAGATCGAAATCCTGACCTTTTTAATTGTTAGTCAACCCACCGTGGATTGGATGTTGGAGCACTGAATATATTCATAAACGCTTTGATTGAAGAGCGCGACAAGGGGAAAGCAAAATCTGTTGTCAGCTTTGAATTAGATGAAATTCTGAACGTTTCTGAGACCGTATCGCTGTTATCCATGATGGTAAGATCTCGCGCATTGTCACCCAGCTGAAACGAACAAACAAGAGTTGGGTATCTTGATGGCTGGTGGTGAAATTAAGAAGGAGATTCAAAATGACTAAGAGAATACAGCAATTGTGGTGCCTTTGATTTCCGTTATTCTTGGAATTTTACTCGGTGCCATTGTTATGTGGATTTTGGCTATGATGCCATCTGGGCCAAGTGAAGAACTATTTAAAAGCCGCTTTTGGTAATTATTCGAAGTATTGCAGTGAAATTTCTCCGGGAGCAATGACCACTTATTTTAATTGCGCTGTGCGTTTGCAGTAGTGCCGAGCTGGTTTTCTTTAATGTCGGTTTCACCAGATGTTTTAGCAGGTTGGATTTTAGTGGGTGGTTTGCACTTTCGTTTCCCGTCCTTCTATGTCCTGTCATGCATTTTTGACAGCATGAGCAGTAGCTGGTGGATTATTATGCTATTCCTGGGATTCTCAGTGCCTATTTGGGAACAAGGAAGTTATCGTAACTATTATGATGAATCACATCGTTCTTTATGTTGAAATGCAGTGATTCATAGTTTCCGAGCATGTTATGCAAGTATTGACTCAAGCGTTAAAGTTGGTTTCAATGCAACCTATCAAACAGAATGGTTGGTGAGCGTTAACCAATAATTCACGGATGAATATTGGAACTTTCTTTGCAGTTGTTGCAGTTGTCCTTATCTGTCTATGCTGAAAAACAACACTTGGTGAAATCCGCTCTGTCGGACTAAACCAAATGCGAGTGAATATGCAGGGATGTCTGCCAAAGAACCATTATTCTTTCAATGATTATTTCAGGTGCACTTGTTGGTGTCGAGGGGTTGTTGAAGGCCTTGGAACTTTCCAAAATGTTTACGTACAAGGTAGTTCTCTGCTGTCGGATTTTAATGGTATGGCTGTCAGCCTTCTTGCAAATAATTCACCAATTGATTCTTTTTGCAGCCTTCTTATTTGCTGTACTTCAAGTTGAGCTCCAGGTATGAATGCTGCAACGATTCCAGCTGAATTGGTAAATATTGAACAGCATCTATTATTTTCGTAAGTATTCATTACATTATTGAACACTTATCATCAAAAACCCAAGCAGTAAAGGGAGGAAAATAAGATAAATTTGTCAACAATGTTAAGTCTGTTAGTTTCCTCTATGCTTATTTATGCAGCACCTTTTAATCTTACCAGTATTGGTGGTGCATCTCAGAACATGCTGGATTGTCAACTGTCTGACTCTGAAGAATTATGCTATATGGGCGCATTCTCAGAGTTGTCTTCAACCTTACCTTTCGTCAATACTTTTGGAAATTTGACCTCTTGTCGCTTTTAGTTGGTGGCATTGTGGGGTTAATCTTCTCACCGATTCATGCTGTGGCGACCATTAATTTCCGTGCAGATCACGTTGTCAGTGGCACTGTTCTGAACTTGATGGCACCTGCATTAGCAATTTTCTTGGTAAAAGCTTATAACAAAGGATCAAACGGATAATATCCAAGTATCATTTGGTAAATTCAACTTTTCCGCTATTGTCGGATATTCCCTGTCATTGGTGATATCTTCTTTAAAACATACCAGTTTAATGGGTATATTGCAGATATTTGCGTTTCTAACTTGGTTCATTATGTTTAAGACGAAGTTTGACTCTGTTTACGTTCAGTAGGAGCACCCACAAGCAGCTGATACATTGGGGAATCAATGTTTATCTCATGCTATTACGGTGTGATGACTTCAGGTTTCCTTTGGTGGTATCGGCGGTGCAATTTATGCTCAATCTATCTCAGTAAATTTTGCAGCAACAACAATTATCGGACCAGGTTTTATTTCACTGGTTGCTGTGATTTTGCAAATGAATCCAATCGGCGCCATGCTTTCAGTCTTTTCTTTGATTATCTCAAAAGTTTGGCTGTTATTGGAAGTCAATTACCTTTCTATCACACGTGCCAGCAGTTTACTTGCAGATTGCGCCATATGACTAACTATTGTCGTATTGAAGGGTTTCTTCGGAAAAGCTGTTGCGCCAAAAGCAGATGGTGTCAATTATATTAAGTCTAAATAATAATCTGAGCCTGCAGTCAGTTACTTTTTCAAAGTAGCTTGGCTTTTGTTATAAAAACAATTCTTCTGTTGAGAAGAACTATTTCAGAAAAATAAATTGCTTTTAGAGTCGTTTACATGAAATAAACAATTGTAAGATACTGGAAGAGCAGATGCTATTAGGATGAAGATGGATGCCAAATCATGTGGAAATAAGGCTTTTTCTGGCATAAACCAGTGCCGACAGTATAGCAGAGTCCTCCGGCACAACATCATTCGAAAATAGGGTCCTGTTTGCTCCACTATTTGGGGATGATAAGTAAACTCACCAACCATCCCATAATAAGATACAGTGCCAAACTGAATCTCATTAACTTTCTTTTAGCAAATATATTTATATAAAAATAATTAAAAATGGTAGGTCCTCATTGAATACTGGAATGACAAGGGTAACCGAACCAGTTATTCGCAGCAGACAATACAACGGGTAGTATAGCTTCCAGCGATAGCGACATAACATCGGAGTGATCAATGATTCGCAAGATATACTGTGTGTAGAACCACAGCTCATAGAATGGCAAATTGTTAGAAGAAAGAAACATCAGAAATAAGCTGATGACAAAATTGAGACGCCTACATGTGCAGAGAAAGAATACCATGTTCTTCTATAGCTGCAAAGTCAGCAGAAATCGGAAGCATTAGCAGGATGATGATAGCACCAATAGCATGAGTAATGGCATTGCTTATCATTTCTTCCAAAACTCAGTTGTTTGCTAAGTTTATGGGTTTGGTTCATCTTTGTCCTTTCTAAGTGATAAAGCAGATCTTCGTTTGATGAAATAATTTTACAGTTTGACAGGCTACTGCTTCAATAGCAGGCAGTATTATTCGTCTCTCTCGCATACAGTAGACAAATTCATTGTAGAGAGTAAGAATCCTTTTCGTTTACTAAAAAGCTGAATCGTTTTGATAATATCTGTATAGGAAAAGACAGGCTTCAAAGTTGTCAATACAATCAATCGAGCAATCTGGATACGATTATATTTTCTCTTAATTGGTTTTGAATGTGAGCGTGTTCGACATAGTTATTAACCATAGCAGCGGGTTAAAGATTTATCTGTACCAGCGAAATGCCTGTTCGTTTACACCATTCACATAGAGAACTTGGTCAAGATAGAGATCAAGTCAGGTACTCCCAGTTGGGGAATTTTGTGATTTTCAAAATATTCACCTCTTTTATAATCTAGTCTTAATAACTAGATTATATAATAATAAATGTCTTGTGTCAAGAGAAAAATCATTTGTTCTGGCAAAATAACTTTTGATACAACAAGATTATGAAAATTTTAATTCCAACTGCAAAGGAAATGAATCTTTAGCCTTAAACTGCATGGCAAGTGTTTTTTCAGAGCAAACAAAAACAATTGCAGCTAGACTGTCACAGTATTCTATTGAAGAGTTAGCGAAGCTTTTATCATGTTAATCTGGAGCGGCAGAAGAGAGCATTCTTCATCTGCAACAATTATGAGCAAGCTCTTACTTACCCAGCTTTTACATTTATTTGATGGTCTCACATCGAAATATCAAAAGAAGTGATTTAATGGAGAAAGAGTTGAGGTATATAGACAATCATTTGCTTCATTACCCTCTAGTCTCTATGGTATTCTGCCAGCTATGGCGCTGATTTCACCTCATCGATTAGATTTTTAGTAAAATGTACTATTTCGCAAAAACTTGGAAAAATTATTGGAGATAGAACCATGATGCAGCTATTGCAGATGAGGAACTCGATTTTATCGCCGTTATCAAGCTGAGTTTGAGACAGTATTTTCCAAAATCTATACGAGATAAGATGATTCGGTTTAAATTTTAGAAGATAGAGAAGGAAGGTTAAAAGTTCACTCTACTATTTCTAAAAGCATGGGGGCAATTTTTAACTGCTTTGATTGAAAATCAGATAACAACTAAAGAAGAAATCACACAATTGCAGTTTGCAGATTTTGCTTTTCGAGAAGATTTATCTACGCTTAATGAATTGCTGCTTTTTGTAAGAGAATAGGAAAGAAAACGGAATGACTTTCTCAAATCGAAATTTCCGTAAATTCACATTTACTCTTGATAGCTGCTAATAAGGTCTTTGGATTGAGCCGCAAGTTCAGCTTGTTTTCTTCAGAAATGGTCAGGCTGACCTGGTTTGCCAGGCGTCAGGAGTTTACAGGGACACCGGTAAACGGTCTCAATGACATTCATCCGGATAAATGGAAGAAGGCTCTCATAATGTCGAAAACTTCATTTGGAGAAGTTCCACTTTGCTACAGAGAAAACTGTTACAAGTTTTCGTCGATATAGTGAGAGCAGACGTTTTCGGTAGGATCGGAAAGATCAAGCGCACGTGATAGCCAATCTAAAAGGCTTGTAAGACTCCTGGAATTGACCAGTCTAGGTCGGGGAAAAGAGCCAGGATAGCGTCATGCGAAAGAATTTCTTCACGAGCTTTGGCAACAGCGGCAGTGAGCTGGGCTAACATCTTGGTTGAAAATGGAACATCTCTGAAATCAAGATAAGAAACATCTGCTTGACTGGCACAATGTGTTCAGCTGGAGTAGCTAATTGATGGTTAAAACGAGTCTTGATCGAAGAGACCCTGGACAATAAATAGTACTTTTTAGATCACATAAATGACCTCCTTTATGTTGCACCCGTTAATATTACAACAAATATCACTAGTTAGCAAAGTAAGTTAGCTCACCTTTTGAATAAACTGAATTGAAAGTCTTCTTTCTTCTCCTGAAAGAAATGCTGAGTCCTTGCTGGACATTTTGAATATGCTCTGGAAGTACTACGTCAATTTTGTTGTCTCCTTGGAGTTAATCCGATGAAAAAGAACGTCGATCAGATGGATTGCACAGATACGAAAATCCAACCATCACGTGTCATATTTTTAATTACAACGGTCATATTTCCTGAAGTTGCAAGCATTTTATCAATCAAATCTTGAATGCAAGTTTCTTTGCACTATAAAGGGTCTCTAATACTGGAAAATTGAGTCGGAGTGAGTCTGCAAGTAGTTTTAAGCTGCTTGGTTTTCAAAATGTCGAATTGTGCCGAATTGTCTTTATTTAAAACAATCACGTAAATCGGTCTGATTTTCCTGTAAAAAGTTTTGTTAGTTTATTCATAATTGTATTTTATCAATAAGCAGTAATAAAATCAAATTTTAGAAAAAGATAGAAAATCCTATTTATAGTATAACGGACGAGTGGAAAATAGAAGAAAGAATGATAGAAATATTGTTTGGCAAATACATTATCGGAAGTGCGATGGTTTTGACTGTTCTCACCTTCTTTCTTTTACATTTTAAATCTCATCGATGAATCCTTATCAATCTGCAAGGAAAGCGGCAGTAAAACTGCTCGTCAATACAGATAGACGGATGAGGTAGATCGCTTTACCATCTATAATGGTAAAAAGAGTTGGTTATAGCTCTTTGGGGAAAAATCGCAGACACAGCTTGCTGTTTTGATAGAAGCTGATAGTGATAAAAATCTATACTTGCTGAGTTGGTCTCAAAGGAAATTAGGTCAAGAGAAAAGCAGAAAACGTCACAAAGACAATGTGAGCAAACAAACTGATCAGCAACATTTGGCTGCATATAGACGGACAAACCAATCTGGGAAGTCAAATCTGAAACAACCTATTACAATGTTGATTTTTGAACAGGGACTATACCTGTAGAAGGAGGGATTGCGATACATTATCCAATCGTGTTTTAAATATGTGGATGAGAGCGTAACTTTAGTAGCGAAGACGCAGAGCTAAAAGCCTTAGTAGGGGATGATATCCTTTCGCTGACATTGGGAGAGCTGTTGTATTTTCCAACTCCGAAGAATATTCAAAATGCAGCTATCTCTCTTCTATACTGGTAAAGCCAGCTTATACGGTTACCAGTGGTCTACCTGAATTGAAAGGAAGTATCATGTATTTCGCAAAGATACTATGGTATATATACGATTCAACAAAAATCAAGTGACTGCTGCGACAGGGGCAAAACTCTCCCTTTATACGTATGAGTGTCATCAATCCAGGCGATGAGGCAATTATTCCGACACCGTTAGTTGGGTTGCTATGGTGACTGACTAAGATGGCAGAAGGAGTACCAGTTTTGTTCAAACGACAGAAGCAAAATCATTTTAAAGTGACTGTCGAGCAATTAGATGCTGTACGGTCGACGAAAACGAAAGTTTTGGGTGCTCAATTCTCCTTCCAATCCAACGATGATTTATACAGCCAAGGAGCTGTTGGCGATAGGTACTGGGCTGTAGAGCACGATATATCTTATTTTGGCGGATGATATTTATGGCCGCTTTGGTTTATAACGGAAGTCGAATTCACACCCAATTTCGAGTCTCATCTCAGCGTGATCCGGCAAGCAAAACAATTGTAATTAATGGTGTGTCTAAGTCGTATTCAATGACAGGCTGGCGGTTTGCTTATGCTGTTGGAGATCCTGAGATTATTGCAGCCATGAGCAAGATTGCTGGACAGACAACTTCAATCCAACCGCAGCTTCTGCAATGTGCAGCACTGAAGCTCTAAAAGGACCACAAGATACTGTTGAAACGATGCGTCGAGCTTTTGAAGAACGTCTCAATACCATTTATCCTTTGCTTGCAGAGGTTCCTGCTTTTAAAGTGGTGAAACTGCAAGGAGCTTTTTACCTTTCCCAAACGTTAGCAAAAGCAATGGGAATGAAAAGGATATACAGATGGGAACAGAGTTTACAACAGCCATCCTAGAAGAAGTAGGTGTCGCTCTTTGTAACAGGTGCTGGCTTTCGGTGCAACCAGAGAATGCTCGTCTCAGCTATGCGACAGACTTGAATACATTGAAGGAAGCTATTCAGCCGTTTGCATCAATTTTATGGAGGAAATCTGCACGATAGATCATTTTGGAATCTCAAGCATAATCTAGAAATTAGCAAAGTATCAGAAAACTTTGGCTCCGTTAGTATAAAATAAAGATTTGATATTCCTCAGGCAGTCAGCTTTGCAGAACTCCTACGCGCACCAGCAGGATGATGGCTGAGTCAAGGAAAGTCTTGATTCTACTCACCTTTGCTTTTTAATGCAGAGACGACGAGCAGTGTGTGATGCTTTTATGGCTGGTCATTCAGCTGGTGGTCAAGATACGATCGTCCGGGCATTCGTCCTCACTATCATCAGCCCTACTTATGCTAAGCTGTTTATTATTGGACCCAGATGGAAATAATATTGAAGCAGTCTCGTCACAAAAGAACAGAAAAGAGACGTGTCAGATAAATATGTATCACCAGTCGATGTTAAAACATCATGTCGGAGAAGAAGTAACAATTGGCGCTTGTTGCTAATCAAATCAGGCAAAGGGAAGATTGCCTTCCTTCAGTTGCGTGTGATGGAACAGCCTCAAGGAGTTGCCTTCAAACCAAAACTTTATTGAAAAATTCGGTGAAGAAGTGGGACCAGAGAAGTTTGATACGATGAAACACCCAAGTCAGAAACAGCTGTCTCATGCGACAGGGATTGTAAAAAGAAGACGAGCGTTGCCCTAAGTTTGCATATGAGCCAGACATCACAGACATTGAAGTCATCGCGAACTCTCAAGACCACCCAATCACACCAGAGCATGGAACCGATTTGACGGATCACCGTCATTTATGGCTTCGCTCACGTAAGCAAATGGCAATTATGCAAATCCGCAATGCAGCTCATTCATGCTTCTTATGAATTTTTGATCAAATGGTTTTACCAAATTTGATAGTCCGATTTTGTCGGGAAATGCTGCAGAAGATCTCAGGGCAAACAGAGCTTTTAAACGGATTATTTTGAACTCCGGCCTTCTGTCAATTCGGCCAGCTTTACTTTAGAGGCGGGTGCTATGTAAGAATTTGGTCGTGTATTTCTGATTTTGGCCCTGTTTCTTTCGTGCTGAAAAAATCTAAAACACGTCGCCATTTGACAGAATTTCTGGATGATGGATGCAGAATATCCATTTGTTACACAGAAGAATCACTTGATCTTCAAGAGGCTTATGTCAAAGCTTTAATTCAAGGTGTTCTGGGATCGTGCACCACATGCTCTTTGAAGTATTTGAACGTGATATTGAGCTTCTAAAAATATGCAACTGAACTATATTCAAACGTATTTCTTTACGATGAAGCTGGCTGATCTCTTACAAGATCAAGGAAACGATGAAGATGAGAGTATGAACATACTGAACGGAGATGACTCTTGGTTCACCACACACGAAACCGATTCTCAAACTATTTTGCTCACCAACTGTCGTGAACTACCCCTGCCAGTTTCTGGAAGGCTTTCTACAGAAAACCTGTTCCTGAAACAAAGAACGTGTGCTTTGTGTGCAGATCTTTGCCAGAAGGCTATGGAGAAATCATTGGTGGTTCAGCTTCAAAAGAAAACTATGAAAATTGTTTATAGAAGATTGAAGAAATGGTTTGAATCCTAAAGATTATGCTTTTATCTTGATCTTCGTAAATATGGTTCGGTTCCTCATGCTGGCTTTGACCTACGGAGAGAATGGTGAGCATTTGTCGCAGGAACGAAACACATCTGTGAAGCCATTCCGTGTTTCCAATGTATGCTCACAGAATTGAACCTTAAGAATGTAAAACGCTCGTTGGCGTTTTTAGAAATAAAATATATGGAAATGACCAAGTAAGAAAAATGGGGAGACGAAATGTTCAGCTCTCTACTCAAGGAAAATATGTTGAGGCTTAGAGAAGTTACAAAAGAAATATCCTCTCATGGCTGAGTGGAGTTTTTAGGATTTTTTGGCATTACGAGTTTTTGACTTTATTTCAAACCAAATGGAATGTCTTTGTTACAAATTGGACTTTAGAGAGTATTTTTCATGCAACTGGGATCATTTTTGAAATTCCGTCAGGTATGTTAGCAGACAGGTTTTCTTTATAAGGCTAATCTGTATATCAGCCGTTTAACAATGAAGTTTTGTCATCTATTTTATGTTGACAGAGCAGGGAAATTTTTGATATATGTACTGCAATGATAATTAATGCGTTATCCTATAATTTGACTAGAACGAGCTCTGCACTTTTATATGACTCCTTGCCAGAAGCTGACTTAAAAGATTGTTATTTGAAAATATCAAGTTTGATGTCGGGTGTCTCAGCAGCAATTCTTTAGAACAGTATTATTGGACGTTTGTGCATGGATATTTGTATGTCACTTATTATATTATAGATTGCAGTTTCGATTGTTGTTTTAATCTTGATTTGGTTAATATAAAGGAACCAGATATGAAGGCAAACTGATGTGAAGTGGTCACGATAAAGAAAAATCATCTGATAGTCAAAAACAAAAAAGCAATCCCAGTCTTTTATGTGGATGATGACATTTCAATTTGTTAAACAATGATGCATGTTTTATTTTATTATCAAAACAATTACCAGATTTAGTTGGATGGCAATTAAACAGTCATGTTGATTGGTAGCGTCTTAAATATTTTAGCGGTTTTAATGCCAGTAAGATTGGGGAAATGTGGCATTCTTTTCGGCTCTTTCCAATAGTTGTCAGTTTAATAGAGTAGCTTATGTACTGTCAGCTTTAGGAACGTCATCTGTACATTCTTATTTATCTACAACCATGCCTTGTATGCTATGTATCAACCGATTTTTTATAATGATTTGGCAAATAATATTTACCAAGTTCAGCCAGAGCAACTATGTGTTAAGCGTTGCTCTTCAATGATGTTCAGTTTAAGCATGATTATCATTTGATTGTTGCTGGCTTAACACAGTTTTGGCTTTGATCAGGACTTTTATTGGATTAGGGCTGTCTATCTTCAACAAACGCCGCTTAGTGATTGCTTTTCAAGTGATTCTAAAAGATTAAATATAATCAAGATTTAGTTTTTCTACGAGCGGTGTTTTTCAGTCTTATATAAATTATAGTATTTCACATCAACTGCTCCAAACTTTTGACATACCCTGATAACGTTGCTCCTGCAGCCGGAGGGAAATGTGCTAGGAGAAAATACTTATCAAGTAATGGTAAAAAGCTGGATGAGGTTTCTTTTCTTATTTTTCTTCAATTTATGCTAATGAGATGAAGGAGTTTCAAAATGAAAAAAGTTTTTATGCTCGCCGTTTAATCCTCATATTCCTTGATTATTTTTCTTAAGGACCATCATTTTCACGGACTTACAGATTTTGGTGATGTTCTGATCCAGTACATTCGCTATGGTTGGTTCTTCTGTTTTAGTTTTATTTACCAAATACCTGCTATTTATATTTTTAGTTTAATAATAATCTGGTTCGAGGTTCATTACCTACTGAAAGGCGGTAGCAATAAAATAAGTCTGTTCTATAGCTCATGGCGACGATTGTACTGATTGGTTGGACACTCTTGCTTCTCAACGGTACTGATTTTTGATTTTATGTTAGTGCAGAGAGTTGGTTGGAGCTTTATCTTCCTCTTATTATTGTTTTCTTTGACAGACTTACCAAAAGGATGTGTTTGTCAAAGTAATCAAAGCACTTTGGTATGTCTTTAATAGGAACTATCTTCCATGGTTTATTCAAAAGTTCAGACAGCGTATCTGACAATGTTTATACAAAAACATCTGGGATAATTTTACCGCTTCAAAGGCTTGAAATATGATGTGTCACCATGAAAGAACATTGGTTTGAGCTCGATAGGGCCTTTTCAAGGTAACAGATGAGGAGGTAGATTTACTGGTGACCGCTGAGTATTCTGGGTAAAAAAGCTTGAAAAGTTGACTTTTGTTAATGAACTCATGGTTTAAATATTCTGCTGGGAATCAGCAGGGAAGTCAGGATACAGGCTATTCTGAAAAGAATTCAAGTCTGCTGTGAAAAGCAGCAAAAGTCTGGTGAAACGCTGCTGTCAGATACGACAAGAGCTATCTTTATAATCGCCCACAATTTAGTATGTCAACGAATTATCAACTAACCTCGGTCTTGCAAGAAAAAGCTGCTCAAAATAGAAAATCTAAGAACAGCGCAAGAAAACGAGCTTCAATGGCTATGGCTACCAATAAGATTATATAAAAAGAAGGAGCCTTGATGCCAGAGTTGGAATTGGAAGATAGAGCACATACATGAACTGGGAAGAAGAGGCTGATTTTCGAAGCTGCCAGATGGAATCTATATATCAAGTTGATGCCCAAACTGCTGTTGTTCCAAGGACCGCGTCAGTCACCAATAAAATCTCTCGTCAATCGATAACTGCCGCCACAGAGAAGCAGTTTCTTCTTCGTCCCTGAAGTGATTATCAGGATATTGAGCGACATTAAGCTTAAAACGGGCAGGGAGAAATCACCATCCTCAATCCAGGCCCTCCAAGCCATTCAGAATGGCCGGTTGAGATGGGCAAGACTTGGCTGTTAAGACTCACTAGTCCAGCTCACTGCAGAAGGGAGCAGATTGCTGTGTTGAAGCAAGGAAACCTGCAAGTGCCGGCTAAATTTGAGCATTGAGAAATGGCAAGGTTACATCGTTCACTCTTTAGTAAATTTTAGCAAAACCTTATGTGATCATGCTCTGCCACGAGGCCAGTTGTTGAAAACTAAGGAAAGCAAAAGATTTTCCTGAACCAATACTGGAAAGTTTTGCTAACGCAAGCTTCAGCAAACCAAGCACAGCAAAAATCAAACAACTGCCGCAGAAAACTGCTGGACCCACATGGCTATGGCTTCAATAGCAGATCGGCACTTGCCTTCCAGAAAGCGCAAGCTTTAAAAATTTCCGATAAGAAACAGTCGGCTTTCTTTAATGGCTTAGGTGGTTTGACTATCGAGACGGTGCGTAAAGCAGCAGCAACCTTTGGTCATATTTATCCGGATACACCTAATGAGCTTTCCGCGTGATAATTTGGTGAAAATTATCAGCTTATTCGCAACGAGTGTATCGTCCAAGATACAGACGGCAGTCAGCCGCCGGATGGTACGGCGTGCTGTTGATATCAGATCATTCGCGTCAAAAGACGGCAAAGTTACCTTTGACAGTTGGAAGAAGTTTACATGTAGTGAACCAATTGAATTGCCAAGCCAGTCAGGATTTTGATGATTTATCTCGTAGAAGAATGGAAGGAAAATCAATCATTTTAAACCAAATTAGACTTATTTGTCGCCCTTTGATAACTCGTATCCATTTTCAACTGTAGTTATTTAGTTTGTTATGACTTAACATCGTGAGAAGATGATTTTTAGCTTGCCAGCCATCATATGATGGCTTTTTGATATACTAGGAATAAAATACCCATACTGACAAAATATATCCATGCAGCTTTTACGAAGAGAAACTGAAACACTGCGCTCTTTTGGGATGATGACTAGAACGGGAAACTGGTGTTCTGTAAGAAATACGTAAGAACGTAGGAATGTAGAATCTGATAAATGCGGTGAAAGCAGACTAGCGGATTGAGTTGGTAAAGACTTCTAAATAAATGGTACATTTACTCACCCGTAGCCAAAACAAATCTTGAAATTCTTCTTTCAATTCGGCTAGATGTTGATAGATAGTCTTCTCGCTTAAACTGGTGATTGTGCAGCTGTTTGATGTCTAGTGTCTGCACTCCAGCAGAATTTTGCAACATTTCCGCTTTGTTTAAAATTGTTTCTTCCAAATAGTGATCTAACATAAATGTCTCTATTCTCAAAATTACCATAAAGGAAAAAGAAATTGTCAACTAGAATTTGAAAGCAAGCAGAGAGGACAGATGGTTTGAGAAACGAAGAGGACTGAAAAGACGAGCTTTGACTGCATTGTCTCAATTTAGGGTTTTCATTTTTGTGCTTTTTGAGACGAGTGGTTGAATGAAAAAGGTGATGAGTGAAACTAAAAACGACATTTTTAAAGTTTCTGTATAATTTTTATGGAATGATAGGGAGGAAAATATTGTGCGATAATCATCTTCATACTTTTACTTTACTTTTCTTGCATGATTCAGATGCTGATTTCAAAGATTATTTGGAACATTACGATGGTGAAATCGTGACGACTGGAACATCTGGATTTATCTAATCCCTATCCGTATGATGCAGGCTCTCCTCACGATGATATTCCTGATTATGAGTCTTATTCCAGAAAAATAGCTGCTCTCAATCTGGAAATATGAGATCGAATCAAAAAGGAATTGAGATTACGGTTATAGACCACGAAAGAACGATATTTTCAGCTTTAGAAAATAAAAATTATAATTTGAAACTTTTATCTGTTCATCATAATGGGAAATTGATTATTTAGAAAAGCCTGTTTTGTAATTTGATAAAAATGAAGTTTATCTCAACGTATCTAAAAAGAAATGGAGGAAGCTATTGAGAGTATTCCAGCGCATGTTTTGGGCACATTTTCGACCATGGTCTTTCGCAAAGTTTGACGTGACGGTGGAAGAACTGAAAAACTTTGAACCTCAACTTCGCACCCTCTTTCAAAACAATGATAGGATTACAGCTTAGCTTTTGAACTGAATTGCAAAGTCACGTATCTCAAGACTATCATAGATATTTATATTTATGCCTCTATCTGTGCTGAAAGAACTAGGTGGAACGAATACTCTGTTGGGTCTGATGCCCATACGCGTTAGAACATTTTCTGGGATTGAATCTTTGACTGCATTACAGCAAATCCTAACGGAAATCTTGGACATAGAAGAAGGAATGTTACTATAGAGGTTAGAACAAAAAGTTCTTAACCTCCGATTATATTTGTTTTAGATTACAAGGTGTACTAGTTCCTCAGATCATGGAAAGCTATCATAACAAATATCTCATATTCTCTGATACTGTACACTATTTTCAAACTCAAAAATATTACAGGATAAAGCTAGACCAAAAATCATGAGAATAGCACAATCTGATTTTCGTCTGTTGAAAAAGGTATGTGTAAACAGGAAAATTGAAATGGTGTTAAGGGATGATAGGCTTTGTTGAATCTTAGAAAGGTAATCTCTCATTCCACGAATAATAACAGAAACTCTTGCTCATGCAATCCCAGATGATTTTAGGATGTATTTCGGCAAGTTTTCCAATCTCTTGATTTTCCGCCTCGAAAGAACAAAGGTTAAATGTCGTAAATTTGTTATTAGAGACTCCTTAATGAAAACAATCTTTCCAAAAAGAAGGTTTCTTTTCTGCTTGTTGTAAATCTGATTGGAAAAGTTCAGGAAAATTGATCAGGATTTCTCGGCAATCTTTCACTGGATGATCGCTAAGGACAACCAATCCAAATGGAGAATTCTGCAGTTGCTAGTTACAACGTTGCTTTTTACAACCAAGATCTTTTTGCTATTTTTAAGCATTTGATATTGGCTAGTGACTGCAGGAGATATCTTCTACAGTTACAGGGCTGATAGTCCGAGCCAATTTCTTTGCAAAATTTCTGTAAAAGTGGCTGTGGATAAGGGCACGTACCATTAGCTCTATCAATGCTACATTCCGCAATGACCCGTTCCTCAAAATGTTTCAAAAACTCTTTGCTCATCAGGTTTTGTCACTGTTAAACCCCTTGAGATTTTTCTATTAGTGCTTTTCATTTATATCTGTCATAATAAATTGTACACAGTAAATAGTTTCTCAAAGGATGGTATTCACATCTGATTAAAACTCGTTTCTAAAAGAAACGAGAGGGACAAAGACTCTCAAATTATTTATGATAAATTCTAAAAATATCACTGATATCATAGTCTGAGCCAGTCGGAGTCCTCAGATAGATACTTATTTAGCTACCATCTGCTCCATTTCCTGTTTTAATAGAACCACTCTGTTGCTGTTGTTACGACATACGTTCCAGTTAGATTTTAACGCAATGTTGTCACCCCGAAGCAAAGAACAATGCGGGTATGAACCATCAATACCATTCTTTGTGATTGTTGGAGCTCGTTAGCTTCATGGACGTGCATGACTCTTATCATCATTATAGGTACTGGTCATCCCATTGCCAGTTAGTCAGCTTGAAGTCTTTACCATTAACAGTAATTTTGCATACCACTCAGAGGCATGCGGAAGCCGGTATTTTCTTTTGAAGAAGATTCAGCTGCTCTTCTGTAGAAGAAGATTTATCTAGCGTTGTGTCTGTTGTAGAAGAAGACTGACTTGGTTGAATTGTGACTCACAAGCAGTCAATAGAAGGGCAGATGTAAGTATAGCAGTAAGGTAAGAATTTCTTTTTCATTCTTAACCTCCCAAAATTTTCTTATAAAACATAGCACAAAAGTAAGAATAAAAATTAAAGAAAAACGGAGCTGACACAGTAAAATATATTACCAAAACATTATAAAATCGATAAAACGGTTGAAAGCATTTCCAGTCTAAAGAAAGCTAGGAAATGCTCACAGTGACATTTCGTCGTAAGAGTATAGTTTTAAGCTATTTTCAGTATAATGATTACTGAGCTAAATTACATACTAAAAATTGTAATCGTTTTCTTTAAACTATCTTGATTTATTTTTACTAGAACGTTCTTGGTCCTTGAAAACTCGATCTTTTAAGGTATCATAGGAATGCAACATAAATAACCCAAAGTGAGAGTAAAAATGTCAATTATTACCGATGTTTACGCCTTCCTCAAGGCGAAGTCCTAGACTCACGCGGTAACCCAACACTTCGAAGTAGAAGCTATACTCGAACCAGGTGCTTTCGGACGTGGTATGGTTCCATCTGGAGCTTCTGTTGGTGAACACGAAGCAGCTGAGCTTCGTGATGGTGACAAACTCTCGTTAGCGGTGGTCTTGCACGCAAAAGCTGTTGACAACGTAAACACATCAATAGCTGAAGCAGTAGTTATCGTGCGACGTTCGCGATCAACAAGTCATATTTGACCGCAGCAATGATTGTACACTGATGGCACCCACAAAGGTAAACGGCAATTGCGCAATGCAACTCCTTGGTGCATCTATTGCTGTGGCACGCGTGCTGCTGCTGATTACTTCCTTGAAATTCCACCTTTATAGCTACCTTTGGCGGATTCAATACTAAAGTTCTTTTCCAACTCCAATGATGAACATCATCAACGGTGGTTCTCTACCTCGACGCTCCAATCGCTTTCCAAGAATTTATGATCGTACTTGCCATGGGTGCACCTACATTCAAAGAAGCTCTTCGTTGTGCTGAGATTTTCCATGCTCTTAAGAAAATCTCAAATCTCGTGGTCTTGAAACAGCTGTTGGTGACGAAGGAGGATTTCGTCCGTTTTGATGGGAACTGAAGATGCGTAGGAAAGTCAATTCTGCTGCAAGTATTGAAGTCTGTCGCTGGTTATGTCTCTCTCGCAAAGATGTATCTCTCTTTGACTGACTCGTGCATCATCAGAATTCTAAGGACAAAGAACGCAAAGTTTATGATTACACTAAATTTTGAAGGTGAAGGAGCCGCAGTTCGTACAGCTGATGAACAAACTGACTCGCCTTTGAAGAATCGGTGAACAAACATCCAAATCTATCACCATTGAAGATGGTATGGATGAAAACAGACTGCATGGTTGGAAGCAGTCACTGAACGTCTTGCAGTACAAACTTGTTGGTGATGACTTTCTGCAACAAACACTGGCATCCTGGAGGTATCAATGAAGCTTGTGCTTAACTCAACTCCTCACTGTAGCGAACCAAATTGGGCACCCCTTACTGAAACATTTGACGCCATTGAAATGAAGCGAAAGAAGCTGGTTACACTGCCGCTGCATCGTCACAACGTGTCACAGTGTGAAACTGGAAGATTCAACAATCGCTGACACCGCAGCTGTGCAACCAACTGCAGGACAAATCAAGACTGGTCTCACCTTTCATCGCACAGACCGTATCGCTAACACAACCAATTGCTTTCGTATCGAAGACCAACTTGGTGAAGAAAGCTGAATGTCGTTTGAAATCTTTCTATAACTCTGTCAAAATAATTCAGTTATAATGGCTGAATCGGCTAGTGAAACGAAGTCAGATCTTATATGTACTCGATAAATTTTAGGAGGATAATATGGACAAATTTGAAGAATTTGCTCGTGTATTATTCGCTGAAATAGCCAAAAATAGTAGTATTTTGGTGGTGCAGGTGTTCTCAAACCTGAATCTGCCATTCCAGATCTTTCGTAGTTCCATGGTCGCTATCTACACATTGAATTAAAATCAACACTTCACAGCAGGAACAACTAGCTCCCTGGGTACAATGTTTGAACATCATCCAAAGCAGTGATCTTTACAAGAAATATCTCGCCTATCCTGACGCTAAACCAAATGCGGCCTGCGATTATTTAGTTCATCTAGAAAAGATGACAGGGAAATTCGAAAAAGCGACTATCACACAAAAGATCATTGATAGTTTATAGATGAGACAGTTTCATAGCTTTTGAAAATGCTTGAAACTCACATGGTAGTGTAGACTGTAATTATTGGTGCTCAATTGTCATCGTGCTTTGAGTAATTTAGATGATGAAAATTGTGGAAGTATTCCCTATCAGGAGACTTGTGGGCCGCCATCGTTGGGTCTCAGATGTGACTCAAGAGGAATCTCTGGATATGACCGTTTTAATCGCGGGCACCTAGGCTATTAGTCGAGCAGATCTGCTCATGGCTATTGGTGGAACTTCGTTAGCTGTTTATCCTGCGGCTAGTCGTCCAGTATTTTCAAGCGAAGATAAGCTTAGTCGTTATCAATAAAAGTAAGTGGTACATGATAATCAAGCCAGCTTAACTCATCAAGCAAGATTGGCGAGTGCGTTCAGTCAAAAGTATGGAAATTAATGGATAATTGATTCGAAAACTCAGCAAAACGCATGGCATTTAGCCGGGTATTTTCGTAAGCAGGTAATTCTAAAAATTTCCATTATAATGGAAATTTCTTGAATGTCCTTTATACTTCGGAAATTTTCTTTAAAGTTTCCATTATAATAGAGCAAAAAGGAGTGAAAAGATGATGTGGCTATTGCTCTTATTGGAGATATTATTGAATCAAAAATACAGGATCGAAGCACAGGTACAACAGCAGTTTATTGCGATTGGATGAAAGGAGCTGAATCTGAGTACAACATCACGACTATTTAATTTCCCTTTACAGCCTCTCCACGGCTGAGAGATGAATTTCAAGCCTTGTTCCTCACCGAATTCTCATGTGCTCCAAATCACAGATCAGCTTTCTGTTGTATTTCGCTCCTTATGAAAATTCGATTCGGTATTGCGTTGAGAAATGACTGCAGAACTCAATAGCAACAAAGTATATGTAGTCTCTGATGGTCCCGCATATTGGTTGGAGTGAGAGAAAGCCACCAATCATATCCACGACAAGAATGATTACAGGCATCAATCACATTTCAGTGGCGGATGAAGAAGTCACTCTCGGGACTGCTCAATGCTATGTTAGCTGTGCGTTCTTTTTATTCAGTCCTGGGCGGACAGAAGTTCAATATGATGTACTCAAACAATTACTGACCGCAAATATATACGATGAAACATTTTCGCATAAAGAAATGGCAAAGACTCGCTCAGTATTACCTCCAAGTGCTTTTTAATAAACGCATTGCCATCGGGAAGTGGTCTCAAAAATCTGGTCTCAGGAATAAACGAGTTGCTAAGAATCAGATATATTAAAAGAGACAGTAGGAGGAGAGTAGGCATGTCTCAGTTGTGGGGATTTTCAGATTTTCTTCGCAAAATCCAATCTTTATTATTAACGTTAATAGCTCATGTTTTCAGCTTGATTTTCAATGGCAGAGTCATAGCCGACTTTAAAAGTCGGAAATTACCATATTTAATGTCACATCTAATCATTGTTTCTTTCTTCCAGTGCATACGTTGAGTGTTCTTTTTCCAAAAACAGTCTCACATTTTGTTACTGTTTGGACTAGTCATGCAGTGATTGATTTCTTGAAATACAAGTTCAATACTTTCTATAGAAATAAAAAGATCGTACTTAAACAAGTTTTTATTGTTGACCAATTACTGCATCTAATTTGTATCTTTACGTTTTATTAGCAAGTGCACAATCCCACTTGTACTGGCTATAGTGCCGCAGTGGTTCAGACGCTTTCTTTATTTTTAGTAGTAGTTGGAAAACGATTAATATTTTTATTTAAACTTTTCTTCAGTAGGTACCGGGCCAAAAGAGATAATCAAGAGACTATAGCAGGTGCGAGCAATGATTGGGACTAGAGCGTTATAATATGGCTCCATCTCCTCATATTTGGACAGTTCGTCAGTTGGCTTAGTTTTTACCGCTAAGTCAATTGCACGTTATAATAAAATTTCTGAAAGTCAACCTTCTGCAGAATACTATCTTATCGGCCTCGCTTTTTAGCATGATTAGGTGATAATTGTGCTTTGCTCCTATTTGTGGCTAGTACAAGTCAAAAGTTTCCAATTTTAAGCAGAAGGTGTAAGAAATTGAAGACGAAGTGGTTGACTGAGTAATCTATCATGCAGAGATTGCAGACAAGAATTGCGAAGCAGATTGTTCTCTAATCTTAGACAAGTCGACAGTCCAGTCTCCCAAATAGGTCTTGGTTCTGGACATCAATTTGGCTCAGCTGATATTTGTTTGTAGATGATTAGGTTAGTGGCAAGGTTATCTGTATGTGAAATCGTTTTTGTTCTATTATTGAATTTCATAGCCCAAGAGGAAGACCATTTTCCCTCAGCGTAAAAACTCGCACAGGCCAGAAGTTGGAACACTTCAATCACAGCTTGAGGAAATTTTTCTCGCACCACTATCGGAAACATTGCTGACAAAACTTAGGATCATTTTCCTGATGAGCAGCCACGATTTGGCTCACCCGCATAGCTCTGGCTTTTTATGGAGTTCAGTCAAAAGCTGCAATGAGTGATGCACCACGCGCCTTTGAAGTAACTCTTAGCCTCCTGTCTTGCTACTGCTCGCCGACCATACGGATGTTAAGTAATCCCACAACAGCCCGACTAATTTGCTTTAGTCGCCCATTTTTGACTAAGTTGTCAACTCTTTGTAAGAACAAAAGTAACTTTGTTTTTGTTTTGATAGGCCGTAATTTCTGCTCACGACTTCTTCATAAACTCAAACCTTGGATCGATCAGATCTCAGTGATGATCAAGCCATTCTCGCCGCTCTGCAGAAAGAGTACTCGTCATTATGAATACTCACATTAGGTGTTCTTCTAGATCAAAGTTTTTAGCCACTTGTGTGCGCTAATATGACTTCCCGATAAGGGTCCCGTAATAGTGACTACAAAACATTTGAAGCGTCATCAAAAGCCTTCATGTGAGACTATCTGGACCAGGGCAGGCTGATTTTGAAGCTAAGTAGCGGCACACATCCAGATCATATCATCACATTGAGCTGAGCATTATCTATAAAGATTTCACCGTTTACTTTGAATCGTCAAAGGAACATTTTCAAACAAGGTGTCATTGGCAATATTTTCGATAGTTCGAGAATCACAACCTCGAAATCAGCTAAGCAATTTTCCGAGTCATTAAATTCTCCTGTTGAGCAGTAAATTAGCTAGACACTGGACAAAAAGCTTCTATGTCTTTTTCACAATTATACTCAAGGAAATCTCAGCCTTAGAAAGCCTTTACAGTCTGTTGTTACACGTAGAAAGAAACATGTAGCTCGGAACGCAAATATCGAAAATCCTTAGAAAATTTAAAAATATCAACAGAATCGAATAACTGAATTACCAAAGAAATCATTGAGATTCTCTCTATTGCAATTATTGGAAAAGAAAGAGTTGGACCAAAATTACTATTTCTGAATTAGTAGAGAGGGCAGGCGTTTCACGCAGCTTTTACCGAAATTATGATTCAAAACAAGAGATTTTACAAGAAATTTTTCAACGAACAGTGCAAAGATTACCGACAAACTGGAACACCCTAATATGGAGAACAGAATCCTCATCAAGTGCTGTGCTGTTCTTGCTTTAAAGAGGTCGTAAGAAGCTCGAATTCATAGCCCGGAAGGAGCAGAGCTACAACTTTAGAAAACTGTTGACAAGGCTGCTGTCTGATATGTTAGAGCAAGCCAAAATTGTCCGTGCAGCAGAGGCTTCAACGTGCATGAATTCTTTTTGGAGTTCGGCAGTGGTCTCTGCTTTTGATTGGGCTGGATCAAAGACGGTAAGGAGGGTTCCGGCAAGAGAAGATTGCATCGCTCGGACTTCAAGCTTTTCTTTCCACATCGAGAGTATAGTGCGTAAATTGAGTGTATGAACAAGACAATGAGGTGTACATGGTTACCAAAAGATCGGCTTTGGGATGAAGATTTTGCAGCGCAAGCCTCTTTGATTGCTAACTCGTCTCAACCGCAGCAAGCGAGCTGTGAGTGTAGGAGCGGTTATTGTAAAGGATAAAGTAAAGTTATTTCAACAGGATATAATGCTCTGTCTGTGAACGGAGCACTGTATTGATCGCGAAATGCTTTGATGGCTGATGGGCATTGTGTGAGAAACCTTACATGCAGAAGGTATGGAATGCGTGATTTTCACAAGGTGCAGAGCGTGGAATCCCAGTGGTTTTACTGTTTCATGTTACTTCATTTCCTTGTCTTAATTGGTACAAAAGTCAGCTCTCGCAAGTAGGTTGCAACAACGAGTGGTGTATCGACTCAATACCGCATGGACTGATCTGCTGTCGCTATTTATATAAAGAAAAAGAAAGCTGAGTTGGTGCATTTAGCTCATCGACAGGCAGCAGCACAATCTCAGAAACTGATCGACATGTAACTCCTGAGGGGTATTTAATTCTAGTAATAAAAGGAGACAGTATGATCGGAAAGAACAATCTCAAAAGCTATGCAAGCATATATCGGATGGCAGCACTCAGCTCGTAAAAGTAATTAGTTTCTCAAATAGACTCAAGATAATTATAGTACACTGAAATTTGAAAAGCATAGTATTGCTTTCAGAGCAGATTTTGCGTCAGCCCGTCAAATTCTTAAAAGACTATCTGCTCAGTGCCCGGTCGTCCGGAAAAGAACCAGAAGAACAGCACATAGCCTTGCAATCAATTGGCTATGGTCGAGCGAGAAGAAGAACATTTTCAGAAGGCCGGCGGATTTAATAATGCCCAGAAGCGGAAATTATTACAGATCATTTCCCCCGATGATCTACTAAAGAAATCTCAGTCAATTTCGCAGTGCCAGCAAGGATATTTACACAGTCAAACTTCGAGTGTTTGTCTCTGTGTAGAAGAACTTTACAGGCAACACCTGTAATTTAGCATTTGCAGACGGATGATTTAATCTGATCTGGCGCTTTGCGCTTTATCGCAGCCTCATGGCCGAGTAATGTTAGCAAAGAAAGATATAAACATGGCTTAAGTCTTGTGTGTCTGCAACAAGCAATATATTTTGGAAGAAGCGAGTATAGGGTTGGAAGCGACAGATCGAAAAAGATTTGATGGCACAGACAGAGTAGCAAAATAAAAATGGTAATGCTTTATGAGATCAGATGGCCTCTCGTGTAAAAGTTAGGAGTATTTTTCTTTAGAACTCTGCCTCATTGAACAGCAGCTCCTGTTGCAAGCAGAGCCCTCCTCGATCGTGCACAAACACACACTTCAAAACCAGACTTCTAAGCAAGTGAAGTCAGAATAGAATTTGAACCAAAGAACTTGCTAGAAATGGTTAGCACAGAGGCTTTCTTCATTGGTTTACTTGGTATGTATGTTGAAAATTTTAGAATTGTCTAAGCCTTAAAATTATTAGTAAGCATAAATAAAAATGAAAGAATGTTGCTTCTTCCATTTTTGACTTTGACATCATACACTTTTTACATCAGGCACGTGAAAGTTATGAAATCTACATCGATGGTAGGACTGGACTCCTTGTAATCATGTTTTATTTGTTTTTAGAAGTCGTTGCTTTGCGGATATTTAATCCGAAAGAGAATGAGGTTTTCTTGTCTCATCCGAATACGCTGAATATTATCTGTGTCTAATGATAATGATGCAAAGCGCCAGTACAAGCTACTGATCATGTTGTAAAGAGCATGTCGCAATGTGGTAAAAGAGAGTTTCTGAAGAGTGGACATGGTAACTCCAAACAATAGTACTGAAACAGTGTTTCAGTCACACTAGAAAAGAAAGAAACTCATACTGGTCAGATACAAGCAGCGAAATGAAAACGATCAAGCTAAACTAAGGAAAAAGCGCTGGTGAGAAGCGAGTATCAACACCTGCATAAGGCACAATGGCTGCCACCTTTACTCTGCAGAAAATAGGGAAAGTGATGCCCGGCACGGCTAACAGGCCAAAATAAGTGGAGAAATCGCATTGATATGAAGAAAAGAGGGAGTGAGCCTGCAAATGTCCCTTTATCTCAGTACAAGAGTGATACTCCTGCTCTCCAAGCATACGAAAAGGTATTGGTTGTCCCTGTATTCTCCACTCGCATATATTCACGCTGAGATGTACATACCGTCCATAATCCAGTCCGGCAGGGATCGAACTCAATCAAATAAGACTACTATCAATGCAAAACAATCTTCACCACATACTACACCATGACCCCAACTTGATTGGGAATGGTGAAGAATATTTTACAAATTTGTCTAGGTTGAAAATTGGTTGATTACACGATAGCCTCATAAAATCTGCAAAATTCACTAAAAACTTGTAAGATAGAAAGGATGAATGATTCAGGAGGTCTTTGTGGTAAAAGGAAATCATTATTAACAATTATAATGACGATGCCATCTCAAGTATTAGAAGGATTGGATGCAGTTCGTAAGCGTCCGGCATGTGTTATCGGGTCAACGGATGCTACTTGGGTCACCCATTTAGTTTGGGAAATTGTTGACAATGCCGTTGATGAAGCCTGTCTGACTCTGCGGATAAGATTGATGTAACACCAATAAAGACGGAAGTTTAACTGTCAGTGATCACGGTCGAGGAACGCCAGCTGGTATGCACGCTAAGTGGGAATCTGACAGTGAAGTTATCTTTACAGCAAGCTCCATGCTGGGGCAAGTTCCGGTCAGGGTGGAGCATAAGACGTCCGAGGATCACGGGGGTCGGCTCATCTGTTGTCAATGCGCTGTCTAGTTGGTTAGAAGTTGAAATCACACGTGACGGTACAATTCTATAAACAACGTTTTGAAAATGGTGGAAAGCCGGTAACGACTTTAAAGAAAATTGGCCAAGCACCTAAATCAAAACAGGCACCAAAGCGACCTTATGCCAGACGACACAATTTTCAACGACAGATTTTTAAATAATAATACTATTTTAGAACGGTTTCAATGAATCAGCCTTTTCATTGAAAAAATGTTCATCTTCTCTGAGATGAGCGAACAGGAAACTGTTGATTTTCATTATGAAATGGAGTACATTTTGTTGGCTATCTAAACGAAGATAAGGGAAACATTGACACCAGTTCTGTATTTGAAGGGAAGACGCCGATTTTTCGCGGAGGTTGCTCTCCAATATAACGACGGTTATTCAGATAATATCCTTTTGTTAATAACGTCCGTACTAAGGATGGTGGAACACATGAGACGGACTTTAAGTCCGCCATTACCAAGGTCATGAAGTCGAACATGCGAGAAAGACTGGATTGCTGAAAGAAAGGATAAAATCTGGAAGGCTCTGACTATCGTGAGGTCTAGCAGCGTCCTTTCGATCTTAGTGCCGGAAGAGCATTTGCAGTTTGAGGGACAGAGACTATGACAAGTTAGAAGCCCACTGGCTCGACCTGGGCAGTGATCTGATTGTATCAGATAAGTTGACCTTCTTCTTGATGGAAAATGGTGAATTGGCTTCTAATTTGATCCGCAAAGCAATCAAAGCTCGTGGATGCGAGAGAAGCTGTTCGTAAAGTCAGATGAAAGCAGAATGGTAAGAAAAAGCAGAAAGATATGGGATTACTTTCTGGCAAATTCGGACCCCAGCTCAGTCTAAAAATCCAGCAAAGAATGGAAGCCTCATCTGGTCGAAGGAGACTGTGCGATCTCATAAGCAGGGCCGTGACTGCAAACAGGGTACTCCTGCCTCTGCGCGGCAAGGTCATCATACTGCAAAAGCCAAAATGGCAGATATTCCTAAACGAAGAAATTAACACCATGATTTACACTATTGGTGCGGGTGCTGGATCAGAATTTACAATTTTGAGGATGCAACCATGACAAGGTTATCATCATGACCGATGTGATATGATGGTGCTCATATCCAGACGCCTTTATGAACCTTCTTTACCGTTATATGCGCGTCCGCTGGTTGAAGCAGGTCATGTCTATATCGCTCTGCCACCGCTTTATAAGATGTCTAAAGGCAAAGGCAAAATGAAGTTGTCGAATATGCTTGACAGACGGTGAGTTAGAAGATCTGCGTAAGAAATTTGGCATATAAAGGCGCCATGCCGCAGCGCCAAAGCGTCAAGAAAATGAATGCCGACCAGCTCTGGGGAAACCACGACAACCCTGAAAACAGAACACTCATTCGCGTCACCATTGACGACTTAGCTCAAAAGCGAGCGCCGCGTTAATGTCCTCATGAGGCTGAAACCCGCCTCGCCGTAAAATGGATTGAAGATAATGTCAAGTTTACTACAGAGGAGAGTGGGGAGATGTATTTTGAGACAACCTCTCAGTTATTGTCACATCTTAACAAGTAAATTCAATACTTTTATTAAACATTCATAGATGGGTTGCACAAGGAAGCTTTTACCAAAGATGTGTAGATATCTTTTATTATTGTGAGGTTGGTATTTGTACAAGACTGATGTTTTTAGTGAAAGGTAGGTCTTTCGATGAGAATGAAACCGAAATGTTAGATTTAATTTTGCAAACTGCAGAAGCTCTACAGGTCGGTCGTGCTGTTGCCATGTCTGGCTCACGGACAAATCCAAACGCCCCTAAGGACGAGTTTCAAGACTATGATGGTCTACATTGTGATAATTTAGATGATCTTGTGACTGACCTTGTTTGGTTGGACCAATTTGACAAACGCATTATCGAGCAGCATAACGTACTTGATCATCGTCGTTTCTATCTCATGTTTCCTTTGAAGATGGCAATCGAGGATTTGACCTCTGTCCTAAGGGAGTACATAAAAGAATGGGTGAATAGTGAAGCGGATTTTACGGTGATATATGATTGCAGGGGCTCTTTCAATCTATGTACCGACGCCCAAGCGCCATTGGACGGTCTAGTTAGTGACTGACTTTGGACAAGTCCTGCAATGAATTTTGTGGTGTCGCCTATGTGGTCAAGGGTATTCATCGAAACCACCTTGTCTATGATGCATCATTCCGTATGGAATCTGCCAGCAAGAACGCTCAAGCTTTAGCCTGGCAGGTAGCAGATAAGTGACGCTGGATATTGGCAAGAACTACAAGTACCTCTTCCGGTATTTGCCAGCTGAGAAAGGAGAAAGAACCTGCAGCCTTGCTTAATTTTCTGATCAGAAAAACTCGCCCAGTCTCTCTTGGCTACATTGAATCCTTCCAAAGAATCACAAAGCTTCGCTTAAAACTGGCTTCCCTTATGATGCAAACCGCAGAGAAAAATGATCTCAGTATGTTGAAGAGAGGCTTAGTTTCTAAAAATTTAGCTTTGACAGTTTAGATTTACTAGTTCACCAGGCTGCCACAGACAATTATTACCGAAAAACCTCTTGAAAGAATTGAATACGCCCTAAATGCTGCGTGAAAACTCCTATTACTAATTAAAAATATATGTTTTAAATGTTTTAAACTACAGAAAGGATAGTTTAGCTACTTATTAGTAACCGAACACGGGATTACTCGTAAAATATCCTTTATTTTATAAAAACTATCACATTCTTTGAAAGGAGTTGAACACCCCAAATACTGTTCGAAAGATAATCTCTTGTGAGCACCGCTCACTGCAATACCTATTTTCTTACTTTGTATTTTTACGGGCCCAGTCCCTATATGAGTAACATTCAAAACATGTCCCTTTGAGGACATCATGGAGAGCGCTCGGTCGCTACTTCCAAATACATCATTCAAGAGCGAGCTTTCACCGGATATTCGTGATGGCTTGAAACCTGTGCAGCGCCGTATCTCTATTCAATGAACAAAGACGGCAACACCTTTGATAAAAGTGGGTTACCGCAAGTCAGCCAAGTCTCGTCGGGGAACATCATGGGGAATTCTCATCCACAGCGTGATAGCTCATCTACGATGCCAGCGGTCCGCATGTCTCAGGATTGGATCAAGCAGATTCTCGTCAGAAATGCATGGAAATAACGGTCTCTATGGATGGGGACCGCACAGCGGCTAGTGCGTTATACCGAGGCGCGCTCATTGAGATTGCTGGCTATCTTCTGCAAGACATCGAAAAGGACATACCGTACCTTTTGCTTGGAATTTTGACGATACGGAGAAAGAACCAACTGTATTGCCTGGCTGCTTTTTCCAAATCTTTTTGCCAATGGTGCGACGGGAATTTCTGCTGGTTATGCGACAGACATTCCGCACTGCTACACCTGGCTGAAGTCATCACGCAGTGGCTCATATCGATTGCTGGATCATCCCAAAGCTAAGGTGGACAACTCACGGAGTTTCTGCCGGGTCCGGATCTTCCCGACAGGAGCCATCGTCCGCGCCGAGACGAAATCAAAAAGCCTACGAGACTGGTAAAGGTCGAGTCGTAGCGCCCAAGAACTCAAGAGATTGAAAGCTGAAAGGTGGCAAAGAGCAAATTGCTATTGGGCTGAGATTCCTGCTATGAGATTAATAAGGGCCTTGGTCAAGAAGATTGACGATGTGCGGTCAATAACAAGGTGCGTTGTATTGCTGAGGGTATTGGACGAGTCCACCGAGACGGTCTTCGTGATTGCTATCGAGCTTAAAGAAAGATGCTAATACTGAGCTGATTCTCAACCATCTTTTCAAGTACACTGGATTTGCAAGTTAATTACAATTTCAACATGGTAGCTAATCGACAATTTTACGCCCTCGCTTTGCGCTTGTACCAATCTTGACCAGTGTACATACTGCCCACCGCAAGGATATTTATCTAGCTCGTACGCTGTTTTGACAAGGCCAAGGCTGAGAAGCGGTCATTCCATATTGTGCAGTGGCCAATTCGGAGTTATCGATTTTAGATGAAGTGATTGCACCCAGTTCGTGCTTCAGAAAACAAAGCAGATGCCAAGGAAAACTTCAAAGCTCGCTATGGATTTACCGAAGAGCGAGCTAGAAGCCATCACGTCACGCTTCTCTAACTTTATCGTTTGACCAATACGGACGTAGTAGTTCGGAGGAGGAAGAAGCAGATCTGCGCGAGAAAATTGCAATGCTGGCTGCCATTATAGGCGATGAGCAAACGATGTGCCAATTTGATGAAACGTGAACTTCGTGGAGGTCAGAAATTTGGTAATCCTCGTCTTAGTGAATTGCAAGATACGGCAAAATGCTATGGAGAGATTGATACAGCAAGTCTGATTGTGGAAGAAGAAACATTGTTAGTGCTCACCGTAGTGGTTACCTTTAAAACGTGCACTAGTCCGCGCTTCTTCAATTCATCAACGCTTAATGAGGCTTTGCATAAGCGGGATGATGACCATCTTATTTTCGTCCATATTTAGCAAAGACTACTCAACATCTTTGATTTTTACCAATCTTGGCAATGTCATCTATCGGCCGGTGCATGAATTGGCAGATATATTCGCTGGAAAGAAATCGGAGAAACATATCAGCCGACGGATTACTACTGTAATTTTGAGACGAACGAAGTAAGCCATTATAGCAGACGCGGTTGATGATTTTGACGAAGAAAACTTATTTTGCAGCAACAAAACTAGGACAAATCAAGCGCGTGGAGCGAAAAAGCACTTTAGCCCTTGGCGAACCTATAAACCAAGTCGGTCAAGTTCGCCAAATTATGAGGATGATCTAATTATCGGCATTTCTCCAATTAAGCTAGATGACGTCATGCCAGTGATCGAAGAACGGCTTACGCCTTTGCGATCGCATGTTGCAGAGGTACCGGGTTGTGGGTGCCAAAGCAGCAGGTGTTAAGGCTATTAACCTTAAAAAGGCGACGATGTACTAGTGGCAGCCTTTGATCGCCAACACTGCCTTCGTTTGTCTTCTGACCCAGCGCGGTTCCCCCAAACGAATGGCACTATAGGCAGGTATTCCTGTTACCAGCCGCGCAAATCGAGGACTTCGTATTGAGAGAGCTCAAGACTGAAACCGCATCGTGTGCAGCTGGGCACTGTTTCTTTTGGAGAACAGCCTGTAGAACTCGATCTCTTTAGTCTGTGAAACCCTGGAGCAGTAGAAGAAGAGCAAATTATCCATAGTTTCTAACAAAGGAACTCACTTCGACGAAGTGAACCTAGCTGGATCTTAGCTTGTCTGACTAGTAATGGTAGTCGCATTCAGATACGATTTCTGATGAAGAAGTGTTTTCTGCAAAATCTTAGAAATAATTGAAAATCAGCCTCCCAGAGCTGATTTTGTGGTGTCTCATATAAACCGAAATTAAAAATTTCTCAGACTTTTACAAAACCATTGACATCTCATTAGTGTGAAAAATACATAAATTCAGGAGAATGTTATGTCAGTAGTCTTGATTGGGAAAAATCTTGTTTTCCTATATGAAACTGCTCGCTATCTTGCTCTATTATAAAAATGGGCAGGAAAAAGATTGACTGAAGAAGCAACTCATACATATGTCCGAATCATCTCCTTGCCTTCATTATGCAACAATGCCTCGAAGGAATGAGCCTATCGACAAAAGATGGTAGTGTGTGCAGTTGTTTCGCCCAGATCAAAATGCAAAACGCCTACAACGTACATCAGATCGCCTTTTAATGCCACAAGTTCCGACAGATATGTTTGTAGATGCTATGAAACAAGTGGTTCGTGCCACTGAAGAATATGTTCCGCCGTATGGAACAGGAGGAACCCTTACATTCGTCCATTATTGTCGTTGGCGACATCATTGGTGTTAAAACCAGCAGATGAATACATTTTTACAGTGTTTGCAATGCCTGTATGGGAAATTACTTTAAAGGTGGCTTGACTCAACAAACTTTATTGTTTCTGATAGTATGACCGCGCAGCCCCTTATGGTACAGGGGCAGCTAAAGTCGGTGGAAACTATGCAGCAAGCTTACTTCCAGGACAAATGGCGCACGAAAATAAATTCTCAGATGTTATTTATTTAGATCCAGCTACTCACACGAAGATAGAAGAAGTAGGTTCTGGCAAAATTTCTTCGGGATTACCAAAGATACTGAATTTGTGACACCATGTAGTCCATCCATCCCGCCTCTCATCACAAAATATTCTTTCCTATACTTAGCAGAATACATCGTTTTAGGCTTTGACAGCGACCGGAAGGAGATGTTCCGATTGATAATTTAGACCGTTTTGGCCGAAGCAGGCTTGCCAGGTACAGCAGCAGTTATATCTCCAATTGGTGGTATTCAGCATGGCGAGGATTTTCATGTCTTTTTATAGCGAGACCGGGAGGTAGGCCCGATCACTCGAAAACTTTAGAGCGATGAACTAACTGGCATTCAATTTGGCGATGTTGGAAGCACCAGAAGGATGGGTTGTAAAGTTTAAAATTTCTTTGGAACCGTCCTCTTCATTGAGATAGTATTTTCACGTATTGCTTGCATAGTTTTCTTATGTAAAATAGAGATTTGAAAGAGGCATGATGAGTAAAAGATAAAAAGATTGAAACCAATTAGCAGAGATAGCCAAGTAAAAGTAGGAAATGAACAACATGGAAGGTTGTAGCTTTGTCAATTGGTAAAAGTACAGTCATTGGGGCAAATTCGATAGAGTTTGGATGGACAATTTGCTATCATAAAATGAAATGTTGATAGTTTTTAGTAAAAACTTGAAAATGCAGTGGATTGATTGAAACATATAATTTGAGTAAATAAACGCTTGTGGCTTTCTTTTCATCAATGGTATAATGAATACTGCTGATTGTGCAGGAGAGGTAGCGAAGAGGCTAAACGCGCGGACCGTAAATCCGCTCCTTCGCCCGCCTCGAATCCTCCTCTCTCCATGAGCGAAACTTTAGTCTTTAAAAAGTATAGTCTCACATTCTGTAGCTGTTGCAGGCAAGGGACTCTACTCTCATGCGTTGGTCTCGAATCCAGCTACCCCAGTTCTTAGGGTAGATATATCGTGATAAATGGTAAAAATATCTTAGGGTATTTTATTTCCTTTATAGGGCGAGGAGAACGTTAAAGAGAGTTCAACGTCAATATGCGGTGCTTTAGGAAAAATATTATAAGTATGTCAAGTTAGAAAAGCTTTGATTGTTGGAGGATTTTAGACGAATGAATTTGAAGATTTGCCAACAGTGTTAGCGCCAAGTTGGAGCCAGGTGATGTCGTTACTGCTGAAGCATTGACTGTTGATGCAAGCTGCTTCACACGTTGCAACTCGCTGGAACTGGTGCTGAAGGTGCGTTAACCTTCGCGAATTGAGCAAATGGATCGTGATGCTGATATTAACGTGACCCAGTAAAAACCAGGGTGAAACACTTGAATTGCTTTGTTCTTCGTCAAGTAGTTGGTAAAGATACTGATACATGTTGGCTTACCTTGTATCTACGTTTAGAAGCTCGCAAAGCATGGACAAGTTAGTCGGACGTGAAGAAGAAGTTGTCACTCAAAAGAACTCGTGCAGTTAAGGGTGGACTTTCAGTAGAGTTTGAAGGACTTCGTGGTTTTATTCCAGCTTCAATGTTAGATACCTGTTTTGTCTCGTAATACGGAAACGTTTTGTTGGCCAAGAGTTTGAAGCAACAATTAAAGAAGTTGATCCAAAAGCAAAACCGTTTCCATCCTTTCACGTCGTGAAGTAGTGGAAGAAAAGCGGCAGCAGCGTGCCGAAGTATTTAGGCAAATTAGCTGTTGGTGATATCGCAACTGGTAGTTGCACGTATTACAAGTTTTGGTGCTTTATCGACCTTGGTGGTGTTGACGGTCTTGTTCACTTGACGGAATTATCACATGAACGCAACGTTTCACCCAAACTGTTGTGTCAGTTGGTGATGAAAATCGAAGTAAAAGTGCTTGATTTAATGAAGAGGAAGGTCGTATCACTTTCTCTTAAAGCTACAAACCCCTGGGCCATGGGATGGTGTTGAACAAAACTTGCTGTTCCGGTGATGTTATCGAAGGTACTGGTTAAAACGTTTAACAGATTTTTGGTGCATTTGTTGAAGTGTTGCCAGGCATTGATGGACTGGTTCATATCTCCCAAATTTCACATAAACGTGTTGAAAAACCAAAAGTATGCTTAAAGTCGGTCAAGAGGTAACTGTCAAAGTTCTTGATGTTAATGCTGATGCAGAACGTGTATCACTTTCTATCAAAGCCTTGAAGAACGTCCAGTTCAAGAAGATGAACAAAAGAAAACGTCAATCACGTCCTCCGTCGTCCAAAAACGTCAAGAAAAACGTGACTTTGAACTCCCAGAAACTCAAACTGATTCTCAATGGCTGGACTTGTTTGGCGATATTGAATTATACATAAAAGGATTGGAATCTATCATTTCAATCCTTTTTACTTGTTATTTCATAAATTTTGTATAATAAAATGGTTGCCAAATCTTTAGTGTAATGGATATCACGTAAGATTCCGGTTCTGAGATGGGAGTTCGATTCTCTCAGGGTGATTGTTTGTTATCTATTTAAAATTCTTGTCTAAAACAAGAATTTTGTTTTTATAAAGGAGAAGGGGATTGAATGCCCGTAAAATTGATTGCTCAAGCTTTTAATTGAAAAGGACGAAGCTATTTGCTCATTAAACGAAGTGAGGTAAGAAGTGAGGTAAAACGTGGTTTACCAACATGTACCCAGAATATTGGGACATTCCAGGAGGAGGTGTGGAAGAATGACTACCACGAGACGGAGCTATGTGAAGTGATGGAAGAAGTTAACCAAAAGGTACAATTAAGTTCGATTCTTCATGAAGATAGCTGCTACGATAAGGCAAAGCGTGTCGTTTTTACGCGTTTAGTTTATCAAGCAGAATTACTTGAACACAGAAAAATTCAACTCTGATGCAGAAGAACATACAGTATTTCGTCTGGATTCGGACTCTCTATCAGATATGAAAGGGCGAAAAGTCGTTCCTTATTTAAAGGATATATTGGAATAAATTGATAAAATGTAATTGAGAAGAGAAATAAGTACTATAAAGTTATGATGCTATACAACTCAATTTTATAGTACTTATTTTTAGATACAAAAACTCCTTGATTTACCAAGGAGTGAGATAAAACTTAGTTTTTAGCTGCTGAGGCAAATTCTTCGTAGAGAAAGCATCGTACGATGTCTTTAATTGTTTAGCAGAAGTTTTGCATGTTTTCAGCATCATTCAATGGATGTTACCGACGGACAATACCATGTGCGCCAACAATAGCTGGTTGACCAATATAGCAATCAGTAACACCAGGATATTGACCTTCTTGGAAGACCGAAAGTGGAAGAACTGAAATTTTCATCATCAAGGATAGCTTTTGTAATACGAGCTAGCAACTGCGATACCACAGAAAGTTCAACCTTTTTATTGATAATTGAATATGCGGCATCACGAACGCCTTCAAATAAGTCAACCAATTCAGCAGCATTGAAGTTTTCTACATCTTTGAAGATAGTCAAGGTTAACACCTGCAATGTTAGCATGTGACCAAACAGCGAATTCTGAGTCACCATGACCACCCATATGTAAGCATGGACAGAACGAGCATCTACATCTAATTTTTCAGCTAGTGTTTGACGGAAACGTGCTGAGTCAAGAGAAGTACTCAAACCAATAACATCGTTCTTTAGGGAAACCAGAGAATTTCCATGTTGAGTAAGTCAAGATGTCAACTGGGCTAGCAGCTACAAGGAAAAATACCATTAAATCCCGACTCAACAATCTTGGTAACAACATCTTTGTTGATGCGAAGGTTTTTCTCAACCAATTGAAGACGAGTTTCACCTGGTTTTTGGGGTGCACCAGAAGTCAAAACGACAAGATCTGCATCAAAAGTGCATCAGCATATTCTGCTGAATAGATTTTCTTAGGTGAAGTGAAGGCAAGGGCGTGGCTAAGGTCTTCAGCATCCCCTCAGTCTTTTCCTGAAAATATCAACGATACCAAGTTCTTGAGCGATACCTGCTGACAAGAGCAAATGCGTAAGAAGAACCTACAGCACTCGTCACCAAATAAGGATGACTATGTTGTTTAGTAAGAGTCATTTTACAAACATCTCTCTTTAATTTATTGGGGAAATATGTCCCTTTACAACTTCATTCTATCACTTTTTGTAGTAATTTGTCACGATATAATACATATTATCTTATGTAAACGCTTTATATTCAAGGTGTTTACTGAAAAATCCGAATTTATGTTATAATGATAAGGTCAGAGTAAATTGAAGAGAGGCATTTTTAATGCAGGATAATAATTTAGTCAATGTGAACTTAACGAGCGAAAATGAAGACGAGTTTTACCGATTACGCCATGAGTGTCAGCTGTGGCTCGTGCCCTTCCTGATGTTCGAGATGGTTTAAAAGCCGTTCATCGAAGAATATTGTATGGAATGAATGAACTAGGTGTAACCCTGATAAACCACATAAGAAATCTGCTCGTATCACGGGTGATGTTATAGGGTAACATCACCACATGGAGATTCCTCCATTTATGAAGCTATGGTGCGGATGGCACAATGGTGGTCTTATCGTCACATGTTAGTAGATGGTCACGGAACTTTGGTTCTATGGATGGCGATGGTCCCGCCGCGCAACGGTCACAGAAGCTCGTATGAGTAAAATTTTGAAATGTTGCGCGACATTAATAAAAATACAGTTGATTTTGCAGATAACTATGATAGTAGAGAGCGTGAACCATTAGTCTTACCGCCGTTTTCCTAATTTGCTGGTCAATGGAGCAACTGGTATTGCTGTGGGGGATGGCTACCAATATTCTCTCACAATCTTGGTGAAACCATTGATGCCGTTAAATTGATCATGGACAATCCAGATGTAACAACGCGATCTTATGGAAGTATTACCTGACCAGATTTTCCAACAGGTGCTTTAGTAATGGGAATCAGGTATTCATCGTGCTTATGAAAACCGGTAAGGGGTCCATTGTTTTACGTGCTCGAACAGAAAATCGAAGAAACTAAATCTGGACGTGAACGAATTGTTATCACTGAATTTCCGTATATGGTTAACAAGACAAAAGTCCATGAACATATTGTCCGGCTGGTTCAAGAAAAACGGATTGATGGAATGACGGCAGTCCGTGATGAATCTAATCGGAGAAGGAGTGCGCTTCATCATTGAAGTAAAGCGTGATGCAGTGCGCATGTGATCTTGAACAACTTGTTCATAGTTTCACCCAAATGCAAAACAAATTTAAGTTTCGGGCTATGTTAGCACCATTAAACGGAGTGCCTCAAAATTTGTCTCTTCGTGAAATTTTACTAGCTTATATTGAACATCAAAAAGAAGTGGTAAATATCGTCGGACGGTTTTTGATATGAAAAGGCCGAAGCTCGTGCTCATATTTTAGCAGGTTTGTTAATCTGCGCTTTGATCATATTGATGAAGTCATTTTCGCATTATTCGAAATAGTGAAACCGATGCTGAAGCACGACAGAATTAATGTCACGTTATGAGTTATCTGAACGTCAAAGTCAAGCAATTCTGGATATGCGTCTTCGTCGTTTGACAGGATTGAGCGCGATAAGATCCAGTCTGAATATGATGACTTAATGAAATTAATTGCAGATTTGATGGATATTTTGTCAAAAACCGGAACGAGTAGCTACCATTATCAAGGAAGAATTAGAAGAGATTAAAATGTAAGTTCTTCTGACGAACGCCGCACGGAATTAATGGTTGGTGAAGTATTATTCTAGAAGACGAAGATCTCATCGAAGAAACTAATGTCTAATCTCACTCTTTCCAATAAAGGTTATATTAAACGATTGAATCAGGATGAATTTACTGCACAAAGACGTGGGGGCCGTGGTATTCAAGGAACGGTGTGAAAGATGATGATTTTGTTCAGAATTAGTCTCTACCAGCACACACGATCGCTTACTCTTTCTTTACCAATAAAGGGCGTGTTTATCGTTTGAAAGGTTATGAAATTCCTGAATATGGTCGTACAGTTAAAGGATTACCAATTGTCAACTTATTGAAATTGGACGAAGGTGAAAACGATTCAGACAATCATCATGTTCAAGCTGAACACAATGATCATTCTTATCTTTTCTTCACTACACGCCATGGTGTGGTAAAAACGAACTAGCGTAACAGAATTTGCTAATATTCGTCAAAATGGGCTAAAAGCTCTCGAATTTAAAAGAAGAAGATGAGTTGATTAACGTCTTTTGACAAATGGACAAGCGGATATCATTATCGAACAAAAATGGGCTACGCTGTACGTTTTAACGAAAAACAAAGTTCGGAATATGGGACGTAGTGCGACTGGAGTGCGAGGAGTAAATTTGCGTACGGGTGACCATGTTGTAGGCGCTAGTGTCATTTCAGATAATCAAGAGTATTAGTTATTACTGAAAAAGGTTGATGGTAAGCTTTTAAACTTTAGCCAGAGAGTATGCTACGAAAGGTCGTGCGTGAAAAGGAATGAAAACAGCTATACATTGAGAAAAATGGTCCATTAGCAGGCTTGATGGCCGTGAATGGTGATGAAGATTTGATGATTATCACGAATATAGGGGTTATCATTCGAACGAATGTTGCTAATATTTCTCAGACAGGCCAAAGCGACTTTAGGTGTTAAAGTAATGCGGCTCGATAAGGGAGCACAGATTGTCACTCTTACAAGCGTTACAGCGACAATGAAAAAGAAGAGGATGAAGATTAAACTGGATAAAAGGAAATGTTATGTCATCAAGAAGAAAAAGCGTAATAAAAGAAAAATATTCTAATTAACATCATTATGACATTAGTTAATTATTGTTGCACTTGCACTTATTTTTAACTCTTCTATTCGTAATATGATTATGGTCTGGGCATACCAATAGGTATCAAGTTAGCAATGTTTCAAAAGATAAGATTACATAAAACAAAAAGCCAAAAACTAGCTTTTTAATTTTGACAAAGTAAAAATCATTATCAACAGAAGATGTGATTAATGCTCAATGGCGAGCCCAGCAATTACCAGTTATTGGAGGAATTGCTATCCCAGAACTTTCAATGAATCTACCTAAATCTTTAAAGGCTTGATAATGTAGGGCTTTATTATGGTGCAGGTACTATGAAAGAAACGCAACAAATGGGAAAAAGGGAATTATGGCCCCTTACTAGTCATCATGTGATTTGGGATTACAGGTGCAAAGTAATATGCTATTTTCTCCTTTAGAGCGTGCCAAAAGTGGAATGAAGTTTACCTGACAGATAAAGAAAAATTTATACCTACTCTATTACATCAGTTGAGAATGTGGCCCTGATAGAGTAGATGATCAATGACCGCGAAGGTGTGAATGAAGTGACCTTAGTAACATGTGAAGACGCAGCAGCAACATCCCGCACGATTGTCAAAGGAACACTAGATGGAGAAACGCCTTATAAGGGGGCGCTAAAAGAAATTTTTGAAGGCAGTTTTAGCAAAACATATAATCAATGTATTATATATATAAAATGAGCTAATGAAAAAATTAGCTCATTTTATATTGAAAAGTATAGTAGTGATGACTAAATCATAAATAAGTCATTAAGATTTTCAGCTAAAGTTGGATGAGTATTTGTTTTGTAAGTCAGTATATGGAATCTATTGTCCATAGCTACAGTTATTTATGTTGATAATTTCTTGAGCACCTTATGAGAAGATAGTCGCACCAAGGATTTCCTTTTGTTTCTATATTGACAACAGCTTTAAATGCTCCTCTGAGATCAGCATTAACACGTCCGCGCGGCATAGCTGAAACTGAAATTTCTTTGCTTGCATAAGGTAACCCTTGTTCTTTTCGCTTGCGCTTCAGTTAGGCCAATTTTGAGCTAGCGAAGGGGTGATAAAACATAGTAGTCGGTACATTTTTACGATCGTCAAGTGTATAAGAACCATCGCCTGTCAGATAATTGTAGACAATACGAAAAATCGTCTAATGAGACATAGGTAAATTGTAATCCACCATTGACATCTCCAACAGCAAAAGACGCCAGAACATTGGTTTGACAATGTTTATCAACTTGGATAGCCCTCAATGATCTGTTACTTGAATGTCTGTATTTTCTAGCTTTTTAATGGTTCAATATTTGGCTTGCGACCAGTAGCATAAAGTAAAAAGTATCGAAGTGAAAAGTTCTATTTTTAGTAACAACAATCACCCTCGTCACCATCATTTTTGACTTCTTGAGTAAAGATATTTTTGAAAAATTTCGATACCATCTTCTTCCATATATGTTTTAGCCATAGTCGCAATAGAGGGTTCTACACGTGGTAGAAAGGTATCGGCAGCATCTAGAACAGTTACCTTGCTCCCTAATCGTATTGAAGAGACCGGCAAATTCAAGACCAATATTCCCACCGCCAAGAATGCCAAGACGTTTAGGTAGCCTATCAAGGTTTTTGAACACCTGTAGAGTCATAAATATTTTTGTTGTAGTAAGTCCTGGAATTGGTAAAACGTTAGAGATAGCACCTGTATTGATGACAATATTTTCAGCTGTTAATTTCTGTCTTTCGTCACCTGCTACAATTTTCAACGACTTTGTTCGATAAAAATGAGCCTGCATCAATAATATCGACTCCAGCACCATCAATAGTTGTATATATATATTCAGTCGATTGGTAACTGCATCTTTATCGATTACTTCTTCAAAAGGTAATCCTCTGCAGCTACTATAGTAATGTTTTGGTCGGGATACAAGCAATATTGATACAAGTTCCGCTGTACATAGATTTATTACGTTCAATTAAAAGCAACTCCTTGTGTTGCCATTTTTGCTGCTAATGTTTTTCCAGCTTTTACCAAAACCAATAACAATCAAATCGTATATTAACATGATCCTCCATTTTTATAAGCATTGTAACACATCTATTTAAAAATGCCTGTATTTTTGCTTTGTAAAATTGAACTAGCTAATACAGATGACAATAAACTATTAGATTTTTATAGCAAAAAGAGCCTGAGTATACAAATATTCCAAACTCTTACAATAAATTATGTTTCCAACGAATATAGCCTTTTTGAGAGCAGGCTTTTGACCTTAGCTAATTAGAATTCTTGCTACTAAACGTTTATTTCTTCTCAAGTAGCGCTTTAATTTCTTGAAGGACTTCTAATTCAGTTGGACCTGCTGGTTCTTCAACCGTATCGTCCTTTTTAGCAAGGCTTTGTGCTTTTTCAGCAGACTTGACGATGAAGAAGAGAACAGTTCCGATGACGAGGAAGTTGATAACAGCACTTAAGAAGCTGCCATACGCAATTCCATTCCATTTTAAACCAGCAATTTGATTTACGCCAGCAGCTTTTTAACGCTGGATTGAGAAAGAGTGGTGTGATAACATCACCAATCAATGATTTAACAATCGCTCCAAAAAGCATTGGCGATAATGACACCGACTGCTAAATCAATTACATTACCGCGAAGTAAAAATTCTTTAAGATCCTTTAACATTTTCTTTTTCCTTTCAAAATACATATACTAAGTTACATTATATCTTAAATAGACAAAAAGTTCAATAAAATATCTAAAAATATAGTGAATATTTTACTTTTTGGTAAATTTATTATAAAATGTAAGTTGTTATTCTATGATAAGTTGGGGGTATTGTCTATTGATTGATAAAGAAATCATTTCTGATATTAAAAATAGTGTCAATATCGTCGAGATTGTAGGAGAAGTCGTTGCTCTAACAAAGGCTGGAAGGAACTATTTGGGACTTTGCCCTTTCATGGGGAAAAACTCCGATCATTCAATGTAGTAGAAGGAGCAATTTTTATCATTGTTTTGGTTGTGGAAAAATCTGGTGATGTCTTTAAATTTATTGAAGATTATCGTGGTGTTTCTTTTATGGATGCTGTCCAAATCATTGCTGATCGTGCAGGGATTCCATTAGAAGTAGAAAATGGTAGAAAAGAACAGACAAACCAAACACACCCTTATCAAGCACTTTTATGATATTCATGCAGAAGCTGCAAAGTTTTACCATGCAGTGTTGATGACTACGAAAATAGGAGAAAGCACGTTCTTATCTTTATGAACGTGGCTTGACAGATGAGGTAATCAAACATTTTCAAATTGGCTTATCTCCGAATGAAAGCAACTATCTTTATAAAAAGTGTTAGCGAGAAGTTTGATGAACAAGTCATTATGAATTCAGGCCTATTCAATTTAGCTGATAATAGTCTAATTTATGACGCCTTTCAAAAATCGGATTATGTTTCCACTGACAAATGATAAAGGACAAGTCATTGCTTTTTCGGGTCGCATTTGGCAAGTTAGTGAGAGAGAGCAAAAAGTTGCTAAATATAAAAATAATCGTAGTACTCCAATTTTCAATAAGAGCTATGAGTTGTATCATTTAGACAAGGCCAAAAAGCAACTATCAAAAACACTCATGAAGTTTATTTAATGGAAGGTTTTATGGATGTCATTGCAGCCTATCGTGCAGGGATTGAAAATGCTGTAGACGTCTATGGGGACGAGCTTTGACACATGAACATGTGAGAGCAACTCCGTGAGGTTTACAAAGAAAGTTATTCTAACGTACGATGGTGATAAAGCCGGACAAGCGGCTACGGCAAAAGCATTGGATGAATTACACGATTTATCAGTTCAAATTGTCAAAATTCCTGATGGTATGGATCCAGATGAATTTATTGATTTCTGAGGATTTGCAGATTTTATTAACTAAAAACGCGAATTAGCGATATAGAATTTCTTTTTGAACTATCTGAGCCGGATAATATTGAAAATTTACAAGCCCAAATTGAATTTGTTGAGCGAATGTCTCCGCTGATTGCACAGGTACAATCTATTACTGCACAGAATTCATATATTTATATGTTGGCTGAATTGTTACCTAATTTTGATTACCAACAAGTGGAGCAAGCTGTTACATAATCATCGTTTGAGTGAATCGAAGAGAGCAGAAACAGCAAGCCCAACATCAGGTGATAAACCCTGATATTCCGATAACGCAGCGAGTATCACGGCTAATTAAGGCTGAGAGTCATCTCTTGCAACGAATGGTTGATAATCCCTATGATTTTAAATGATTATCGCTTTGTGAAAAGATTTTTCGTTTCACAACAGCCGAGCTGCAGATTTTGTATGAGATTTTTAAAGGCAAATGGCGAGGTCTCGCCACAAGATTTATCTGAGCAAAATGATTCAGTACAAGAGGCGTGGTATCGGGTTTTAAATGAAAACCTACCCGAAGAAGTGTCTGATCAGGAGTTGGCTGAAGTGGAGCAAACACGAGACAAAGAATTGCTTCGTAAAGAAAAATCAATTAATTGGTAGTTCGTGAAGCATCTCATGAGGGTGATGCAGATACGGCATTAGAAGAGTTAGAGCGATTTATTGCTCAAAAAGAAGGAGAATGGAGTAGGAATGGCTACAAAACAAAAAGAAGTAACAACTTTTGATGTTCAAGTTGCAGGAATTTATTCGCAACCATAACTGGTACAGCAACCGATGATGAAATCAATGATCAGCTAGTCATTCCATTTACTTTAAATGCTGATGGTATTGAGGATCTCTTCAACGGATTCAAGATGCAGGGGATTGCTATTACAGATAAAGAAGGAAATCCAAGTGAACGAGTTTTAAATACAGAGGAAGAAGAAGTTGAATTAACAGATGAGGAATTACTTGGCAGTAATTCTGCTAAAGTGAATGATCCTGTCCGTATGTATTTAAAAAGAAATTGGCGTTGTTCCACTATTGACCAATGAAGAAGAGCAAGAATTAGCTGTTCTTGTGGAGCAAGGCGATTTGGAAGCAAAACAGCGTTTAGCGGAAGCTAATTTGCGATTGGTTGTTTCCATTGCAAAAACGCTATGTTGGGCGCGGTATGCAGTTTCTTGACTTGATCCAAGAAGGAAACATGGGATTGATGAAAGCAGTTGATAACTTTGACTATACCAAAGGTTTTAAATTTTCAACCTATGCTACTTGGTGGATCTCGTCAAGCGATTACTCGTGCAATTGCCGATCAAGCTCGTACAATTCGAATTCCGGTTCATATGGTGGAAACAATCAATAAATTAGTACGGGAACAACGCAATCTTTTGCAGGAATTGGGGCAAGATCCCACACCGGAGCAAATTGTTGAACGCATGGATATGACACCGGATAAAGTCCGCGAAATCTTGAAAATTGCACAGGAACCAGTATCTCTTGAAACGCCTATTGGAGAAGAAGATGACAGTCATTTAGGCGATTTTTATCGAAGACGAGGTCATTGAAAACCCAGTTGATTATACAACACGTATCGTCTCTGCGTGAGCAATGGATGAGGTTCTGCGATACATTAACAGACCGTGAAGAAAATGTGTTGCGTTTGCGTTTCGGTTTAGATGACGGAAAAGATGCGTACACTCGAAGATGTTGGAAAAGTCTTTAACGTAACTCGTGAGAACGATTCGACAAATCGAGGCAAAAGCTCTGCGTAAATTACGTCATCCTAGTCGTAGCAAACCGTTGCGTGATTTTATTGAGGATTAATAGAAATAGGAGGCACCATGACATACACAAATGAACAAATTGAAGATATTAAAAATCGTATCTTAGAAAGTTTAGAACAAGTCATTGACCCTGAATTAGGAATTGATATTGTAAATCTTGGCTTGGTTTTATGAAATTCATTTCAATGACGAAAATGGTGAGACGCAGATTGATATGACATTAACCACCATGGTTGTCCGTTGGCAGACTTATTAACTGATCAGATTCATGATGCGATGTCAGATGTACCTGAAGTGAGCAAAGTGGAAGTGAGATTAGTATGGTATCCAGATGGACAGTTGATAAAATGAGTCGTTATGCGCGTATTGCTTTAGGAATTAAATAAGATAAAGAGCAGCATGATTGTGCTGTTTTTATTTTGCTAAAACATTCAGAATTTATAAAATATTTTAACTTTATCCTCTATATTACTTGAAGTATTAGTTAGAATCTGTTATAATGATTAAATGTACTTAATTTAAAAAGGGAGAGCAATATGTTAAAGGGCGCTTAACAGGATTACTCTTGTTTTGGAATATTTTTTCGGCGCAGGTATTTAATTTTTCCGCCGACTTTAGGAGCCATGTCAGGTAAGAATTTTTGGCCAGCAATTTCTGGATTTGTACTTTCAGGAGTTGGAATTGCCATTTTGACATTGATTATTGGTGCATTAAATCCAAAAGGTTATGTTTATGAGATTTCTAAAAAGATCTCCATGGTTTGCAACGAGTTACTTAGTGGCTCTTTATTTGGCAATTGGTCCTTTTTGCCATACCACGGACAGCGACCACCTCCTATGAAGTTGGAATTGCAACCATTGCTTCCGAGTAATATGACTGGTTTGGGACTCATTATTTTTACAGTTTTATATTTTGTATCTGCTTATCTGATTTCATTAAATCCTTCTAAAATTTTGGGATCGGATTGGTCGCATTTTGACCCCGTCTTTGCCATCTTGATTATCATTCTAATCATTCTAGGAGTCATTAAATATGGGGCTACCGTACCACAAACAGCTAGTACAGAATACGCAAAGGCAGCTTTTGGAGCCGGCTTTGAAGGGTATAATACGCTTGACGCACTTTGCTTCTGTTGCCTTTAGTGTTATTGCTGTCCAAACATTGAACCAACTTGGTTTTGCTAATAGAATATATATTTCAACTATTTGGATTGTTGGAGTGGTGGTGGCACTTGGGTTTAGTGCGTTGTATATTGATTGGCTTTCAGGGAATCATTTCCCAATTCCTGCTGACGTAATGGCGTCTGATGCCAATAAAGGGGTTTATGTCTTGTCCCGAGCTACACAGGCTATTTTTGGACCAACAGCGCAAATCTTCCTTGCTGTAATGGTGATAGTGACTTGTTTTACCACAACGGTTGGTTTGATTGTCTCAACATCTGAATTTTTCAACAAAACGTTTCCTGCGATTGCTTATAAAACTTATGCGACAGTCTTTACATTGATTGGATTTGCAATTGCAAAATCTTGGCTTGGAAACAATTATTCAGTATTCTGTGCCAGTTTTTACAAATTCTCTATCCAATTACCATTGCAATCGTAATGATTGTGATAGTCAATAAATCTGTTGCCTTATCTAAAATAGGAATGCAATTGACAGTAGCCGTTGTGACAGCTATTGCCTTTACAAGTATTATTGGACAACAATTTAAATTAACTGCTCTTATAAGTATAATTAACACCCCTACCACTTGCCCAAGCATCTATTCCTACTAATACTCAACAGTTATTGGAATTATAGTCTCTTTTGTTTTTACCGAACAAGCAAAAAGCGATACTTTTGAAATGGAATAATCTCAAGAAGTCTATCACGAAAGTGGTAGATATGACCATATTAAATTCAAGTTTTTCAAATCGTCACCTCTATGCTCATCAAATATATATACTAGCTATATAAAGAAAATTAGTAAGGAGAAAAGGTATGGCATCAACCGTATTTTCAATTTCTGTATTTTTAGCCGGTATCTTATCTTTCTTCTCGCCGTGTATTTTACACTCTCTTACCGGTGTATGCTTGGAATTTTGTTAGATACAGATGAGCCGAGGACAGTGACTGTTTTGGGAAAGAAAAATCTCTTGGTATGGCATTGTAAAAACACTATTTTTCATTGCTGGTTTATCAGTTGTATTTCTAATTCTTGGATATGGGAGCAGGATTTTTAGGAAAAATATTGAACGCTGATTGGTTTCGTTATGTACTGGGGGCTATTGTCATCCTACTTGGTATTCATCAAATGGAGTTGATAAATTTCAAGGTATTACAACGACAAAAAGTCTCCAATTAAAGCAAAATAAGAATAGGAATGATTTTTACAATGCTTTCTTATTAGGTGTAACTTTTAGTTTTAGTTGGACACCTTGTGTTGGCCCAGTCCTTAGTTCAGTATTAGCTATTGTTGCTTCTGGTGGAAAATGGAGCTTGGCAAGGTGGATTGCCTCATGTTGGTTTATACCCTAGGATTAGCTTATCCCATTTCTTTATTTTAGCTTTTTGCTTCTTCAATTGTATTGCGCCATTTTGGAAAAATTAAACCTTATATGAGCACATTGAAGAAGATTGGAGGGGCTCTCATTATTTTAATGGGAATCTTGCTCATGCTAGGAAATTTCAACGTTCTGGCTTCAATATTTGGTGGATAAAAAGGAGGAAATCCTCATGAGAAAATCAATGTTAGTCGTTACGAGTTTGTTATGTGCTACTTTTAGGTGCATGTGCAAACTCAAAAACAAATTCTTCAGCAAATGATACAAATAAAACTGAACAAGGACAAGTAGCTAACAAGAACAATGAGGTTACTGCTACAAAAAGCAAATCAAGGAGAAGCTGTTCCTGATTTTTAATCTAAAAAGGAGTTGATGGCAAGACTTATAAAACTATCAGATTTTAAAGGAAAGAAAGTTTATTTGAAATTCTGGGCATCATGGTGCTCAATCTGTTCTATCCACGCTGAAACACACGGATGAATTCAAGGAAAGAAATGGCAAAGACTACGTTATTTTTATCAGTCGTTTCCTCCAGGTCATAAGGGTGAAAAATCAGAAACAGATTTCAAAAAGTGGTATTCAAAACTAGATTATAAAAACTTACCTGTTTTGATTGATTCAAGTGGAAAAATTACTAGAGCAATATGGAGTTCGCTCTTATCCAACAGCCGCATTTATTGATAGTAACGGAAAATTAGTTAAAACTCGTCCAGGTTTTATCAAAAAGTCTGAAAATTGAATCAACTCTGAAAAGTATCAAATAGGAGGTAATGACGATGGATCACAAATGAAATTGCTTTTACTCTTCGGATCCATTTTACTTATCCTGGTACAATTGTTTTGGGGACGTTTTATGACAACGAAGTCATCATCGATCAAATCAAAGAAGCCTCTGTTAGCCAAACGACACCCGTCAACAACAAGAAACCTGATTTGAAAATGCTAATTTAAAACATATTTATCTTGCAGGTGGCTGTTTCTGGGGGTAGAAGAATATTTTCTCGTGTTAATGGTGTAATAGATGCAGTCTCTGGCTATGCGAACGGAAATAGCGAGACAACGAACTATGAACTAATCTCACAAACTAAACATGCTGAAACGGTTCATGTGACTTATGATGCCAATAAAAATTTCTTTAAGAGAGATTTGCACATTATTTTAGAATTATTGACCCAACTAGCAAAAATAAACAAGGAAATGATCGTGGTCCTCAATACCGCATAGGTGTCTATTATCAAGACCAAGCCGATATCACGACTATCAACCAAGTTTTTGAAGAACAAAGCAAAAAATTTAAAACAGCTTTGGCAGTTGAAAAAGAGCCGCTCAAACAGTTTATCAAGGCTGAAGAGTACCATCAAGATTATTTGAAGAAAAACTCCAAATGGATATTGCCATATAAATGTAAAACAGGCAACTTATCCAGTGATTGACGCAGCTAAATACAAAACCATCAGATGACGAAATTAAGAAAAAATTGACAGAGGAAGAATATGCGGTAACTCAAAAAGATGAGACCGAACGTGCTTTTTCAAATCGTTATTGGGATAAGTTTGATGCAGGAATTTATGTCGATGTTGTAACAGGTGAGCCACTATTTTCATCAAAGGATAAATTTGAATCAGGTTGTGGTTGGCCGTTTTACGCGCCCTGATTAGCCCGGATGTCGCAAACTATAAAGAAGACCATAGCTTTAATATGACTCGAACAGAAGTATCGAAGTCGGGTTGGTAATTCTCATCTGGGGCATGTTTTACAGATGGTCCCTAAAGATAAAGGTGGACTTCGTTATTGTATTAATAGCTTGTCTATCAAGTTTATTCCTAAAGACCAAATGGAAAAGCAAAGGTTATGGATATTTATTGAACTATGTCTAACAGCATTTTAAGAAAAATTTGCTATAATGAGTTTAGTAAATAGTAGGAGTGCTCTGTATTCAATTATGATTGTAGAAGATGAATACCTTGTTCGACAAGGTATTTCTGTCTTTAGTAGACTTTAAAAATTTAACATGCAAGTGATAGGTGAGGCTGAAAATGGTTTAGAGGCTCGGGAAAGATTCAAGCAGAATGCCCAGATATTATCCTGACTGATATTAATATGCCTCAGATGAATGGTATTAAATTAGCCCAATTAGCAAGAGAACAGTATCCGCAATTACATATTATTTTAACAGGGTACGATGATTTTGAATATGCCCTTTCAGCTGTTAAATTAGGTGCGGATGATTATTTACTAAAGCCGTTTTCAGCGAGAAGATGTTGAAACCATGTTGATAAAAGTGAAAGTGAAATTGGATAAGGAAAAGAAGGAGCACCAGGTGCATGAGCTAGTAGAGCAGGCAGAATTTTCTGGCCTTTAGAACAAGCTTTCATCCATGACCGATTAGCCGATACAGAATTATCCTTAAAATCTTTAGCCTTTCAATTAGGCTTTAGTCCATCTTATTTGAGTGTATTGGCTTAAAAGGAACTAGGTTTGCCATTTCAAGATTATTTAATTCAAGAGCGAATGAAAAAGCAAAGTTGCTATTGCTAACGACGGATTTAAAAGTATACGAAGTAGCAGAGCAAGTCGGCTTTGAGGATATGAATTACTTTTCTCAACGCTTTTAAGCAAATCGTTGGAGTGACACCTCGGCAATTTAAAAAGGAGACACTCAATGAAACGTTATTCACTTCTGATTCAGCTGGTGATTTATGTTTTTGTTATTATTTTTGGTTCTTCTGGGAATTGTCGGAGGACTTTATTATCAAACCAGCTCGGCGGCTATTCGACAAACAACAGAACAAACAACACGCAATACGATTCAACAAAGTGGACAATTTATCACTTCTTATTTACAAAAAGCTAAAAGAAACTACCAGCAGCTTAGCTGAAAGCGATAAAGTAAAAAGCGTATGCTCAAAAAGCCCAATGCGGATAATGCTGAACAGCTTCGTCAGTTGCTGGGAATGATTTTAAAGACAGATTCAGATTTGGTATCCGCTGTTTTGGTAACAAAAATGGCAATCTCATCTCAACTGATCCCAATTTAACAGTGAAAACATCTAGTGATAGATGAAAGAAAACTGGTATCAGGATGCTATTCATAAGGGCGCTATGCCCGTACTGACACCAGCGCGCAAAACTGTTGATATGAAACGGATGAAAAGTGGGTTATTTCTATTACACAAGAGGTAGTAGATAAAGACGGGAAGAATTTGGGTGTTATTCGGCTTGACATTGGTTATAAGACATTGGAAGCTTACCTGGACCGATTACAATTAGGAAAAAGAGGGTTTTTTACTTTTCAGTTGTGAATGACAAACATGATTTTGTCTATCACCCAAAGAAAACAGTTTATTCATCCGCTACTGAAATGCGTGCGATGGCGCCCTATATTGCTGCAAAAATGGTTATGTAAAATCAAAGCAAGCCTACGTATCTCAGTACCAAATTCCACATAGTGACTGGACCTTGATTGAGTGTCTTCTATGGAGCAACTGCATGCTGTGCAAAAACAAATTCTTTGGTCTTTTATCGGAACAGGATTATTAGCTTTTTAGGTATTTGTCTTATTGGCATTTGGTTTATCTTTGCGTTTATGGATTAAGCCCTTGCATGAGTTGCAGAGACTATTTTTAGCTATCGGATCTGGGAATGCGCACTTGCGAGCTGTTGAAAAAGGATCCCTGAATTGATTGATTTGGCCAAGCAGTTTAATACAATGCTCAATCAGATTGACAAATTGATGATGGCTGTCAAAGAAGAAGAGCAAAATGTCAGAAAGTATGAATTACAGGCACTTTCCAGTCAAATTAACCCTCATTTTTGTACAATACATTAGATACCATTGTTTGGATGGCAGAATTTAATGATAGCAAACGTGTTGTAGAAGTCACAAAATCACTGGCTAAGTATTTCCGTTTGACACTTTAATCAAGGCCATGAACAAATTTCTCTCAAGGATGAAATTGATCATGTTCGGCAATATTTGTTCATTCAAAAACAGCGGTATGGAGAGAAATTACAGTATGAAATTGAAGAGTTAAGCTGCTTATGATAATTATCAGATTCCAAAAATTAATTTTTGCAGCCTTTGGTTGAAAAATCGATTTATCATGGTATCAAGGAAATGAATCGTCAAGGGATGATTCGAGTTAATGTTTATGAAAATAGTCATCAACTGATTCTTTCCATTTTACGATAATGGTCGAGGATTTGTCGCTCATGATACAGCTGATACCCTCTTTGATGCACCTAGGTGGTGTCGGTTTGAAGAATGTTAATCAGCGTTTGCAATTACAATTTGGTAGTCTTATCACATGGAAATTAAATCTGAAGAAAATACTTTATACGGAGATTCGTCTCTATTTTCCAAAGGCAAATAAAACCAACTGATGAAAGATTTCAGTTGGTTTTTAATATTTAATTCCCAACACTGGAGAATTTTTCATGCCGTATTTGAATAGAGCGTAGTTGATAGTAAAAATAACAAGTAGGACTAAAAGGAAGTAGCAAAACCAATCCAGCTTTAGATTTAAAAATAAAGAGCTGGAAAAAGAAGTAAAAGCGTAAGGAAATACAAAAATTAGTATCAATTGGATAAAGGTTGGGTAAATTTTGATAGGGTATTGCGCCATTTGATTTAGGGAGAAAAATCCCCATTGTGATAGGGAAAGATCTGACAATCCAAAAAAGCAAGAGCAGTAGGTCCCTAATTGAATAGCAGCATAGAGTAAACCAATACAAATACAGATAAAGACAAAGAGAAGTAGATGAAAAATGTCTCCAATGCAGTCCGAGTAAATGATAGGATTGATAAGTTGCAATAGCTCCCATCAGTGTTGTACCAAATCCTTGTAGCTGCACGCGTTCACAAATTAGCTGAAAAAGAGGATTGATGGGCATGATAAGTAGGCGTTCAAACTCACCTTTGCGAATATAGCGGCTTCCAAACATCCAAAGATTGTCAAAAGAAAATCAGGTGAACTGAACGTCCGATAGTTGCCATTCCATAAATAAATAGCATTTGTCCATAGTTGAATCCGGCAATTTCCTTTGATATTTGCAAATAATACATTTAAAAAGATTAAATAAACAATCTGTTCAATCAAAGAAGAAATAAGTCCAATAAAGAAGTCTCATCCTATAAGACATACTAGCAATCAAGTAAGCTTTTGAGGTTATAAAAATAAATGATGATGTATTTCATCTTCAACCTCCTAAAATGACTAAACGACGTTTAGCTTGGTACCAAAGTAGAGCAATAAAAGCTGAAAGTATCGGAATCCAAGCCAACTGAATCCAGAAAAGCTCAAAATTAACCTGTCTTCTCAAAAAGGATATTGACTGAAAAATTAACAGCAAAGCTGTAAGGTAATAGATTTCAAAATGTTTGCAATATTTTCTGGATAAAAAGCTTAGTGGCAAAAAGCGCTCCAGAAGCGAGTGAAAAAGGCCATTTCTGAGAATCAATATTCCCCATGTATTTGCCGTGAAAAAAGGCGGTTAAACTAAATCCCAAATCTAGTAAGAGGATAATAAACATTCCTAATAAACTAGAAAAATAAGAAAAGCAATCCTGTCTGCCAATTTGGAAGATAAAACTGTCCTTGAAGCAAAGGGATAACTAATAAAAATTGGAATGAATTTAACAATTTCAACAATTTTGACAGCAAAGTCTTGGAAAAAGAGCGAAGTAATTAAAGAGTAAGGATAAAGTAGTCATCAGTAATATTCCCATCTACAATCATCAGAGATAGATCCCGTCCAATACTAAAACTATTTAGATTTCCTAGTAGATTTGCAAATATAATATAGGTAGTGAACGTTTCTAAAGTATAACCATTAACGTGAGATTGGGTGATGGTTTTCCAAACAAAAAATAGAGACAAGAACTTGTATGAAAGTACGAATCAGAGTTGCAACAAAGAAAGATTTATATTGAAGTTGCTGTAATAAGAGCTAAGCGTGTGATATGAATATATTTACTCATCAAGCCCCTCCTCATAAATTTTGTTTGACGATATTTTCAATTGTCAATTCTTTGATAGCTAGGTCTTCGATTGAATAATGATCAAAAATCTGATTAATAATCTTGGGCATTAGTATAAATATCTGTCTGATAATGAATATTGAAATGATAAGAGTCAATTTTCTCAAAACGAAAACCATTGATTTGGAATAGCTCTTCTATTGGCGTTTGCGTTTTGAAAGAAATGGTTTTTAACTGTTGAAAACTTTTCTCTTAATTTCGTCAGACTTCCATCATAAACCTTTTTGCCCTTATCAATGATAAAAATTCGTCCACAGAGTGATTCAACATCTTGCATATCATGAGACGTAATGAGAAAAAGTTGTCTGATGTTCCATATTCATAAAAACGAATAAAAAGAACGAATTGTTTCTTTTACACTGGCATCAAGGCCGATTGTAGGTTCATCCAAGAAAACAACGGCAGGTTGATGAATGAATATAGCAGCAAATTCGCAGCGAACTCGTTGCCCGAGCGAAAGATTACGAACAGGCTGGTGAATAAAAATCTCCTAGCTGCAACAGGTCAATTAATTGCTCCAAGCGTTCCTCAAAAACTTTATCAGGAACGTCATAGATTTTCGCATGCAAAATAAAAAGATTCCAGCACAGGAATATCCCAACGTAAATGTGATTTTTGTCCGAACAAAACGCCAATTTGCTTATTGACTGCTGTACGATGTTTCTGTGGGTAAGTCCATTAATTTTAACACTGCCTCGATCTGGATAAAGAACACCTGTCAGCATTTTTATAGTCGTGGACTTTCCGCTTCCATTCGAACCAATATAACCAACAATTTCACCTTTTTGAACCGTTAATGAAATATTCTGTACAGCGTGAATTTGTTTTTCTTAGGGTGAAAAAGGCTTTGATAGAACCTTTAAGGCCTAATTCTTTCTCGACAATACTATATGTCTTATATAATTGATTTGCTTCAATCATCATTATCTCCTTGTGGCAGAAAACGTTTGCGTATATTCATTATTATAGCAAGTTCACGAAATCTGCGCAAGTGAATCTTATGGAATGATCTTTTGCACAGAAAAAAAGGATGAGACAAAATTGCTCAACCTTTTCTTTGATTTTTTAGATCAATGACTGGAAGCAGCAGAAGTAGCATCTGCTTCACCCGTACTGTCGCTGTGACTACCTGCATCTGAAGCACCAGAAGTAGTGTCTGCAGTCGCATTTTCTCCTGTAGGAACAAATGGTCCGTTTCCACCAACTAAACGTTGACCAGTCGTTTCTAAGTACCATTCTAACCACGGTCTAAAATTGAAGACAATTTCATTAATACCTGCGTAAGAACCATCTGGATAATACATAGCCTGATAGTTATGTGTATTTAAAACCGTTGAGTTTGGATTTGGAATTAAAGTGCGAACATACTCTTGGTTTCCATTACGCAACGTACCCACAACCCATTCAACGTTTTTCATTCTACTAGCTGGGAGTGAATTGTGAATCAGTAGATAAGCGATTTCCGGATTGTGATGGTACACGTTTGGCCAGCATCGTATCAGGATCTTGATGTGCATTGTTATAATAGAGGAATTGATTATTATCATCGGCATAAGTCAGTTCAAACGGCATGGACTTCAAAAACATATCGATTTGATCGACTGTCAAAAATACCATGATCCAGTTTTACATAAGTATCTCCTGACACAGCGCCAACCATAGCAGCAGCTTTTTCAACCCATTCAGGATCGTCTGGATCAATACCTTGAATTGTTGTCGCAATAGGATTAGTAACATCCAAGTCTTCTGGTTCAATTGGTTTTGGTTTTTCAATTTTGAAACGACCTCTACATATTTCATAAAATTATCTAAGCAGGTTGCAAGGAATTCAACAGTTCCTTCGTTGCTGATGTTTCCCTCTTCATCAAAGGCCTCTTTGGCTTTTTCCGAGCAAGAATTCATTCCCTGGAAGAGTATAAGCATTAACACCTGGGGCATCAAGTATTTTTCGTAAATGTACTTGTGCACGTGAAGTTCATGGTCATAGTAAGAAGCTCCTACAATCATAACCGGTTTATTTTCAAAATGGATGAACTTCAAATGACAGCCATTCAAGTACACTTTTAAGAGCAGCAGTAATTGTATGATTATGTTCAGGAGTAGCGATAATGACCCCATCCGCACGAGTGATTTTATTGTACAGGAGACGTAGTTGGAAAGATTTATCCCACTTTTTCGTCTTGATTAAACATTGGAACTTCATCAATTTCCAAGACTTCAATTCAAATTTTTAATTTAAAAATGTTTTCTGATAAATTCTAATAATTTACGATTATATGATTGTCCTGCATTTGAGCCTACAATTCCTACAAATTTCATTACGTCATTCTCCTTTTACAAGTTTTTCCCAGTCAAAAGTTTTTCAGCTTCTTTGTGCAATAATTCCTGAGCACTGGACAATTTTTCGGTAATTTTCACAAAAAGCCGGAAATCATTAAAGAGTGCATCCAATTTCTGAATGGTATCTAGGTCAATGAGGTTACCTTCTTTATCGAATGCCTGCAGAGAATGTACAACAAAAATTCAGAGCCAGGCATAACGGAAGCTTTTAACTCAGGGGCATCCAAAATCTGACGAAGTTGTAATTGTGCACGAGACGACCCCAAAGTTCCGTAGGAAGCGCCTGTAATCATTACAGGTTTATTAATCATGGGATAAATGCCACAAGATAACCAAGCCAGAGCGCTCATGAGCGAAGCTGGGATGGAGTGGTCATATTCGGGCGTTCCAATAATCACACCATCAGCGGCTTTTTATTTTTTTCAGCAATTTCCATTACAATAGTTGGAAGTTTTTATCTGCAGGCTTATTGAATAGAGGGAAATCCTTTGATTTCCACTAGTTCAGTGCTGCTTTATCCGCAAAAATGTTTTTGCATATATTGTAGTAGCTGGCGATTAGTTGAGCGTTTTTGAATTGGTGCCAACTAAACCGATGAGTTTTAACATAATCATTTCCTTTCCAACATTAAAAGAGAAGCTCTGGCTTCAAACCAGAAGTGTAAAAATAATTGATCATCTTTTTGTGATTCCTAGCGCTTCAATCTCTTCTTCTTTTTCAACTTGTTCTAAAAATAGAAGTTTGAGTTTCACCAAATAACCGTGTTGTCCAAATTTCTCCATCGACAGATCGATTAGATACTATCGTTAAACTAGCAACATCTGTGTCAACAGGATAGCCAGTTTTGCTATCAAGAATATGGTGATACGATTGTCCCTGTTTTTCAAGGGTTCGTTCATAAATTCCTGAAGTTACAACGGATTGATTCACTATAGGAAGAATAGCCACGTTATGTCCTCGCCTTAATTTAGGATGTTGATTCCAATCCTCCAAGATCGCTTAGAAACTTGATTGCCTCCGAGAGTCAGCACATTTCCTCCTAAGTTGATAAGCGCTGAGTGACTCTTCATTTCTCACAAATTCAATCACCTTATCAGCAATATAACCTTTTGCAACTGCGCCAAGGTCAATCTTCATTCCTTTTTCTGCCAAAAACACTAGAAGAAGCAGCATCTAACTTAATAGAAGTAGGGTCTATTAAAGAAAGACAGTGTTTAATTTCTTCTGTACTAGGAATTTTTGCATCCGGAAAAGCCAATACGCCATGTTTGAACGAGTGGACCGATAGTAATGTTTAAATGACTCTTTCGAGCTAAACTGTGTTTCTTTCCCAACTCAATTAATTCAAATAATTCTGGATGCACCTGAACCCAATTTTTCCAGCTTGATGATTGATTTTCATCAACTCAGAAGCGTCATCGTTTGCACTAAAGCGCTTTTTCATAAAGGAAAAGAAGATGAACAACTTTTATCAAGTAACAAGTCGGCTT